>Ga0137306_103348_pt1 | contig 12052 bp, 14 predicted proteins | sample Inofroosms_March_FD_97187 | JGI IMG/M metagenome (GOLD analysis project Ga0137306, IMG submission 97187) | Mouse cecal microbial communities from Vienna, Austria - N-Acetylneuraminic and N-Acetylglucosamine D2O microcosms_March | ecosystem: Host-associated > Mammals > Digestive system > Large... | reverse complement strand
CATTGACACAACTCTTCAAACGTTGAAGATAAAGCTTTGGATTCTGTAGAAATGAGGAAAGCCCGATTAAGGGCATTGACACAGATTCGTTAGAATCCTCTGCTGCTTCCTCTACGACAACGTAGAAATGAGGAAAGCCCGATTAAGGGCATTGACACGGACAAACCTTTCCTCTCTCATCCATAACTTGCTGGCCTGTAGAAATGAGGAAAGCCCGATTGAGGGCATTGAACAGATATCTCTGCTGTGCATGATGTCCATTTAAACACGCAGATAAAAAGAAGCCCGGGGCAGGGCTTTTTTGTGCAAATCAGGGTAAGGAAGCTGCGTTGCCGTTATTAAAACGGATATTTGCGGCAGCACATGAGCTGTATCATATTTATTGCTATTTTGAGGGATATGATTCGGCTTTATTGCAATTTGGATCAATTTTAGCATCTGGTATTATAGATGAAGACGCAAAAGAGATGGAGGGTATGGAAGCAAATGCTTTTGCTGCTATTTTATTAGTTTTAAAGGAACGACTCGATGAGCAAACGGATGTGTACAATTTATCTTATAAAGATATTTCAGTGCAAACAGTTCTTAAAATAATGGATATTTTTGCAATTCCTCATAAGGCGGCGGTACTTCGCCTTTTGGAGGAAGAAAAGATTGAGGTTAAGACTGCAAAGAGGCTTTTGCAGGTCACGGAAGAAGAAATCAGTAAGCAAATTGAGATTACGGGAAAAGTTGCACGTTGGCAAGAGATACCAAAGGATTTCATTAGATTTGGAAGCTTATCAGAATTGATGTATGATGTAGAACGGTTGGATGCTGTTCGTGATGAACGGTTAGCAGGTGATAAGAGCAGATTGAGTGAAATTATGGAAAGCCTAAGAAAACAGTGAAGTAAGCTGATGTCCGCCGTTATGGCAGCGCTCTATCAATCTGAATATAAAGCATTAGGAAAGCCAGATGTAAACGGCATTTTAGCTGTTTTTGCATCTGGCTTTTGTTAGCCTCATTTTCTTGAACTTATATTTTCCTTTTCCGTGACCGGATACTGGTTCAATAATATCTGCCTGCACCAGATTGGAAAGAAGTTTGGAAGCACCTGAACCTTTCAGTTGAAGAAGTTCCATAATTGCACTTCTTCCAAACACTTCATCAAAACCAAACTTCTCAAAAAGTCTATGGATATGGAGAGTCGTTTTTACTGAGAAATCGCTGCCTTTTTCGGAAAGTACACTTTCAATATCCACACTTTTCTCTTGAATGTCCACTTTTCTATTCTCAATATCCACTTTTTCTTCATTCAAAAGTCCACTTATGTGAAGATCTCGATTGTGAAGTTCATTTTTCTCATTCAAAAGCAGATTTTTGAGAAACGCCTCAAGATATTCTGTTGTTTCGTGGATACCTTTTTGCAGATTCGTGTAGTTGGCACGAACAAGCGCATTTCTGAAATACCATGCATTTTCTGCAAAAATATCATTGATTGCAGAGAATCCAAGTGTTCTTAAATATTTGATGAAGAATACTGCGGTTGTTCTCGTATTTCCTTCTCCGAAGATATGGATTTGCCACAATCTTGAAATAAATACTGCAAGATGATGAATAATCTCGTCCATTGACAGTCCTTTATAGCTAAAATCCTTCTCCTGCGAAAAATCGTATTCAAGCGTTGCTCTTAGTTCCGAAGCACTGCCGTACATAACGGTTGCACCATCAAGCACCCATTCTTTCTTTGTGATGTTATAATCCCTAATCTTTCCGGCGTGTTTGTAAATACCCTGAAAGAGTTTGCGATGGATAGAGATATACTCATTCGGAGAAAATGAGAACGCTGTTTCAGAAAGAATTTCCGCAATTCGGGAAGAAACCTTATCTGCTTCTTCGGTACGCTCGTCATCAGACAAATGCAAGGGTCTATCTTCATAGTAGCTGTCGATAAGACTCTGTGCTTCCTTCATCGTGATTTTGCCTTCAATATTCTGAGTGGCAGTATCAATCAGATATTTAGAAGGTTTGAGTCCGTCCACCGCCTGAAGTCCGATTGCTGTACTCCAGGCATATCCTTTATGGGCTTTATCCGGTTCAGACTCCCTCAAATATTCCTTAAACGGGTCTTTTTCCATATCCACTACCTCGCTTCATGGTTTTATAACTTTGTTTCCATAATATTTATATACCAATCGCTCCATCAAAAGTATTTGTCTACTTTTTCTTTTTAGGCTTAGGTGCTGGCAATTCATTGTACATTGCATTAAATAGCCCTGTTAAAAACTCCTTATTATCAACATCTTCTACAAGCAGCATTTCCTTTGCCCCATCATACGGTAATTCATAAGTAACTGTCGGCATAAATGAAATTGCCGATTTTATCGGTTTTACAAGTAGTCTGTCATCATAAATTCCACCGACAATTTTACCTCGATAATAAATGATATACTCTCCCATCATCGCACGGAAAGTAATCTCGTCCAATTCTGCCAACTGCTCTAATATAAATTCCAAATATTCTTTACTTGATGCCATTAGTTATCCTCCGATCTGATTTTATTTTACTCGATTTCTTTTTTATGATTTAAGTGTATTCCAATATGTCCAATTCCCAATATAATTGTTGCAACGAATAAAAACGGATTTCTTATTACCGTTTTGCATTTTTCCGGTGCAACTTTTCTTGGGCCTAAACAATTTGACATGTCTACGAAACAGTGGTAGAATAACAATATAAAAGGTACTGCCGATAGACGGCTAGTCCACTTTATATTGGCAAAAAATAACCGCTATGTTTGCAGACACGGGCGGTTATTTTTTTGTCTTACTATCCTTACCAATCGAATAGCCAAGACTAAAACAAGCCACGTATAAACTAATGATTGCAATTAAGCTTTCGATGGTGAGCATACGCAATGTCCTCCTAAGTGAGATTTCTGCAAGCAGATTTTTTATGTAATCAGAGCTCACAGTTCTCTGTCGAAGGACTAACCGCCTACCGTTATGGCAGTACCCATAACAATATTATAGCAAATTTGTATGTATCTATCAATTATTTTTGATAATATCCAAGCTCTGCCGTTCCGTCTTTGGATAATAGAAGCACCTTTCCCCGGAAACGGCATGCCCCCTGCAGCTAAAGGTCTGACCCTTATGGCTGAGAATGTGCCGCCCCCTCTGTTTGGAGAACTAGATTTGACACGCTTGAAAAAGAGCGGTTTTTTGAGTATAATGAAATTGTGGCAGGGATGGGGACGTGACAATCTCACTGCCATTGTGTCAGATCCGGATGTGCTTGCCTGCATGGACAATTACCATGTGCGGCTGATCGCACCGGCGCGGATGTCGGATGAGGAGATTATGAAATTCCAGTCCAGCCTGCGGGAGGTCATGCTCGGGAATAAAATATGATGAAAGTGAAGAGGTGGTCAATGTGTGTCAGGCGATTCAGGAAATGAGGAAAGAATCTGAACAGAAGAAAGCAATGGAAGTAGCTGAAAAATTACATGAAATGGGACTTGATACAGAGAAAATTGCCAAGGCAGTCGGTTATGCTGTGGAAACTGTAAAGGGTTGGCTTGGGCTTGAATCATAATGCATAATGATGTGTTGATGCCCTTGAACTATATTTAACAGTGGGTACTTGCAGGCGAAAGTATTGAGGAATGGCTTAAAATCAAGGGGTTTAAGGCTTGGTGGGGTTCATCACGGTAGGTGGTGGCCCCTATTTTTCTGCTCCAACCATTATCCATCGTTTTCTGCGCGTAAAATAATGCTTCCGCAATATATGTAAAGCTAGCACCTACGCAAAGGCAATGAGTGCGTATGCCAATTCCACCAATAAAGAAAAAAACCGGCGGAAGGTCTGTGACGATCACAGCAACAGCCATGGATGACAGTAATGTGAAGGGGACTTATAAGATCAAGTCCATGAAGGTGTGGTAAAGAAGATAGCCATATTCGGGAAGAAGACTGTGAAGGCAGGAAAGACGCTGAAACTCAAAGCCAAAGTAACAGCTACAAAGAAAGCAAATAAAAAGATCAAATGGTCGAGCAGCAATAAAAAATATGCATCTGTCAGCAGTTCCGGCAAGGTGAAGGCTCTGAAGGCAGGAAAGGGATTCCGGCAGTGTTCCGGAATCCCTTTCCGAAAGTTAGAAATCGTTTCTCTTTTGATATCTATCAGAAATTCATAATCCGCTCAAATGTCTTATAGTTGCTGTCATCCCTGGGCGGACAGTAAACGGCAAATTCGATTACCTTAAATTCGTACCTGCGCTGCTTCACTACGTTTTTCATTGCCCGGGCTACAATCCGGGGAGGATTTAAAAATGCCCCGCATCCAAATGCGCCGAGAATCACCACTTCATTGTCCTCTGCCGCAGCGATATCAAGGATTCTGCCAAGCCGTTTTTCGTGTATTTCCAGCAAATCCCTGTCAGTAAGGTGTGCCGGGGTATTTCCGTCTCCGGGATTCATAGAATTAGAGGGACGCTCCCGCAGGTTCGGAGCCGCGCAGGTAATCACGTTTACCTTGTACCAGTCTTCTTCAGGCAGCAGCTCTGGAGCAGCAGTATCTGACTTGAACACCACAACATCCGGTGTATAGATACAGTCATCATTGTGCAGCGGGTTCCGCCCGGCCCGGTGAGGCGAATAGAAGCCGTCCCACATGGCTTTCTCATTTAAATTAAAATACAGGGTGGAGCAGCGGCAGAGCGCCTCCTCCTGTGCACTGGAGCCCTTGATAACGCCGCCGCCCGGATTCGTGGCAGATGCAAAATTTAAGACAGCGGTTTTCTGCCCCTTATACTGGGAGGCTGCCTCAAAGGTGCGCCTTTTTGATACGGCCAGACAGGCCTGTGCCTCGTATTTCCTTTCAGGACTGTCAGACCGTATGAGTTCCTTTGAACCTAATATTAACTTCTGGTTTTCAGAAGAATACCTGACAGCCTGCACCAACAGCTCATTTGTCCTGCAGAGCTTTTCCGTATCCTGAAAAATACTTATGTTTTCATTCCTTCCCATTTTCAAATACACCTCCAGATGACTTGTCAAAATTATCAAAAAAGTCTATTAGCTGCGTTTCCGACAAGGGCTTTGAAAAAAAGAACCCCTGAATACGATCCATCTGGAGTTTATAAGCCTGTTCTGCCTGCGCTGCTGTCTCAATACCCTCTGAGACAATAAGATAAGAATTTTCATGCATGATGTTGCTTAAAAGTTCAATGGTTTTTGACCCTTTCTTAGATTCTTCCATCAGACGCATAAGTGACACATCAAATTTGATCACCTCAAATGGAAGCCGCAGCATACTTGAAAGATTAGAATATCCGGTTCCAAAATCATCAAGATAGAAGTGAATTCCTTTCTCAGACAAGTATTGCATGATATTTTTTACTTTATCGAAATCATCCGTAACGGTTCTCTCTGTAATCTCAATTCGCAGCTTCGAACCTTCAATATGATTCTTTTCCAGATTCTCTTCAATCCGGCTGACAAATGTCGGATCAAGGATCTGCTGTCCGGCCATATTTACAGATACTGTCTTAAGAGGCAGCTCTTTATGCCTGCCCAGGAAATCACAAACCTTTTCCAGTACAATCCAGCTAATACTGTCTATCAGACTGCTTCCTTCTGCCAGTGGTATAAATTCTCCCGGGGAGATAAACGAGCCGTCCCTGGCAAACAGTCTGATTAAGGACTCTGCTGATGTGAATACTTTATTACGGCAGTCATAGATCGGCTGATAATAGATCTGGAAGGTTTTCTGTTCGATCGCATACCTTACTTCATCTAAGACATATGTTTTACGTTGAAAGGCCTCCTCAAGTTCTTCGCCAAAAAACAGAATATCATTTTGTGCCTTTTCCAGATAAACTTTATCTGACGCACCATAATTGAGCCGGTCTGTCAGACCATTGTCCGATATATCAGGATTTAGAAACATATGGACAATCTGCGGCATAAGGAAAATGTCATATGTTTTATCGTTCGCTTTCACATGCCATACTTGTTCAAAACGTTCATGAAGCTTTTTCACAAAGCTGTCAGCATCAGACTGGCTGCACTCCTTTCCAAGCAATATGAATCTGGCATTGGCGAACCGGTATGCCTTGTAATCTGGACTGAAGGAGTCCAGAAAAGCGGACATATCTCTTAGAAACTGATCGCCGACTTGTATGTTGTATTTGTGATTGATTCCTGGAAGCGCGAATGTCTGCAGCATAACCAGATGCGCACGCATTCCCATCCCGGCAGCAGTTTTCTTATCCGCGAAAAACGTCACCCTGTCTCTAAGATGCGTCAGTGAATCATAGGTTAACATGTTCTCCATTGTGTTTACTATCCTTTCTTGACCAGGTAAACATAAGGTTCAGTAGTTTGAATCCATTATAACCTATCGCGGATATTTCCACAATATCTATTTAGAATATCTCGGACAACAAACGTTACAGTTGCTACTATTCACGGACTAACCGTCCGCTCATAGTAACGAATGGCCCTTACTATCTGATATCATACACACTTTTTAATCGGATTTCTTTCGCTTCCCCGGAAATAATCTTCACATGTTTTTCATTCCCATTTATATCAAAATAATTATCTGAAAGAACAAGATCCTCAGCAGCATTTTGTATTTCTACACCTTTTGCATATGTATCTGCCGATACAATGATTTCATCCTTTCCTACCCTGTAAGAAAGCTGCGGATCTTCATATCTGAAATATTTAGGATAAGAAAAAATAACTGTTCCTTCAGATATTATTTTCCCATCCTGTCTCAACTCATAGCTTACATACTCGGAAAAGATATCAATGTCTGGCAACAGCACCTTATCAAGCCATACACTGGAGAGCGCCGGAACCTTTAGTTCCGTAATGCCTCCGTCGCGTAAAACATCTGCCTTTGCATTCCGCAGTGCCCATGATACCTGCACACACTGCTCCTCTCTGGTCTCATTGGCTACATTTAGCTGGATAGATTTCTCAAATATAAAATGCTCCCGGTTCATATCGGCTTCCTGCGTCATCATCCCTTCCTCCTGGCAGGAGATCATCAGCGGAGCAAAGAAACGTTTCTCCGCATAATGTAAAGCCTTCCACCTTCCACAATAGTCAATAGAAGACCAGGAGATAACAGGCCAGCAATCATTAAGCTGCCATACAATCGCGCCCATGCAGCGCCCTCTGTTTCGTCTGAAATGCTCTACTCCATACCTAATTGCGTCTGCCTGTAAAAGCTGCGAGGCATAAATTACATTTTCAAAATCCGCAGGATACAGATACATCTGCTGCATATAATTCATGATTTTCCCATTCGCGCCATATTGCCTCTGATGTTTTTCCATAATATAAGAAAAAATATTCATATCCTTCGGGTCATCCGTAAAAGTCTCTATTGTCCTCTTACTGGGAAGAGACTGAAATCCAAATTCAGAAGCATAGCGGAAGAAATACTTACGGTATTCGGAAAAAGGTTTGTTCCCATGCCATACTTTCCAGTAATGCACATCTCCTCTGTCCGGGCCAAAGCCATGCCACATCAATGTGGGTATGACCCACACAGTATACGTTGATCATAGAACTCTTATCCATGGAATCTATGCTTTTATTCAGCTCATCGTCCGCCTGATGCACAGATTCGTAGAATCCCTCACTGCCCGGATACGACCAGTCGATACAATGGCATGCGCCATCCAGCGCTCTGCGGAGTTCATGCTGTATCGGATCAGAGCTGTCAAGTTCCTCTATCGTCTGCCGCACCATAGACGCCATATAATAGAAATCATCTGCTTTTTCATCCAGCCACGCAAGATCAGCCCGCGCAATCTGATGCTCCTGCTCGGTGGGAATGCCGCCGCCTTCTAAGCCTGACCATAGGCGAAAGGTAATATCTACATCTGTTCCGCAGAGAGAATCCTCAAAAAAAACTTCCTTGTGATTGACGTCTACTCCCTGATACATCTCTCCATTTACATAAATCATAGATTCGAAGCCGGAATTATTTCCAGCTCCCGTATTGCCATAATCAAATATTCCGACTATTTTTTTCCCTTTCCATTCAATCGGAATCCGCATATCTTTATGCAGCCAGAGAAACTTATCCCTTCCTTTCCAGGTCTGGCCTGTTTCGATAGTTTCACATCCCTGAAATGCCGGAAGTTCTGGATTCACCACTCCTTGATTATCTGCCATCGCCGCAAAGCATTTCAATCCGATTATATCCCTGTATCTGTACTGCTCTATTTCGCTGATACGCCTTTCTAATTTTCTGTCTGTCAAAAACATAATCTAAACTCCTTATATTTCTTTTTTTCATCTTATAGTCACATTTTATTATGTCAGCAGAGATATATCAATTCAAAGAATTCTAGTTTTGCTGAACATTATTCATATTACTGTTCACACAGGACTTTGCATTTACTGCAAAGTCCGTAAGAAGATGATTCAGGTGTGAGCAAATCCCATTCGCGTCTTTAACGCTTTATCTGATATCCGCAATAATCCAGCACCAGTTCACTAAACATAGCATTCGACCAGGAAAACCATTCCCTTGTATAGTTCGTATCATCATCTGCATGAAAACTTTCATGCATAAGCCCAGTACCGCCGTCGGTTTCCGCAAGCTTATGAAGTATCTCCAATTTCTTTTCTTTTGATTTTGCAGTCAGTCCCTCCATAGCCATGGCTATATGCCAGATATATTTTGCCGGTGTGTGTGGACTTCCAATACCGGACGCTTTATTTCCCTCATAATAATATGGATTCGCTTCACTTAAGATAAACCTTCTTGTATTTTCTGCTGCCTCTTCATTTTTTGCTTTATAACCGAGATATTCCATAGAAAGAAGACTTGGCACATTTGCGTCATCCATCAGATTATACTGGCCGAATCCATCTGTCTCATACGCATATATCTCCCCCAATTCCTCTGTTTTTGTTATTCCATAAGACTCTATCCCTTCATAAATTTCCTGTTTTATGGCTTTCGCCTTGTTTTTTAATTTTATGTCATGAAAAATCTTATCCGCTATTTCTTCCAAATATCCAAGTACAACAACTGCAAACATATTAGACGGCACAAGATATCCATATGTACACGCATCATCACTGGGGCGGAATCCTGACCATGTCATACCGATCCCCGATCTTACCAGAGCGCCTTTTCCGTCTCTTGAAAGTGTATCTGTGTAATATGTATTCCGTCTTATAAAATGATAAGAAGATTTCTCCTCGTGATATTGCTCCCTGGAGAATACCTCTATAATTTTTTCTGATCCTTTTTTAAAGATTTCATCAAAGTGCTCTGTGCGCCCGGTATTTTTCCAGATCAAATATGCAAACTGCAATGGATAGCAGAGAGAATCTACCTCGTATTTACGTTCCCACACCCATCCATTCATATCCGTATCATCATCTTCCCAGCAATTTCCGTTATTCTGTTCATTGAATGCATTGGCATACGGGTCAATCTGGATATACATGAACTGCCGCTTCGATAAGCCTGTCAGAATATCTGCAATTGCAGGCTCATATTTCGCTGCAATCAGATATGGCCGAAGCTGTGCCGCTGAATCTCTCAGCCACATTGCCGGAATGTCTCCTGTAATCACATATGCTGTTCCATCTGGCATACTTTTTACTGTAGTATCCAATGTATTCGTATAGCAGTTTTTAAACATTTCAAAAATCTTTTGCTCACCTTTGAATTTATCATTTACAGTCTCAATTATCTTTTCAATCGAACTATACTGGCGATTTTGTGCCATATTTGATTCCTCCTAATTCTTTTGCTACATTTTATTATAATGAAGCCATGTAGAATTTCTACAAAAAAAATTTTGGAAGTACTGGATAAATTCTATGTTCCAATATATTCTGATATTTAAAGAGGATTTCAATTCGGCATTTTGTCTCGTGTTTGAACCCAAATTGCAGGGCGGATATTTCAAAAAAAACTTGGAATACGATATTCTGACGATTCAAATGCCATGATGCCTCAACGTCTGATTTATGCTACGAAAGATCTTCGAAATGCCATTGCGAATAATGACGTAGTTTTTGATACACGTTTCCGAACGGGAAACATCAACAAACAGGTGGGAAATGCTATCTCTAATGCTGCTGTAGTAAAGGGATTATCTCATATGCATAGATCTCTCCAAATTCCTCTGTTTTTGTTATTCCATAAGCCTCCGTTCCTTCATAAATTTCCTGTTTGGGATTTATTTTGACTGACAAGTTTTTCATAATGCATAAATTTAAGCGTCATAGTTGTTAAATATTGACGTGTGTGTATAGAGTGTGTATAATTTATATGTAAGGAGGAAACTCTATTGAAGCAAAGAGATTTAATAAAAAAACTTGAAAACGCTGGATTTATATTTGAACGACATGGAAGTAATCATGATATCTATGCAAGAGGTACAGAAAAAGAGGAAGTGCCGCGGCATAAAGAAATCGACGAACGATTAGCAAAAGCAATCATAAAAAGAAGGGGATTATGATATTTCCCTATTCTTTTCTTGAAGGATATGGTATATAAATTTATTTATATGAGGAGGAAATAAGAATGAAGAATATATATCCTGTATTTTTTACAAAAACTGAAACCGTTGTACTGGTAGAGGTTCCTGACCTGGAAATTTTAACAGAAGGAAAAGACATGATAAACGCGGTTGAAATGGCTCGAGATGCAATAGAATTAAAATGTGTATCAATGGAAGATGACGGAATAGAAATACCGTTACCATCTGAAATCGGATCACTAGATATTAATAGCGGAACATTTGCAGAAGAAGGCGTAACAGTTATATCTTGGGTTGATATTAATTCCGGAGAATACAGAAGGAAAATTGATACAAGAGCTGTCAGAAAAAATGTCACAATTCCAGGCTGGCTCAATTACGAAGCTGAACATGCAGGAATTAATGTGTCAAGAGTATTACAGGAAGCATTGATGAATGTGCTTAATGTGAAGCGGAGTTTTTAAATGGCCGGGCAGCAATAAAAAATATGCAGCCGTCAGCAGTTCCGGCAAGGTGAAGACTCTGAAGGCAAGAAAAAGGTAAAGATTACCACTATGGCTACAGATGGAAGCGACAAAAAGAAGACAGTAACAATTAGAATAAAATAGCTTTAAAATCAGCAGGATATCAGGGAGAATATGTGGATTGATTTAAAGATTAATACAGGTCTTTCATCTGTCAATAGTATCCGGTTTCTTCCGCACAGCGATCAGTCAAGTACTGAAGGACTGATAAAAAATGGAATTATAACCAAGTATAGAGTAGATATTAGTAAGGATAATGGGCAGACTTATGAGGCTTTGATTCACGAAGGGGAATATGACGATATCATCGGTTGACAGACGATTCGCTTTGATCAACCAGTAGAAGTTACGAATGTGAGGCTTTATTGCCTTGAGTCAGCAGATAAAAACAATTCGAATCCTCAGGGGATGCAGCAACCTGGGCAGTAATGCAGGATGCACTTAAGAAGGCAGAGGCAGTAGCATCGAATAAAGATGCTGTACAGACAGAAGTAGATAGAGCCCCCTTTGAACTGAGCGAGGCGCTTCGTAATCTGAAATAGACAGAACTGGAGAAGGAGGAGCTGAATTCCGCCATAAATTCAGCAAAGTCTCTGAAGAAAGAAGACCATGATAATCAAAATAACAAAGTAAGCAGAATACGCTGCGGTTATCTGCAGATGCCAGCTATCTGCAGGGCATCTGGCCTGGTAAAGCAGAAGTCAGCATACAGCCCCCGCTTTCAGCGGGGGCTGTATGCGTTAGTTAATTCTTTCAATAATAGGAAAAATAAAAAAGCCTCAGAAACCTTGAATTTCCGGGCTTTTCTAAGAGGCGCAGACCGGATTTGAACCGGTGAATCAGGGTGTTGCAGACCTGCAGAAAATCCCTTGAACCCGCCAAAACTCTAGGGATTTAGAAAGGCTTCCACCTTATATCCACCCTATTTTTAAGCTGATTTTAAACCACCATGCCAACTTCAGGTATCACTTTTCTTTGTTGTAATGACAGAAATGTGCCAAATCCGGCTCT
>Ga0137306_103347_pt1 | contig 12052 bp, 9 predicted proteins | sample Inofroosms_March_FD_97187 | JGI IMG/M metagenome (GOLD analysis project Ga0137306, IMG submission 97187) | Mouse cecal microbial communities from Vienna, Austria - N-Acetylneuraminic and N-Acetylglucosamine D2O microcosms_March | ecosystem: Host-associated > Mammals > Digestive system > Large... | reverse complement strand
GCACTCGCTGCACGGCAGCCGGCCAATACAGTGATGGAGCGGGCATCCGGCTCCTCGCCGTTAGGCGACTTTACAATGAGCCGGATGCCGTTACTGTGAGCGCCCGGCCAGGGTGTGAACAGTAACAAATTTGTTACTTTTCACGGGATGGGGAAAACCAATTAAATAATTACTTCATACACTGTGGTTTCAACGATTGGATCACAGTGTTTTTATATCCTTTCATAGTGAAAAAATATTGAATATTTTACCACTATTTTATTGACATTTAGATAGTGGTATTCTATAATGTATTTATCACTAGCAGGAGGGATGAAAAATGGCTTCTATTATTAAAAGACTCAATAAGCAAACGGGCATTACTTATGTTTATGAATCTGAGTCTTACTGGGACAAAGAAAAGAAACAGCCCCGTTCCAGGAGAAAGCTGATCGGTAAGATTGATGAGGAAACAGGCGAGATCGTTCCAACAGGCGGGAAAGGACGCAGCAAAAAAAATTCTCTGACTGTTCTTCCGGAAACTGTTTCCGACCGCAGGGAGTTTGAAAACCTGTGCCGGAAGCAGGCAGACCAGATCCGGCAGGATGACCTGGAAATATCTACATTAAAAAAACAGATCATGGAGCTTACATTATCTGTGAATGAATACAAAAGACGCCTCTCAAAAATCGAAGAGCTTTCACGGCTTTGATCAAAAAACAGGGAAATGCATACCGGAGGAAAAGAAATGAACAACCAACAGTTTTTTCTGAACACTTCATTATCATATCAGCTCAGGGCAGCAAGACAGGAACTGGCTTCCTTCCGATCAGGGGAAGCTTATGTGAAGCTGCGCACAGAGTATGAACGTGTGATCCGCGATCTGAATCATACCATAAAAAAGCTGCAGAAAGAACGGGAGGATCTTTCTTTTTCCCGCAAAGAGATCACAAGGCAGTGGCTGGATGTACTGGAGGACGTCCAGAAAGAGCATGAAAAAGAGGTCCGGAAGCTAAAAAAGGCCATTACGGAGCTTTTAGATATTGTGGCCAGCCTTAAGAACCGCAATGCTGAACTGGATGAAAAAAGAAAACAGGCACTGTCTGATTACTATGAGACGGCAGTAAAACTGGAGGAAGCATTGGGATTGATCGTAAAGCTCACCGCGCAGGTCAACCATAATTATGAGAATTCATCCCTGCCTTCCTCCAAATGCATCAATCGCAAAAAGATCACGAATAATCGGGAAAAGACCGGGAAAAAGCCGGGTGCCCAGCCAGGGCATCCACATCATCCGCGGAAACATATGGAACCGGAGAAAGTCGTGGAGATAGAAACAGAAGAACGATTCAAAGATGACCAGAGGTATGTCCCTACGGGAAATATCATTTCCAGGCAGGTCATAGGCATCCGCGTTGTCCCGGTAGTCACCGAATACCATGCCGCGGAATTTTATGATAAAAAGAAAGGCCGGAATGTACACTCCGCATTCCCTGAGGGAGTGACGAATGATGTGAATTATGATGAATCCATGAAAGCAGTCCTTTTTATGCTGAACAGCAGATGCAATGTGTCCCTGGAAAAAACTGCCAGGTTTGTCTCTGACATCACGGACGGGATACTCTCGCCGTCAGTGGGGATGATCAGCGGCCTGTGCCGCGAATTTTCACTAAAAAGTAAAGAAGAGCAGGATGGCCTGTACAAAGCACTCCTTGATGGACCTGTCATACACGTGGATGGCACATCGGCAAGGATCAATGGCTGCAGCCGTCATGTCATCGTATGCAGCAATGGTATAGCAACCATGTATTTTGCGAGAGAAAGCAAAGGACATGCTGCGGTCAAGGGAACACCTGTTGAGAACTTTTGCGGAATCCTGATCCATGACCACGAAGCATGTTTTTACAGCTACGGCTGCGACCATCAGGAGTGCATGGTGCACATCGAGCGTTACCTCAGGGACAGCATAGAGAATGAGAAAAACCTCACATGGCACAGGCTGATGCTGGAGCTCATACAGGAAATGATCCATGAAAACAATCTGGCTGGGGCAGAAGGGATCACAGAAGAAAAGATTGCTGAATTTGAAGCAAGATATGATGAGATCGTCAGAACAGCGACCAAAGAATATGAGGATAATCCACCATCAGATTATTATAGGGATGGGTACAATCTGTACCTGCGGATGGTGAAATACAAGCATCATCATCTCCTGTTCCTGTCGAACCCACTTGTAGCCCCCGACAATAATCTTTGCGAACGGAAGGCCCGGGTTTTAAAGGGAAAGTTCAACCAGGCCATTTCACTGCGCAGTTTTGAGCATCTCACGTATTTCTGTGAATGTTTAGGTGTGGTAGATCATTTCGCGGCAGAAAATGCAGATAATCTTTACGAATCTGTAAAAAGAATATTTAAAAGGCAAATTCCCTCCAAACCGAAGCACGAAAAGTCAGGGGATTCTAATAGGACTCAATCTGAATAACAGGCCAGATGCGGGGCTCAAATGAGCCCCTGATTGTCATGCCCTTTCCCCATCCCGTGAAAAGTAACCCACTGTGTTCCCCACTAAAAATATAAGATCGAAAGGCTTTACACTCAAATTTCATTTTGTTATAATAAAATTATCTGATAAACATTATTTTCGGAAAAGGCGGTGATCAAAATATGACTGGGAAAGAAATAGTTAATTTAATCCGGCAGCTTAGAAAAGACGGTATGAGCGACACAAAAATTCTCGACCTGATAGAATTCATTGAAACCCACGATCCAAAAGAACAAACAGACGAAGAATAAAGAGTGCCAGAGGATCCTTTAGGCGTTGCAGAAGAAGGGACTGTTATGTCCGAGAGTTTTTCATCTCTTGTGTAACAGCCCCCATTGCAGTTCATTCTGTTTTCGCTATGCTCTTGTTACAAATATGCTTTCAGATTGTCCAACACTACTTGATAGCCATTGGCATACATGTGTATTCCTTCTATCTGTATACTCTTTTTTCAATTTTCCCTGTTCATCTGTCAATCTCTTATTTACTCATATTCTTCGATCGTCCACTCATCCCGCCATTCGATCCGGACCTGGTCCCCGTCGAATTTCAGCGGGAGCCATACATAATCGGACACCGACGAATTGATCTTCATATCCTCCGCGTCCTCTGCCGTGAATACAAATTCTACCTTTGGGTCAAAGATCCGCCTGAATTTTTCCTGGATCCTGTCGGAATACGCTCCTGTTTCATATCCTTCCATCCGGCAGATCTCCGGCTTCCAGCGGTCCGCCAGCGCGATATACAGGTCCTTCTTTCCCGGATGGCGGAACACGGATGTGATCTGGGAATTGAAGGAGGTCTTTGAGCTGTCATTTACATGGGGATCGCCCAAAATCTCATAAGGACCGTTCCAATCTGCCGCCATTGCGGCCTCCGACGGGTTAGAGTAGTATCCGGTTGTACCTGAGGTAATGAGATAATGCAGGCCGTTGCGGGTAAAATGTGCGGGTGCTTCCCGTGCCTGGGGCGGCGCCGTGTGCGGGAAATGTTCCGTATAGGTTCCCGCCGCGTCCGTATAGTCTTCATTGAGTTCTGCCACATAAATGCAGGTATGCGGTTTCTGGCTGATCAGATATCCCTTTTCCGTGTCCGGATCCACCTGCAGGTCGAAGTCCCCGACCTCCAGTCCGCAGGGATTTACTTTCGGGTTCACCATTTCATACGGCCCCAGGATCGAATCTGCCGTCAGCACCGCGAAGCACGGCGGTTCCCCCATGATCTTCAGCCATGCCGCATATTTTTTTGTCCTTTCATTATAAATGATGTGGGGACGATCCATCATGGCCGAAGGATGCAACGGGGACGACTCATCCCTGGTATCCGGCGGGATGATGATCCCCTCGCTTTTCCAGTTATACAGATCCTTTGAGGAATAGCAGCGCACGCCCCAGTGCCAGATGCTGTCCTTTCCGGTTGTCTTTTCCTTATTTTCTCCATACCAGTAAAATGTGTCCCCTACCGTTATGATACTGCCCCCGTGTGCCTGGATCCGGTTTCCGTCGGTGTCAAGCCAGACCCGGCCGGGTGTGATCGAATGATACGTCATAATTCTACCTCCCTATATAATCGGCTGCGCACATTTTATTTCAATTTAAATTCCATATGGAGCCCTTCACTGCTGTTCGAACCAATATAGAGGTCAAATGTTCCCGGCTCCACCACATAATTACAGCTTCGGTCGTAATAGCCAAGCTCTGCTGCCGGCAGTGAAAATTCACATTCCTTCTGTTCCCCCGGCTGCAGCGCGATCTTCATAAACCGTTTCAATTCCTTTACCGGACGCACGCAGCCCGCTACTTTATCATGGATATACAACTGTACGATTTCTTCCCCAAAACAGTCCCCGGTATTCTTTACTTTTACTCTGCAATTCAGTTCACTATCCAAGCGGATTTCTGGTGTGAGTACCTCCAACTCCGAATATTGGAAGGTCGTATAGCTCAGCCCATATCCAAACGGATACAGCGGCTCTATCGGCACATCAATTCCGGCAAGCTTCAGCAGGAATTCTTCCTGCGCGCCTGACAGATGAAGATCTGCCCGGGACGCGGCCTCACCGCTCATAAAAGCTGTTTCCCCGGCAACTGCCACGATAAAATCCGCATTTTCCGCCTTCTCAAGAGCCTCAGCAAATCCTTCCCTGCTGTCATGAACCCCAAAGCCTTTTACATAAGAAATCTCCGTTCCTTCCGGAGCGTTTTTTTGCAGCCCTTCCACAATTGTGACCGTTTTTCCGCTATCCCCGGTAAACGCCCAAGGGCCGGTCAGTGCTTCTTTATCATCGGCCAGTTCCCCAATGACCAAAATCCGCTTCTTCTCCCTGACAGGCAGGACATCCTCGTTTTTCAGCAGTACGATCGTCTGCCTTGCCACCTCTCTCGCAATCGCTCTGTGTTCCTCTGACAAAACAATTTTCCTGATTTTCTCTGGATCATAGACATACTCTTTGTCAAACAGCCCATATTCCAGCTTTTTCTCCAAAACCCGTCTCGCTGCCGTATGGATGACTTCTTCCTCTAACTGCCCGTCTTCCACAAGCTTTTTGAGATAGTTCCGATAATCATAAGAAGTCATGTCCACGTCATTTCCTGCCAGCAGAGACATTTTCGCCGCCTCAGCCTCATCCCCCGAAATACCGTGGGACACACATTGTTTCACCGCTTCCGTGTCGCTTACTACAAACCCTTGAAATCCCATCTCATCCCGGAGCAGGTCTGTCAAAAGTTCTTTGTCACACACACAGGGGATGCCGTTTAAATCGTGGAACGCTGACATAACACAATCCACTCCTGCGTCAACCGCGGCCCGGAACGGCGGAAGGTATGTCTCATACAATTGCCGCGTCGAAATGCTGACTGTATTGTAATCCTGTCCTCCGCTTGCCGCCCCGTAAGCCGCAAAATGCTTTGCTGTACAGATCATAGGTCCATCCCCGTCATCCGCATGATATTCTTCCACCATTTCTTTCGCGATAACAGATGCCAGATACGGGTCTTCCCCGGGGCTTTCTACGATCCTCCCCCAACGGCCGTCCCTTGCTACATCCAGCATAGGTCCTAATACCCAGTTTACCCCTGAGACAATCGCTTCCTTTTTGGCAGTCTTTACCAATTTCCTGTGAAGCTTTGGATTCCATGCAGATGCCATTGCCAGCGGCGTCGGGAAGATTGTCCTGTACCCTCGGATCACATCCACTCCGACCAGCAGCGGGATCTGAAGCCTGCTCTTTTTGGATGCCGCAATGACCTGAGCCAACTTCGCGTCGTCATATAAATTTACAAAACAACCGATTTCTCCTGCTTCCAGTTCGTCCAAACGCAGATTTTCTTCACACATTGCCAGGCGCTCCTGCAATTTCTGTTCGGATATTTTTCCTTCCATCATTTCCGTTACCCAGGAATCAATATCCGCCTCCACCCCCGGCAGCGTACAGACGGTCGCCGGGCTGGCCTGATTGATCTGCCCGATCTTTTCCTCCAGAGTCATTTGTTCCATCAACGCGTCCACGCATTGTTCTATTTCTTTGTGAGTCATACTGTACCTCCTGCTGGTCTTTCTATTCCTTTAATCTTTCTATTCCTTTGCCGCCTGTTCTCTTCTTCTTGTCAATTCCGCCACAACTTCCGGTTCTTCCTTATCATAATGGTAAATAAGCTTGTAAGCCAGTATGATCACAATATAAATAACTGCCGGAAGAATTGCGAATACCGCGGTAATCCCAAACCTTGTAGAAGAGGTCTGCACGGCATTTGCCACATATCCTGTCAGCGCAAGTGTCCATCCCGTAATCGCGGACGCGAGTCCCGCGCTGATTTTTCCCGCAAATGTTCCGATGGAAGATGCCGTTCCTTCAATTCGTATTCCGGTCTTGTAATCGCCATAGTCGATCGCGTCCGCGGTAATGATATTGATCGGAATGGAAACCGGACCTGTCATCAGTCCGCCAAAAACGGTTCCCGCGATCAACAAAGGTACATTTGCGGTCATTCCTGCTACAACCCGCATCGCGAAGGAGATCAACTGTCCGCCGCATCCGAAATACACACTTTTCTTTTTTCCGAGATATTTTAAACAGGGGCCCGCAAAAAACAGGACGCTAACCACCATCGGAATCAGGCCTACCATACTCAGTGAGGTCATCAGCATTTCATCTTCCATTACATATTTGTAAAAATACGTCTGTGAACCGGAATTGATATTCAGCGCAAGCTGCATCAGGGTCGTGATCGCCAAACCAAAGATACAATATTTATTTGAAAAGAATAGTTTTACGCCCTCGATAAAGGATAACCTCTTTGTCCCTTCATTCAAGATTCCGTCTTCATTGTGCTCAACTGCAGCGACATGCTCTCTGGTCAGGAAAAATGCTGACATCAGACCCGCCGCAAGGATAAATCCATATATAGCAAATACAATTCTCCATGCCGTTGTATCTCCACCCATCTTTGCGATAAACGGAAATGTTACGGAACTTGCCAGCATCGTACCGCCCAGCCCGAATAACATCGAATATCTTGCAAGCCCTCCCCTTTCGATTCCGTCCATGGTCATAAGCGCAAGCAGGGATGTCTGCGCCACACCGACCATCGTATAGATAACGGAGCTAAACAGGTTATATGTAAGAAACGCATAGACCAGCTGGCTCATCGGACTTGCGTTCTGCGGCACCATAAAGATCAGCGCGAATGCCAGGCCTGCGGGAACCGACAGCCACAGGATCCAGGGACGCGCCTTTCCCCACTTTGTTTTCGTCTTATCTACAATATTTCCTGCGATCAGATCCGTAATTCCGTCAAACAGCTTTGAGATCATAAACATCGTTCCCACCGCGCCGACCGCCATTCCGATATTATCCGTATAAAACATCGTCAAAAACGCCCCAAGCAGCGAATTGGATGCTCCGGATAACGCTGCCAGTCCATATCCAAGTTTTTCAGTAAACTTTAATTTACCATTCATTTTTCTCTCTTCCTTTCTTCTGCATTTTCACTGTTTACGATTTCTGACGTCAGTATACCAATAAATCCACTCAAAGCGTAGTGCCATAGGTGACACAGGACGGCGTGTTTCGCGACATACCGCCGTGTCGTGATTGACAACCTTCTATGTCGTATTTTATACTTGCTTTATCATTACACAATACTGTACCAGGCTTTTATACAGACTGAAAGTCTTTCTAAAAGAGCTATTGTAAACATACCCGTGAAAGGAGAACAGACATGATTTTTCGAGACGCGTTTCCTCAACAGAATCAGCTGAACAGCCTGGAGCATACCTTTAAGCTGCTTCACACACAGTTTCCGGAACGCAACCTGCAGCTTCCTCATTCCAGTGAATATCTGAGCGACATTTTGAAGCTGGCCGCGCAGCGGTCCGGACGTTCATTTCCGAATCAGCTTCTGGAAAGCCGGCTGGAAGAAGATTCTTTTTTTCGGAGCGGATTCGATACGGAGCTGTACCGCCATCTGCGCTATCTTCCCGCCTGTCTGCATTCCCATTCCTTCCTGGAGGTTGTCTGCGTCGTTGAAGGAAATTGTATGAATTACATTCAAGAACAGGAATTGCACATGCACAAGGGAGACATCTGCATCATTGCTCCGGAAACGACACATGCCATCAGCGCGTTTTCTGATGACTGCGTCATCATCAATATTGTTTTGAGAACCAGTACCTTTGAAAAGGTATTTTTCGGGGTTTTGTCGGAAAATGACGTGCTGTCAGATTTTTTTACGCGCACTCTTTATCATTCGAAAACGCATCCTTATCTTTTCTTCCGTACAGGAGAAGATCAGGAGCTGTTCGACTATGCGCTTTATGCATACAGGGAATTTTTAAGAAACCGTCAGTATAAAGAACGGTTTTTGAACAATATTGTAGGAGCTTTTTTCATTATTCTTCTCCGCAATCATGGTTCCAATGTGATCGTACCAGAGGCTGATTCCCATGGACACGATGAAAATGTTGTCTTCATTTTGAAATACTTACAGGAGAATTATACGTCCGTTACCTTGAAGGAGCTGGCAGAATTTTTCAATTACAGTGAACGGCAGATTCAACGAATTATCAAGAACTGTACCGGGATGAGTTTCAGCCAGAATATCCAGAAGCTGAAAATGCGGCAGGCCGCGCGGCTGCTGATCAATCCGGACATGCCGATTTCGGCTATCGCGGAGGAACTGGGATATATTGATCCGGGAAATTTCCGGCATATCTTTAAGAAATATTATGGGATGACTCCGGCGGAATACCGGGAGCAGAATTAATGCAATGCTGTACTAATACAGCATTGCGCGTCATATGATACTGCACGGCAGATTGATCTGGCGTACAGTATCAATCCGCTCCCTCTTGTTTCCGTCAGATTCCGACATTCCCACTGTTTACGCCTGCTTCCGCATTCTCTTCCAACGGAAGCCAGTCAATAAATTTTTTGATATACCGATTCCAGAAGTCCCACTCATGTCCGCCCGGTCCTTCTTCGCAGGTCACCTCCGCGCCGGATGCCCTCAAAAAATTCCAGAGCTTTCGGTTTGCTTCCAGCAGGGAATCTTCCGTACCGCATGCCAGATACATTTTCGGCAGTTCCGCATGTTCGTCTGTCAGTTTTTTTACAAGCCATTCCGGATTTTTATCGCTTTCCTTCACTTCTGCCAGATCTCCGAAAATGCTTTCCGCAAAGTCCCTCCTTTCTATAAAAAATGGATGGTCATTTGTCCGCGCTTCCAGTCCGTCGATCACCATTGCGGAAGACAGTCCCCCTATATAGCCAAATGTGTCATGATATTTCAGCCCATTGCGGATCGCCCCGTAACCGCCCATAGAGAGGCCTGCTATAAATGTATCTTCTCTTTTGCCGGACAGCGGAAACATCTTTCGTGTAATTTCCACCAATTCCCGGCCGATGAATTCTCCATAGTAATTGTGGGAATCTGTCTGGTCGATATAAAAATAATTATCGCCGGAAGGCATGACAACAGCCAGATCCTTCTCCTCCGCCCATCTCTGGATATTCGTACCGGATACCCAATCCGTGTAATTTCCAAAAATACCATGGAGCAGGTACAGCGTTTTAAACGGTTTGTTTTCTCGCTGCGGCATTCCCGGGAACGCCAGCTTGTCCACCGGCAGGATCACCTGGAATGGAACTGTCCTCATCAATGATTCTGATAAAAAATTTACTTGTATAAGTGCCATTTTACTTCCTTTCTTATCTGGATAAGCCTGAAACTTGTTATGAAGATGTTTTGTTTTTTGCCGTCTCCTTTTTTAAATCAGTATAACATCCGGCATGGGAAAAAAACAGTGGAAAATATGACATAACACAGCGTAAAATCGGACATTAATCGTGAACTGTAACCAGTAACATACTTGCGCGGAAGGCAAAAAACGGATATACTGATAGATATTGGTAACGGTTCAAAACGACAAGCGATATTTGAAGTAACCGTGTAGCTTTATAAGTTATGATGGAGGTGTGATCATGAAGAAACCATTGCCGATCGGTGTTGATAATTTTGAAAAAATAATAAAGAATGGTTATTACTACGTGGATAAGACCATGCTCATTAAGGAACTGATGGATTTAAAGGGAGAAGTCAATCTGTTTACCCGTCCAAGACGTTTTGGCAAAACCTTAAATCTCAGTATGCTCAGATACTTTTATGAGGATACGGGAGACGTGAAGAAAAATGAGGCGAACCAATCCCTTTTCCAGGGCTTAAAGATTATGGAGCAGGGCGGAGAATATACGGAACATATGGGAAAGTATCCTGTCATCAACCTGACGCTGAAATCAGCGAAGCAGCCAACCTTTGAATCAGCTTACGGCAAGATAAAAAAAGCAATCGCGGACGAATTTCAAAGGCACCAGTATATATTAGCAGCTGATAAAATCGGTGAAGAGGATAAGGAACTGTTCCGGAAAATTGCAGATCGAAAAGCGGAATATGATGATTATTCCGGAGCACTGGAATTTTTAAGCAAATGCCTTCATCAGGCAACGGGTAAAAATACGGTGATTTTGATCGATGAATATGATGTGCCGTTGGAAAATGCGTATTTTCGGGGATTTTATGAGGAAATGGTGGATTTCATCCGCTCTTTATTTGAGTCTGCGCTGAAGACGAATGATTTTCTGCAATTTGCAGTCATTACCGGGTGTCTGAGGATTTCAAAGGAAAGTATATTTACCGGGCTGAATCATCTGAGGATGATATCTGTGCTTGACCGGAGATATAGTGAACATTTTGGTTTTACAGAACCGGAAACACGGCAGATGATGACATACTATGGAGTCGAGAGCCGCTTTCCGATCCTGAAAGAATGGTATGATGGATATTCATTTGGCAATACGGAGGTTTATAATCCGTGGAGTGTAATCAACTTTATGTATGATTTGTATGCGGATGTCAACGCTTTCCCGCATCCCTACTGGGTCAATACCAGTTCCAATGATATCATTAAGGACATGATCGCCAGGGCTGACCGGGAGATGAAAAGACAGATTGAAACTCTTTTAAAAGGAGGAACCTTAGATATACAGGTTCATGAAGAGGTCACCTACGGGGATATGCACGGTAATGGGGAAAATTTGTGGAATTTCCTTTATTTTACTGGATATCTGACGAAAGAAAGCGAGTACTTTAAGGAGTCTTCTGTCTTTTTGCGGGTGCGGATTCCCAATATAGAAGTAAAGACTATTTATCAGAATACGATTATGAACTGGCTGAAAGCTATGATACAAAAAGAAGATTTTCATGATCTCTACCGTGCGATGGAAGATGGAAACGCCCAGAGGATGACAGATATATTAAACGGACAGCTTTTGCGTACGATCAGCTTCTACGATAGTGCCGAGAACTTTTATCACGGATTTCTTACCGGAATCCTTAGCCAAAGCGAAAATTACTTGGTGAAGTCCAACCGCGAATCAGGCAACGGACGTTCTGATATCATGGTGAGGAGTCCTTCCTTGCGGGGCAGGTCCTTTATTCTGGAAGTCAAGGTATCGAATGAGATTGATGATTTGGAAATGGATGCCCAGAAGGCTCTTGATCAGATCTATGATAAAAAATATATGGAGGAGCTGCGCGCGGAAGGTTATAAAAAAATTGATTGTTATGGAATCTCTTTTTTCCGGAAGGATTGCGAGGTCCGGTTTGGAAAGGTGCAAAACGAAACACCATAAATACAAAAAGATGCCGGTTATATACCGGTTATGATTCTCATTTCACCCAAATGAGAGAGGAAGCCTCTTCCCCGAACAGGCAGGAGGCTTCTTTCTCTTATTTTCAAAGTGTATTATACGATGATCAGACGTCTCTTATTTACGTGATGCCCGAACTCCGGCATAAATACAAATGGTTCTTCATCCGGGTCCAGATGGTCCTGGATGATCGGAGGCATATAGGAGGAAGTAAAGCAAAAGCCATATGTGATATCATGGAAGCCCTGCGCCAGCCCTCCTTCTTTCTTCACCTTCAGCACTGCCGGCTCGGTGACTGCCCAGTGTGTCTGAAAATCTGTTTT
>Ga0137306_103343_pt1 | contig 12060 bp, 9 predicted proteins | sample Inofroosms_March_FD_97187 | JGI IMG/M metagenome (GOLD analysis project Ga0137306, IMG submission 97187) | Mouse cecal microbial communities from Vienna, Austria - N-Acetylneuraminic and N-Acetylglucosamine D2O microcosms_March | ecosystem: Host-associated > Mammals > Digestive system > Large... | reverse complement strand
ATTGGTCCCAATGAGCATAAGGACTTTGAGGACTACAAGCGCTGCAAGGGACTTTTGTTTAAGCAGTGCAGAATCGGAATTGCGAACGCGGATGACCCGTGGTATAAGGACGTGTTTAGGGATGCGTCCTGTGAGACCGAGACTTTTGGCTTTAAGGAGGGGGCGGATCTTCGCGCCGAACGAGTGGAGCATATATCAAGGCCGGGGTATCTCGGGGTGAGATACCATGTAGCGGGCTTAAGTGATTTTGACGTGGAGATTGACATTCCGGGTGAGTTCAGTGTATATAACTCCCTGACAGCTATTGCGGTTTGCAGGCATTTTGACGTCCCGGCGGAAAATATTAAGAGTGCTCTTAAAGTGGCAAAGGTAAAGGGCCGGATTGAGATGATTAAGGTGTCGGATGAATTTACCCTGATGATCGACTATGCGCACAACGCAATGAGCCTTGAGAGCCTGCTTCACACGCTGAGGGATTATAACCCGGAGCGCATCGTGACAGTGTTTGGCTGCGGAGGAAACCGGGCGAAGAGCCGGCGCTATGAGATGGGCGAGGTGGCAGGAAGGCTTTCGGACTTTACGATTATCACATCAGATAATCCCAGGTTTGAGGAGCCCCAGGCCATTATTGATGACATTGTGACTGGAATTAAGAAGACAGAAGGAAAATATATTGAAATATGTGACCGGAAGGAAGCGATCCGGTATGCGATCAGGAACGGAAGTCCGGGGGATGTAATTATTCTTGCCGGAAAGGGACATGAGACCTATCAGGAGATTAAGGGAGTAAAATATGACATGGATGAGCGTGTGCTGATTCAGGAAATATTAGAGGAGCCTGGGGAGTAGGGCGGACAGCATGTATGCAAGGGTAATTATAGATATTACACATGAAAAACTGGATAAAGTATTTGAGTACAGTATCCCTCCAGAGCTTGACGGAGTGCTTCGGACTGGCATGGAGGTGATTGTTCCCTTCGGAAGGGGGAACCGGCAGACATCCGGTTATATTGTTGGATTTACGGAAAAACCGGACTATGCGCCGGATCACATCAAGGAGATTTTGCAGATTGCCGATGGCAGAAGAGCTATTGAATCAAAGCTTGTAACCCTGGCGGCATGGATGAAGGAGAACTATGGCGGCACCATGATTCAGGCCTTAAAGACAGTTCTCCCTATTAAAAAGAAGGGAAAGCTGCTTAAAAAGCGGTTGGTGTGTCTGCTCCTTGACGAGGATGAAGGGAAAAAACAACTGGACTTCTATATGAATAAGAATCAAAAGGCGCGGGCAAGACTCCTTGCAGGCCTCCTTGACCAGCCGCGGCAGGAATATGAGCTGATCACAAAGAAGCTGCATGTGCCCGCATCTGTTATCCGGACACTTGAGGAACAGGGCGTGCTGAGCGTGGAGGAACAGCACGCATTCCGAAGTCCCTGGTCCCTTCACATGGCAGACCGGAGAAGGAACAGGCATGAGATTGTCCTGTCCCCGGAGCAGAGGCAGGCAGCAGACCTGTTTATAAAGGACTACGATCAGGGGAAATACGGAACCTATCTTCTGTACGGTGTGACCGGAAGCGGCAAGACAGAGGTCTATATGGAGATGATCAGCCATGTGGTGGCAAAGGGATGTCAGGCGATCGTTCTGATTCCGGAGATTGCCCTTACATATCAGACCGTGCTCCGCTTTTACGGAAGATTCGGCGACAGAGTGTCTATTTTAAATTCCAGGCTTTCTCCTGGGGAGCGGTCTGACCAGATGGAGCGGGTAGGGCGGGGTGAAGTGGATGTGATGATTGGTCCCCGTTCCGCTCTTTTTACGCCATTTTCGAACCTGGGACTGATCGTAATTGATGAGGAACATGAGACAGCATATAAGAGCGAGCAGGTTCCCAGGTACCATGCCAGGGAGACAGCTGTTATGCGGGGCAGGCTTGAAGGGGCAAGTGTGGTGCTTGGTTCAGCGACTCCGTCCCTGGAGGCCTTTTGCCGGTGTGAAAAGGGGGAATACACCTGCCTGACTTTGGCAAACCGCGTGGCCAAGAAGGAGCTGGCGGCTGTATATACAGTTGATATGCGGGAAGAATTAAGACGGGGCAACCGTTCGGTCTTAAGTGACAGGCTTAGTGAACTGATTACAGACAGGCTGCAAAAAGGCCAGCAGATTATGCTTTTTTTAAATAGAAGGGGATATGCAGGATTTGTTTCTTGCCGTTCCTGCGGATATGTAGTAAAATGTTCTCATTGTGATGTATCTTTATCTGCCCATAAGAACGGCAGGCTGGTATGTCATTACTGCGGATATGAGGAGCCTGCAGTAAAGGAGTGCCCGTCCTGCGGCTCTCCCTATATCGGAGGCTTCAAGATGGGGACAGAAGCAATAGAAGATCTTATAAAACGCCGGTTTCCCCAGGCAGGAGTGCTTCGCATGGACATGGACACAACCCGGACGAAGGATGGGCATGAAAAGATTCTGTCTGCCTTTGCAAATGGGGAGGCAGACATTCTGATTGGTACACAGATGATTGTAAAGGGACACGATTTTCCCAATGTAACGCTGGTGGGAGTGCTGGCAGCGGACATGTCGCTTTACACAGATGATTACCGGGCGGCAGAAAGAACCTTTGCGCTTCTTACCCAGGCGGCGGGAAGAGCCGGGCGCGGCAGGAAACGTGGAGAGGTGGTCATTCAGACTTACAGCCCGGAGCATTACAGCATCGCCTGTGCAGCACGCCAGGATTATGAAGGATTCTATGAGGAGGAGATGCGTTACCGGCGTCTGATGGGTTATCCGCCGGCGGCAGAGCTTCTTGCAGTTCTCGTAACCGGTGAGGATGAGGAGCACCTTAACACGGCAGCCGGATACCTGAAGGAGTTCGCGCGGCGGGCAGGAGGTGACAGAGGACTTCAGATCATCGGGCCGGCAAGTCCCTTTGTGGGAAAAGTCAGTGATGTATACCGCAGAGTGATCTATCTTAAGAGTAGAGACTATCAGCTGTTAATCACGGTTAAAAATTATATGGAGCAGTATATTGAAATAAATAAAGGGTTTCAGACGCTTCGGGTTCAGTTTGATTTTAACCCGCTAAATATTTTTTAAGGAGAATAGAACTATGGCGATAAGAAAGATTCGTGAGCTGGGAGAAGAGGTATTAACAAAAAGGTGTAAGGAAGTACCGAAGATGACGCTTCGGACGAAGATTCTCATCGGGGATATGCTGGATACAATGTATGATGCAGGAGGCGTAGGGCTTGCGGCGCCTCAGGTGGGGATATTAAAACGGATTGTTACCATTGATATTGGGGACGATACGGGTGCACTGATTCTGGTGAATCCAGAGATTCTGGAAACCAGCGGCGAGCAGACCGGAGATGAGGGATGCCTAAGTGTTCCGGGGAAAGCGGGAGCGGTGACGAGGCCCAATTATGTAAAGGTAAAAGCATTTAATGAAAAGATGGAGGAGATTGTGGTAGAGGGCGAGGAGCTTCTTGCCCGGGCAATCTGCCATGAGGTTGACCACCTGGAGGGCAGGATGTACGTGGATCTGGTAGAAGGCGGGCTTCATGATGTTGAGATGGAGGAAGAGTAGCAGATGAGAGTAATCTTTATGGGAACACCAGATATTGCAGTAGGAACGCTTCAGGCGCTTGCGAAGGAGCACGAGGTCGTGCTGGCGGTTACGCAGCCGGACAAACCAAAGGGAAGAGGCGGGAAGATGCAGTACACCCCGGTAAAGGAAGCAGCGGTTTCCCTGGGAATTCCTGTCTGCCAGCCAAAAAAGATAAGAGAGCCGGAATGTGTTAAGAAGCTTTCCGAATATCACGCAGATGTGATGGTGGTGATTGCCTTCGGGCAGATTCTTCCAAAGGAGATTTTGGAGATGACGCCCTATGGATGCATCAATATCCATGCGTCTCTGCTCCCGAAGTACAGGGGTGCGGCGCCGATTCAGTGGGCAGTGATCAATGGAGAGAAGGTTTCCGGCGTGACCACTATGCAGATGGACGAAGGACTGGATACCGGAGATATACTCCTTAAAGAGGAGATTTTTTTAGAGGAAAAGGAGACAGGCGGGAGTCTTCATGATAAGATTGCACAGTGTGGTGCAGCGCTCTGCCTTAAGACACTTAAGCTTCTGAAGGAAGGGAAGATTGCGCCGGTAAAGCAGGGGGAGAGCCCCACGGAATATGCCCGGATGCTGGATAAAGGCATTGGTAATATTAACTGGGATTCACCGGCAGTGTCCATAGAGCGTCTGATAAGAGGGCTTAATCCATGGCCCAGTGCCTACACGCACTGGAACGGAAAGGTTATGAAGATCTGGCAGGCCGAAGTGCAGGAAGGAGACAGCGGCAGAGAACCTGGAACAGTTGTGGATGTGGAAAAGGATGGCTTTCTTGTGCAGACAGGCGCCGGTCTTCTGAAAATAACAGAATTACAGATTCCGGGAAAGAAGCGGATGGATGCGGGGGCATTCCTGCGTGGATATACAGTCGAACCAGGTTTCATATTTAAAAATATTAAATAAATATGAAATTGAAGTTTTTTTGCGGTTTTTCATATATAATAGTCTTTAACTGAATTGACTGTTTTACAATAGAAGGAGGAATTGTATGTATTATCCAATGTATTTTGACCCCACATATTTTCTTGTTCTTCTGGGCGTGATTATCTGCCTGCTGGCATCCTCCAGAATGAAATCAACCTTTCATAAATATTCAGGTGTACGTAATCATTCCGGCATAACAGGGAAAGAGGCAGCAGAGCAGATCCTTCACCGGGCAGGGATTTATGATGTCCGGGTAGAACGGGTGTCAGGTGATCTCACGGATCATTATGATCCTAGGAGTAAGGTCTTAAGGCTGTCGGATTCCATTTATTCCAGGACATCAGTGGCTGCCCTGGGAGTGGCTGCCCATGAGTGCGGGCATGCCATCCAGCATCAGGTGGGATATCTCCCTCTTTCGATCAGGGGGGCGCTTGTGCCGGTGGCTAATTTCGGGAGTACCATCGCCTGGCCGCTGATTATAATCGGGATGTTTATCGGATCCGGCTCATCCTCCCTTTTGATTAATCTTGGCATCCTGGCCTTTTCGCTGGCTGTTCTCTTTCAGATTGTAACACTTCCAGTGGAGTTTAATGCATCAGGCCGGGCGATTAAGATACTGGGTGAATCCGGCCTTCTATATCCGGATGAGGTGCATTCGGCACGGAAGGTGCTGACAGCGGCAGCGCTTACCTATGTGGCAGGAGCAGCATCTGCAATCCTGCAGCTTCTCAGAATCCTGATTCTTACCAGTGGCAGAAGGGACGATTAGAAAGATGACAATAACAGGCCGGGAGATTGTGCTTGAGACCCTGCTTCTGATTACAAGGGACGGAGAGTTCAGTCATATTGCTTTGAAAAATGTTCTTGATAAATATCAGTATCTGGATAAGAAGGAGCGTGCGTTCATTTCGAGAGTTGTGAATGGCACGCTTGAACGCATGATTGAGATGGATTATATCATCGATCATTTTTCCAGTATAAAAGTGAAAAAAATGAAGCCGGTTATACGGACAATCCTCAGAAGCAGCGTGTACCAGATCCGGTATATGGACAGTGTCCCGGATTCTGCAGTCTGTAATGAGGCGGTTAAGCTTGCGGCAAAAAAAGGTTTCTTGAATCTGAAGGGATTCGTCAATGGAGTTCTCCGGAATATCAGCCGGAGGATCAGTGAGGTTCCTTTTCCTGACAGAACCGACCTGCGCAAGTTTATCTCAGTAAGATATTCCCTTCCGGAATGGCTGGTGAGCCAGTGGCTTTCGGTGTATGATGAGGACACAGTCATTGGAATGGGGGAGGAATTTTTAAAGGAAAAACCGGTATCCATCCGGTGCTGCACGAACCGGATTACGCCTGAGGAGCTGGAGGATGAGCTTGCGGCAGAAGGAGTTACAGTCAGAAGAGAACCGGAAGTTCCCGGAGCATTTTATATAGCAGGCTATGATTATATAGCAGGGTTAAAGAGTTTTCAGCAGGGGCATTTCTATGTACAGGATTTAAGCTCCATGCTTGCAGCAGGATGGGCAGAGGTGAAGGAAGGAGAGTATGTAATTGATGTCTGCGCGGCGCCGGGCGGCAAGGCGCTGCACATTGCAGAACTGCTTGGCGGAAGCGGTCATGTGGAAGCAAGAGATCTGACGGATTATAAGGTGTCTCTGATCCAGGAGAATATTGAGAAAAGCGGACTTTTGAATATTGAAGCATTAAAGCGTGATGCCCTTGTGATGGAACCGGAAGCTTTGGAAAAGGCGGATCTGGTCATTGCGGATCTGCCTTGTTCCGGACTGGGCGTACTTGGGAAAAAGCCGGATCTTAAATATAAGATGACGGAAAAGCAGCAGGGAGAGCTTGTAAGTCTCCAAAAGCAGATTTTATCCATAGTAAACCGTTATGTGAAGCCTGGCGGAAGACTTCTATTTTGCACCTGTACGATTCACCGGAAGGAAAATGAAGAAAATGCCGTATGGTTTGCAAAGGAATATCCGGAGTTCACTCTTGTCCGCGAACGACAGCTTCTTCCGGGAAAGGACAAGACAGACGGATTTTATATGGCATTATTCCAAAGGGTGGGGCTGTAATGGCTTGTATATCAAGTGCGGCGGAAGCAGCTTCATAGTGGGATAGATGAGTTATTGTGAGAGGGAAGAAGTGTGAAGAAAAAGGATATTGTTTCTTATAATTATGAAGAGCTGGCACAGGAAGTGCAGGCCTTTGGAGAAAAGCCGTACCGGGCAAAGCAGGTCTATGCCTGGCTCCATGAAAGAGGGGCGGACAGCTTTAAGGAGATGACCAATCTTTCAAAATCATTGCGGGAGCATCTGTCTGAAGAATACGAGATTGCCCAGATGCGCATTGCAGCAAGGCAGAGGTCAGAGCTTGACTCTACGGAAAAATTTTTGTTTGAGCTTTCAGATGGTAATCTGATTGAGAGTGTACTGATGAGGCATACCTATGGCAATTCGGTGTGTGTCTCATCCCAGGTGGGCTGCCGGATGGGATGCAGGTTCTGCGCGTCCGCCATTGACGGACTGGAGAGGAATCTTACTCCGTCGGAGATATTAAGACAGATCTATCAGATTCAAAAGCTTACGGAGGAGAGAGTTTCCCATGTGGTTGTCATGGGAACCGGAGAGCCTCTTGATAACTATGATAATTTTGTGAAATTCATACATATGATCAGTGACAGTCACGGCCTTCATATCAGCCAGAGGAATATTACAGCTTCCACCTGCGGGATTGTACCTGGCATGAGAAGACTTTCGGAAGAAGGACTCCAGATTACGCTTGCTCTTTCTCTCCATGCTTCCAATCAGGAGAAGAGAAGGCAGTTAATGCCTGTGGCAAACCGCTATGAGCTTGGAGAGGTGCTGGGGGCCTGTGATGATTATTTTAAAAGAACCGGGAGACGTGTTACCTTTGAATATAGCCTGGCAGCAGGCGTGAATGATACAGAACAGGACGCACGGGAGCTTTCAGAGCTTCTTAAGGGCAAAAACTGCCACCTGAATCTGATCCCGGTAAATCCGGTAAAAGAGAGGAATTTTAAGAAGCCTGACAGTAAAAAAGCCCATGAATTTGAAAATAAACTTGAAAAAAACGGAATAAATGTTACTATAAGAAGGGAAAGAGGTTCCGATATAGATGGAGCATGCGGACAGCTGAGGAGAAGATATGCTGCCGGCAAGAGGGAGAAACAAGAATGAAACTATATGCAATGACTGACGTGGGAAGAAAACGTGAAATTAATCAGGATTATGTATATGTGACGGATAAGCCGATCGGTCCGTTCCCGAATCTGCTTGTAGTTGCTGACGGCATGGGCGGTCATAAGGCAGGAGATTTTGCGTCGAAGTATACAGTCATGGTACTAAGGGAGGAGCTTGAGAAGACGACTCTTAAGAAACCGGAGGAAATTCTGAGGAATGTTGTTGCGATAGCGAACCACAAGCTGATACAGATATCCGAGACTGACGTGAAGCTGGAGGGAATGGGTACAACGCTGGTGGCGGCCACGGTAATTGGAAATACACTGTACTTTTCGAATGTTGGAGACAGCAGGCTCTATCTGATTAATGATAAGATCCGTCAGATCTCAAAGGATCATTCTCTCGTGGAAGAGATGGTCAGGCTGGGAGGAATTAAGGCAGAGGAAGCGAAGCACCACCCGGATAAGAATATTATCACAAGGGCGATGGGAGTAAAGGAAGACGTAGAGGCAGATATCTATGAGTACAGACTGCATAAGGGAGATCTGATTCTGATGTGTACAGACGGCCTGAGCAATATGGTGGAAGATGAAGATATGTTTGATATTGTAAAGAGTGCAAGGGATATTGTAGAAGCTGTATTGATGTTGATAGAAAAAGCAAATAGTAATGGCGGGGAGGATAAAATAGGGGGTGTTATGGCAGAGCCACTGGCAGATGAGGTGAGCAAATGGTGAAAGATGGGATTTTTTTAGGAAAACGGTATGAGGTGCTGAGTAAGGTTGGCGCCGGCGGTATGGCAGACGTGTATAAGGGGAGAGACACGATGCTGAACCGGTATGTTGCGATTAAGGTTTTGAAAAGGGAATTTCGTGAAGAGGATGAGTTTATACGTAAATTCCGCTCTGAGGCCCAGTCTGCGGCAAGTCTGTTAAATCCGAATATTGTGAATGTCTATGATGTGGGAGAAGACAGGGGACTTTATTACATGGTCATGGAGCTTGTAGAAGGCATTTCGCTTAAGGAGTATATAGAGCGGAAGGGGAGGCTTTCCCACAAAGAGGTCATTAGTATTGCGATCCAGATGTGTACCGGCATCGGGGCGGCGCATGCGGCGGGAATCATCCACCGTGATATCAAGCCCCAGAATATCATTATATCCAGGGACGGCAAGGTAAAGGTTACGGATTTTGGCATTGCAAAGGCAGTAACCTCCAACACCATCAGTTCGAACGCTATGGGTTCTGTTCATTATACGTCGCCAGAGCAGGCAAGGGGAGGCTATAGTGACGCCAAAAGTGATATCTATTCGATTGGTATTACTCTTTTTGAGATGGTTACGGGACAGGTACCTTTTGACGGTGATTCCACTGTATCAATTGCCATTAAACATCTTCAGGAAGAGGTTACGCCTCCTTCAGAATTTGTGCCGGATGTTCCATACAGCCTGGAGCAGATTATTTTAAAATGTACACAGAAAAACGCGGAGAGACGGTATGCCAGTACATCAGCGCTGATTCAGGACTTGAAGCGCTCGCTGGTGGATCCAGACGGTGATTTCGTTTATATTCCGCCTCTTCGTAATGCGGATACCGTGATTATAACAGACGAGGAGCTGGATGATATCCGTCATTCTTATGATGACGAATATGATGACGATGAGGATTATGATCATTATCATAATGACAGCAGGTTATACCATGATGACGAATACCAGGACGACGGGGATGACGAAGAAGATTATGAGGATGATTATGGCAGGGGAACAGGCGGACAGAGGATGGACAGCCGGGATTCCGATACAGTCAATCCCCGTATGAACAAGGTTATGAAGATCCTCATGATTGTGGTTGCTGTAATCATTGCATTTGTTCTCATCTATGGGATAGGGAAGGCGGCCGGCATCTTTAAGTCTGCCGGTTCTGGTACGACTGCAGAGAAGAACACGGATGAGGTAAAGGTTCCGGATGTTGTGGGAAAGAGTGAGGAAGAGGCAAAGGAGATTCTGAATAAGAAGAAGCTTGGATACAAGCCTGTAGCAAGAGAAGAATCAAAAAAATATGATGAAGGAATTGTATGTGAGCAGAAGCAGAAGGCCGGCTCTAAAGTAAAGAAGAACACTACCATTCAAGTTGTAGTCAGTACCGGACTTGTAGGGGAAGAGCTTCTTGTACCTAACATAGTCGGATGGAGCGAGGAGGATGCTCAGAAGACGCTCAATGATTCGGGCTTTGAGAATGTAAGCTCTGAATATGAGTATGACAGCGAGGTGCCAGAAGGAAATGTGATCAGTATGACACCACAAGCAGGTTCAAAGGCAACAAAAGATACAGATATCAAGATGATCGTAAGTAAGGGCACGGAGAAGGTAAAGGTGCCGAATGTAGTTGGAAAGACCCAGTCTGATGCACAGGATCAGATTGTAAGCGCGGGACTGGACTATAATAATACAAATACAGAATACAGTGATACTGTGAAGAAAGGAAAAGTTATTTCCCAGAGTCCGGAGGCAGGAAAAAGGGTTGGACCGGATACGGTGGTAACAATTGTGATAAGCGACGGCCCGAAGCCAGAGGAGAATGTGGAGATTGAGAATTTCATCGGCTCGTATGAGGAAGCGCTGACAGACTGGGCATATGAAAACGACTTGAATGCTGTAAAATCAAAAGAGGAATACAGCAATACCTATCCGGCAGGTACGATTATTTCCCAAAGCCCGTCATCCGGAAAGGTAAAGAAGGGCACAAGAATTAAATATGTGCTGAGCAAAGGTCCTGAGCCAGTCCAGGAGCCGGATCCAGGTCAAGAGCCAGAGCCGGATACGCAGGAGCCGGATCCGGACGGAGGGGATAGCGGAGATGATGCCTACTAACAGAACAAAGCCTGGCAGAGACAATGTGAAGGGAAAGATCATAAAAGGAATTGCCGGATTCTACTACGTACACGTAGTAGAATCCGGTGTTTATGAATGTAAGGCAAAGGGAATCTTCCGGAAAGAGAGGACAAAGCCTCTGGTAGGAGATAATGTAGAAATAGAGATTTTAGATGAAAAGGAAAGGGAAGGAAATCTGACACAGATCCTTCCGAGAAAGAATGAGCTGATCCGGCCTGCGGTATCGAATATTGATCAGGCGCTGGTTGTATTTGCCGCCGCCAGACCGGCCCCTCATTTTTATCTGCTGGACCGGTTTCTTGTGATGATGGAGCGTAAGGAAATTCCAGTGATTCTGTGCTTTAATAAAAAGGACCTTGCCTCAGAGCCTCAGACAGAGAAGCTTAAGACAGTTTATGAGGGATGCGGCTGCCCGGTTGTATTTACCAGTGTGAGCCTAAAGCAGAATATTGAGGAGGTGCGCCGCCTCCTTGCGGGAAAGACAACGGCTGTTGCGGGTCCCTCTGGTGTTGGCAAGTCTTCACTGATCAATCTTCTGAAGCCAGATGCAAACATGGAGACAGGAAGCATTAGCCGGAAGATTGAACGGGGCAGGCATACTACAAGGCATTCTGAGCTCTTCCATCTTGAAGGGGACGCCTACATTATGGATACGCCGGGCTTTAGCTCGCTGTATGTGAATGATTTTGAAAAGGAGGATCTTAAGTACTGCTTTCCGGAATTCATGCCATATGAAGGAAGCTGCAGGTTTGGCGGCTGTGATCATATCCATGAGCCTGACTGTGCAGTGAAGGAAGCAGTGGAGCAGGGAGAGATCCATACGATACGGTATGAAAATTATAGAGACATGTACGAGGAGTTAAAAAATAAAAGGAGGTACTGACTATGAAATATGTTTTGGCGCCATCAATTTTATCTGCTGATTTTAAAGTTCTGGGAGAGCAGATGAGGCTTACTGAGGAAAACGGAGCAGAATACCTGCATTTTGATGTCATGGACGGAATGTTCGTACCGAGTATATCGTTTGGGCTTCCGGTTCTTGCATCCATCCGGGAGGCGACACGGCAGATAAAGGATGTGCACCTGATGATCCAGGATCCTGTCCGTTATGTAGAAGCATTTAAAGAGGCAGGTGCAGACTTCCTGACTATACACCTGGAGGCATGTCAGGATCCTGCTGCAGTAATTCACAAGATCCATGAGTGTAAAATGAAGGCAGGACTGTCCATCTGTCCGGAGACAGATGTAAGGGAGGCGGAAGGCTTTTTAGATCAGATTGATATGTTCCTGATGATGAGTGTACATCCAGGCTTCGGAGGACAGAAATTCATACCGGAATCTCTTGACAGGATCCGCGCAGTAAGAAAGATGGCAGAAGAACGGGGACTAGATCTTGATATTGAGGTAGACGGCG
>Ga0137306_103342_pt1 | contig 12061 bp, 8 predicted proteins | sample Inofroosms_March_FD_97187 | JGI IMG/M metagenome (GOLD analysis project Ga0137306, IMG submission 97187) | Mouse cecal microbial communities from Vienna, Austria - N-Acetylneuraminic and N-Acetylglucosamine D2O microcosms_March | ecosystem: Host-associated > Mammals > Digestive system > Large... | reverse complement strand
ATGTCAGCAAACTACGAAGCGGAGCAGAAAGCCTTAAAAGACTCTCTTGTCCAGTTAAAAGCAGACATTGAAATGCAGAATGACAAAACCGCAAATGTGTCAGAATTTGTGGACAAAGTCAGGTGTTATACGGAAATCAGGGAACTTACGCCTGCCATCGTCAATGAATTTTTGAAGCTGTTTACCAGGAGCGGAGTATTAATCAGGCAGCGAAAAAGCTGTTTATTTCCCCGCAGGGGCTAGGCAGGATCATCCGCAACCTGGAGGCGGAATTTGGTGCGGAATTCTTTGAGCGGACGAAAAAAGGAATGGTTCCGACTGAGAGCGCCCATTTGCTGCATACCCGCGGCAAAGAGAGTGCCGATAAAATGAACCGCCTGAAAGAGGAAATGATACAATTTCAAAAGAGAGATGAGATTCTCAGAATCGGCTGTGCAAACGGGGTATTGAAAGCGATTTCCCTGAATCTGATTTTGGATTTTATCCGGAAATACCCGGGAATCCATGTAGAATGGAGTGAATACGAGAACTCGCAGGTTCTTTCGAAATTAATGGTATCAGAGCTGGAATATGGGTTTGTGGTAGGGGAGGCAGAGGATTCCTCCATATGCCAGCGGCTGGTGTACAGCGGGAGGCAGGTATTATTCGTCTATCGGGGCCACCCATATTATGAGAGAGATGATATCACATTGGATATGCTCAGGGAGGAGACACTTTTAATCATGAACGAGCAGTTCCATATGTACCATGATTTTATGAGGGCTTGTCAGCTACGGGGATTTACACCCAAAATTGGGGCAAAGGTAATGGACGGGGGAACGCTGCTTAGGCTTTGCACACAAAAAATCGGACTGGCCGTTACGCCGGAATTCGGCGGGGAAATTTATCTCAGAGACCAGATACGCCCAATTCCGTTTGAGGGGAACCCGAACTGGAACATATATGGAACTTATTGGAAGGAAAGAGAAAACTATGAAGTGATACGTAAATTTGACCAACATTTACGTTCACAAAAATAAGTATAATGGCGCAGGGATTTCCATATACTGCCATATTAAAAATTAGAAGCGTGGTCCCAGAAATAAAGAAAGAGATTGATTTGTGAGGACGCCAGTGCTATACTTTTCATGGAGATTTAATATTATTTACCTTAACGAGGGGAGGAGTCAACATGAAAAAGTGCAGACTGCTGGCATGGGGACTGATATCCGCGCTTGTTCTTAATCAGGCGGTGATACCTGCCGCTGCAAGTGAGCTGACCAGCGTGAGAGCCGGCGCCAAAAAAACGACTGCGCTTACCGTATCCGGTACAGATACGGTTTCATTAGCGACAGGGGCCAATGCAAAGCAGCCAGAGACAGGTAAAAGCGATACAGAGAACCTTGTCTTTGGTATCAGGGAAGGTGCAAATCTGCCGGATAATGAAGCGCTGCTTGCCGGGTACATTGAGAAAGTAATGTACGGGGGTGCGGAGATTGAGCCGCTTGGTGAATACGGGGAAAGTTATCTGGAAGGTGCCCCCTTGCTGCTCTATCAGAGGCTGAAGAAACATATCATAAAGATTGCCGCCGGGGAGGAGACATCTGCCGATATCAGTATTTCGACATCAGGAATGGGACTTTCATGGACATATAGTGAGCTTGGCGTAAGCGCAGGAGCCGGCGGAAATGCAATCGGCAATGCTGTCACTGAGAAGCTTTTGGAGACAGTCGCAATTGAGGAGGTCATCACCTGCCTGCTATCCGATTGTCCCTATGAACTGTACTGGTATGAAAAGACAGAAGGGGTAAGGCTCTCCTATATACCATCCGCCACCAGTACAGGTGTAAGCGTTACACAGCTCAGGCTCAGACTGGCAGTGGCACAGGCCTATGCCGGTACAGGAGAAAACACGGTTAACAGTCAAAAAGCCAGGTCCACCAAGACAGCGGCGGAGAATGCGCAGAAAATTGTGGCGGCATACCAGGATGAGGATGACTACAGTAAATTGACGAGTTATCTGAAAGAAATCTGCGACTTGGTTTCCTATAATCATTCTGCAGCAGAAAACCCCAGCACTCCTTATGGTGATCCGTGGCAGCTTGTATATGTATTTGACGGCAATCAGAGCACAAATGTCGTATGCGAGGGATATTCCAAGGCCTTCCAGTATCTGTGTGATCTGTCGGCTTTTGAGGAAGACATTGCCTGCTATACGATTTACGGAGATTTACTCAACGCAGACGGAAGCAGCGGAGGCGGCCACATGTGGAATACCGTCACGATGGAGGACGGGAAAAATTATCTCGTCGATGTTACAAACTGTGACGGGGATGAGGGGAACTATGGCGTCGGATATCCGGATAAGCTGTTTCTGGCCGGAGGTAAGGAAGAAGGGAGCAACCGCTGGTTCTTCACGCCAAACGGCTACAGAGTCGGATATGAATACGATGAAGATATGGTGAACCTGTACGGAGAAACAGGAATCCTCGAGCTGTCAGGTGAGGACTACCATGCGAAGCTGAAAATTCCGTCCGATTTAAAGGCGTCCTATGGAGATAAGCTGAGCACTGTTACGCTGCCGAAAGGCTGGACCTGGAAAGACGGGAGCGTGGAACTGAATCAGCTGGGAGATCACACGTTTCCGGCACATTATGCCGGAAGCTCCCACATTGAAGAACAGGACATGGATCTGGTTGTAACAGTATCTCCCAGGGCCCTGAAGGAAGCCTGGATTACAGTTACAGGAGCCGACCATATCACATATGACGGGACAGCGCACAAACCTGCGGTAACCGTTCGCGATGTGGATTTGAACCGTACGTTGACCGAGGGAACAGAGTATACCGTTACTTATACAGACAATACGAATGCGGGAACGGCTTCTATTTCTATCAAGGGTGTGGGAAACTATGGAGGAGAGGTGGTACGCAAATTTACCATTGCACCAATCGAGAACCCTGCCGAAGCCCCCACAGGCCTTAAGGCTGTATATGGCGATAAGTTTTCTTCAATCTCCCTGCCGGAGGGATGGGTCTGGGAAAAACCGGACGCCCCGGTTGGAGATGTGGGAACTGTGACAGCAAAAGCTGTGATTGCGGCAACAGGAAACTATAAAGAGACGGAAAAGATAATTACGATCGAGGTTTTGGCAAGAAAGCTGGAAGAGGCAGTAGTTGTACTTTCTCCTGAAACGGCAGTATACACCGGAGAGGAAATCCGGCCGTCTGTCCGGATTGACGGTGGAATCCTTCCTGCCGAGGATACATACACAGTCACATATAAAGATAACATAAATGCCGGAACTGCATCTGTGATCTTAAAAGGAACAAAGAACTGCACAGGCGAAGCCGTAAAAGAGTTTACGATTCAAAAGGTAACGCCGAAGCTTACCATCGGGGCCGGAACCGTTATCACAAAGAAAATGGGAGATGTGCCGTTTGCACTGGAGGCTTCGATTTCTAATCAGGGCGTTCTGACCTATCAGTCGTCGAATGAAGCGGTTTTAACAATTGATACTGCAGGCGTGGTAACGATTAAGGGTACGGGCAAGGCAGTAATTACAGTAGCTTATGCCGGAGATCGTAACTATAATGAAGTATCGGCTGAAGTCCGTGTTACGGTCGGGACAAAATTCAGCAATAATCCGAAGCCATCTACCGGCGGAGGAAGCAGCAGTGGTGGAGGCGGCGGGGGAAGCACCTACCGCAGAGAAAGTTCGGACAATAATGCGGCTGGCATCCGCTCCGTACCGGAAGGCTACAATGGCCCGACCCAGACGATTGGCAATGTTACGGTACCGGATTATGTAGTACCGGGAAGCTGGAGCCAGGGAACAGACGGTGCATGGAGTTTTACGACAGCTGCCGGAACTGTCTGTAAAAATGAGTGGGTTGCGGCGTACAATCAATACGCTGACCTGACAAACGGCCAGATGGCATTTGACTGGTTCCGTTTTGACGCTGACGGTCATATGCTTACCGGCTGGTATACGGACGGAAATGGTGATGTATACTACCTGAATCCGCTTTCGGATAACACCAGAGGCCGCATGATTACAGGATGGCTCCAGATTGAGGGGAAATGGTATTATTTCAACGAGCTTCCAGACGGTACGAGAGGAAAGCTCCTGAAGTCCACGACCACTCCGGACGGTTATATTGTAGATGCCGACGGAGCCTGGACGGGAAAAACAACAAATTAGTACAATCATATACCAGAAGGACAGAAAAGGAAGCCGGGAAAATGCCTGGCTTCCTTATATTTAGGCTGCAGATCGATGAAAGCATGGATAAAATGCCGCAGTCTGCTTTTGATGAAGGGATAGAAAATATCCCTGGCTGATCGTATGGGCAACCGGGAATGATGCAGGAAGGGGATCGACCACAGCTATTCTGCTTTTTGGACTGATTCCCTGGCATCCAGACGGATCTCTCCATAGTCCAGGTATGCGCCCTTCATCGGCGAGGCGGCCAGCATGGAAAACAGGCGCAGTACCCCGTTCTGGTATCTGGCAGGCCGCGGCTTCCAGCGTGTTCTGCGCTCATTCAGGATTACTTCCATCTCCTGTGCGGTTTTTCTCTCTCCCCTGACGCCTATGATTGCCAGAATACGTTCTCTAATATCAATCTGAATCAGGTCGCCTTCCTCCACCAGGGCAATCGGTCCTCCGGCCTGGGCTTCCGGGCTACAATGGCCAATGACCGGGCCTGTGGAAGCACCGGAGAAGCGTCCATCCGTGATGAGTGCGATACTGCGCCCCAGCTCTTTATCCGCTGAGATGGCTTCGGAGGGATAGAACATTTTAGGCATGCCTGAGCCCTTTGGCCCTTCATAGCGGATGAATACCGCATCGCCTGGCTTTACCCTGTGGTGGAGTACCGCGTCAATGCATTCCTCCTCACTGTCAAAGGGGCGTGCGGTAAGAATGGCGGAAAACATTTCCTTCGGACAGGCCGTATGCTTGATTACAGCCCCTTCCGGTGCCAGATTGCCCCGGAGTATGGCAATGGATCCGTCTGTCCCGAGCGCATTATCGTATGGACGGATAATGTCGGCCCGTGTGAGGCGCAGGCCGTATCTTTGATTGGCCTCCCCGAGCCATTTCTGACAGCGGTCATAAAAGCCGTTTGTCCGGAGCTCTTTCAGATTTTCCCCCAGAGTCCGGCCCGTGACGGTCATCGCATCCAGATGAAGCACGCCTTTTATCTCCTCCATGATCGCCGGAACTCCGCCGGCATAGTAAAAGAACTCCGCCGGCCAGCGCCCGGCAGGGCGGACGTCCAGAAGATAGTGGGCCCCTCTGTGGAGCCGGTCAAAAGTGTCCCCGGTGATGGTGATGCCGAATTCATGTGCGATAGCCGGGATATGGAGCAGGCAGTTGGTCGAGCCGGAAATAGCGGCATGTACCATGATTGCATTCTCGAAGCTGTCCATTGTCACAATATCACAGGGCCGCATGCGGTCTGAGCGGGCCAGTTCGACTGCCCGCCTGCCTGCACTGCGGGCGTATTCGATGAGATCCGGGCTGGCGGCCGGGAGCAGTGCGCTCCCCGGGAGAGCCAGTCCCAGAGCCTCAGCCATAATCTGCATCGTGGAAGCTGTGCCGATAAAGGAACATGCCCCGCAGCCAGGGCATGCGTTGCGCTTGGCCCAATCAAGTGTGTCGGCGTCGATTTCACCGCGCTCAAATTTTGCTGAATACATACCAAGCTGCTCTAACGTCAAAAGGTCGGGCCCGGCCGCCATCGTGCCGCCCGTTACAACAACGGCCGGAATATTGACACGTGCGAGCCCCATGAGGTTGCCCGGCATGCCCTTATCGCAGCTTGCAATATAGATTCCGGCGTCGAACGGCGTGGCGTTTGCCTGAATCTCGATCATGTTGGCGATCATTTCGCGGCTGGCAAGGGAAAAATTGATGCCGTCCGTTCCCTGGCTTTCACCGTCGCACATGTCCGTGCAAAAATAACGTGCACCGAATCCTCCCGCTTTGGCAATGCCCTCCCTGGCAGCTGCCACCAGTCTGTCCAGATGGCCGGAACCGGGATGGCTGTCACCGAATGTGCTTTCAATGAAAATCTGCGGTTTGGAGAGATCCTCCGGTTTCCAGCCGGTGCCCAGACGGAGTGGATCTAACTCTGGGGCCAGCTTACGCATCTTCTGACTCATCAACATTGTTGTGCCGTCCTTTCTCAGAGTGAATTCGACAGGGGAGGCTGTTTGCCTGCTTTTCCTGCGCCCATAGTTGAGCGCGCCGCCATGAATGAAAGTAGTCCAGGCATATTTGGCTCCCTGAATGTATGCCGCCTGATGGCGGCGGGCTTTTAAAGTAAATATACCATGATGACAGTGTACCGTCAAGCAGGCGCCAGGAGGGATGGACAAAAACCATCCTGTGCCCACAGTTGAGCGCGCCACCGTGAATGAAAGTAGTCCAGGCGCATTTGGTATCCCTGAACGTAGATTGTTCATTGTAAAAATTAGCACTCAACTCTTGACACTGCTAACAATATATGTTATAGTGCTGATATAACAAAAAGAAATAGTGCTTTTTGAGGAGGCATAATTTATGAATATCAGCAAATTTACACAAAAGTCAGTGGAAGCAGTACAGGGCTGTGAAAAACTGGCTTATGAATATGGGAACCAGCAGATCGAGGAGGAACATCTTTTAGTCAGTCTCCTTAGGCTTGAGGACAGTCTGATTATGAAGCTGGTGACAAAGATGGGGCTCTCCGGGGAGATGTTCTTGGATGAGGCAGAACAGCTCCTGAACCGCCTGCCCAAGGTATCCGGGGGCCAGATATATATCAGCAATGGTTTAAACCAGGTTTTAATCGGCGCAGAGGATGAAGCGAAAGCGATGGGGGACGAGTATGTCTCCGTGGAACATTTGTTCCTGTGCCTCCTGAAGGAGCCGGATCGCGCGCTTAAGGAATTATTTAAGACGTATGGCATCAACAGGAATCAATTCCTGCAGGCATTGTCTACCGTGCGCGGGAACCAGCGTGTCGTGAGTGATAATCCGGAGGCGACGTATGATACGTTAAAGAAATACGGCGCGGATCTGGTGGAGCGCGCAAAAGAGCAGAAGCTTGACCCGGTGATCGGACGCGACGCGGAGATCCGTAATGTTGTCCGCATTTTATCGAGAAAGACGAAGAATAACCCTGTACTCATCGGTGAGCCGGGTGTCGGAAAGACGGCGGTTGTGGAAGGCCTTGCGCAGAGGATTGTCCGCGGCGACGTGCCGGGAGGATTAAAGGATAAACGACTGTTTTCCCTTGATATGGGCGCGCTTGTGGCCGGGGCCAAATACCGGGGCGAGTTCGAGGAGCGCTTGAAGGCAGTCCTTGAGGAGGTCAAAAAAAGTGACGGGCAGATTATCCTGTTTATCGACGAGCTGCACACAATCGTGGGCGCAGGAAAGACGGAAGGGTCGATGGATGCCGGCAATATGCTGAAACCAATGCTGGCCCGCGGCGAGCTCCATTGTATCGGCGCCACGACGCTGGATGAATACCGGAAATACATTGAAAAGGATCCGGCACTGGAGCGGCGCTTTCAGCCGGTGATGGTGGAGGAGCCGACCGTGGAAGATACGATTTCCATTCTCCGCGGTTTAAAGGACCGCCATGGTGTCAAGATTACGGATTCTGCTCTTGTGTCTGCTGCCGTGCTCTCAAACCGCTATATCAGTGACCGTTTCCTGCCGGATAAGGCAATCGACCTCGTAGACGAGGCCTGCGCGATGATTAAGACTGAACTGGATTCCATGCCGGCAGAGCTTGATGAAATGTCCAGAAAAATCATGCAGTTTGAGATTGAGGAAGCAGCCCTTAAGAAAGAGGACGATCATCTGAGCCGGGAGAGGCTTGCTGCCCTGCAAAAGGAGCTGGCGGAGCTTCACGATGAATTTACCTCCAGGAAGGCGCAGTGGGAAAATGAGAAGGCATCGGTGGATAAGCTGTCCGGCCTGCGGGAGGAGATCGAAGCCGTCCACCGCCAGATCCAGGATGCGCAGCAGAAATATGACCTCAACAAGGCAGCAGAGCTTCAGTATGGCAAGCTGCCGGGGCTGGAGCGTGCGCTGCGTGAAGAGGAGGAGCGGGTAAAGAGCCAGGATTTGAGCCTGGTGCATGAGAGTGTGACGGAGGAGGAGATTGCCAGGATCATTTCCCGCTGGACACGGATCCCGGTGGCAAAGCTTACGGAAAGTGAGCGGAACAAGACGCTCCATCTGGACGAACAGCTCCACAGACGCGTGGTAGGACAGGAGGAAGGCGTGGAAAAGGTCACGGAGGCGATCATCCGTTCCAAGGCCGGAATCAAGGATCCGACCAAGCCGATCGGCTCCTTCCTGTTCCTGGGCCCGACAGGAGTCGGTAAAACAGAGCTCGCGAAAGCATTAGCTGAAAGTCTGTTTGACGATGAGAATAATATGGTCCGCATTGACATGAGCGAATATATGGAAAAACATTCCGTGTCCCGTCTGATCGGGGCTCCTCCAGGATATGTCGGCTACGACGAGGGCGGCCAGCTCACAGAGGCTGTCCGCAGGAAGCCGTACTGTGTGGTATTGTTTGATGAGGTGGAAAAGGCGCATCCGGACGTGTTTAACATTCTGTTACAAGTGCTTGACGACGGACGGATTACCGATTCGATGGGAAAGACGGTAGACTTTAAAAATACGATTCTCATTCTGACCTCAAATATCGGCTCTCAGTATCTTCTCGACGGAATCGACACAGAAGGACAGATTACACCGGAGGCAGAGGCGAATGTCATGGGCGATCTGCGGGCCCATTTCCGTCCGGAATTTCTCAATCGTCTGGATGAGACCGTGCTCTTTAAGCCGCTGACTAAGGACAATATCGGCGGTATCGTAGAATTAATGGTGGCAGATGTCAATAAGCGCCTGGCGGAGAAAGAACTGTCCGTTGTCCTTTCCGACGCTGCAAAGCAGTTCGTTGTGGAGAATGGCTATGACCCGGTATATGGCGCAAGGCCGTTGAAGCGCTATCTGCAAAAACACGTTGAAACTCTGGCGGCAAAGCTGATTCTGTCAGATGGAGTCCGTACAGGCGACGAGATCCGGATCCAGGTATCGGATGGACGCCTTACGGCAGAGGCAGTGAGGACAGACCGCAGGTAAATCAGAGGAGGGGGAAGGCGGGGCGTCAGCTTCACAGGAGGCGGCGGGTCCGCCTTCTACTGCCAGTATGCCCTAATACTTCACAGTTGTCAAAGTTTCAGGAGCCGGCATGCAGAATCCGGGCCAGACACTGGAATCGCTGGCCCAGACGCTTCATATAATGTCTGGAATGACATCGGGAGCGTGATTTTGTGGCAATCTATGTGGTGAAGCCGGGAGACAGTGTGGATACGATTGCCTCCCGGACAGACACGGCAGTGGAATCCATCATCTGGGCGAACCAGATTGAATACCCCTACCGCCTGGCAGTTGGGGAGTCGCTTTATCTTGCAGACAAAGCGACAGCGCGCGGGCGTGAGAGGCCGCCTCTTTATTCCTTTGGATATGCGTATCCCTATATAAGCCGGGAGGTTTTACGGGAAACACTGCCGGCCCTGACCGACCTTTACATTTTTTCATACGGCTTTACAATGGAGGGAGAGCTTGTGCCGCCTGCAGGAGACGATACCTGGATGATCGAAGAAGCGAATTATGCCGGGGTCGGCCCTGTGCTGGTACTGACGCCGCTAGGGGCTGACGGGCGGTTCAACAATAACCTGGTGACTGCGCTGGTATCTGATCCCACCGTACAGGAACGGCTGATCTGGGAGCTGGGCCGGACCTTGTTTCGTAAGGGATATCGCGGAGTAGATATTGATTTTGAATATGTACAGGCGGCTGACCGGGAAGGATTTGCAGCATTTGTGGGAAAAGTGCGAAGCGTCATGAGCCTGTTCGGCTATCAGGTGACTGTGGCACTGGCTCCAAAGACGTCAGCAGACCAGGCGGGGCTTCTCTATGAAGGGATGGATTACGGGCTTTTGGGCGCAGCCGCTGACCGGGTCATGCTGATGACGTATGAATGGGGATATACTTACGGCCCGCCGATGGCAGTTGCGCCGATCCATATGGTGAGACGTGTCGTAGAATACGCCGTGACGGAGATCCCGCAGGAGAAAATCAGTCTGGGAATTCCCAATTATGGATATGATTGGCCGCTTCCCTATGTCAGGCAGGTTACAAAGGCTACGACGCTCGGCAATCAGGAAGCCGTGCAGACTGCGATTGATCACGGAGTGGATATCCGTTTTGATGCACTGGCACAGTCGCCGTATTTCCGCTACTGGCAGTATGGAATCCAGCATGAAGTCTGGTTCGAAGATATCCGGAGTATCAAAGAAAAATTCGACTTAATCCAGGAATATGGTCTCAGCGGAGCCGGCTATTGGCAGCTAATGCGGTTCTTCCGGTCAAACTGGCTTTTGATGGAAGAAATGTTTCGGATCCGGAAACGAATGTGATGGTTTGAACAGCCCGGTACGAAGTCAGGAGGCCCCTGTTTTCTCAGGCTTATGCCGTATTTTGTCGTATTGACGTACCACAGGAATAGTGATAGAATATATCCGAATACACATACGAGGGGGATATGAAATGAAAGGTTCACTGAAGAAAAATCTGATCAGTGCGATTGTACTTGTGGTCTGTTTTGCAGGGGCTTATGCCATGAAAACGATGCCGATGTTTACAGGAACGCCGTACTCGATTTCCATTGACGGCTATTCCGTACTGCCCGGGGAGACAAAGGTGCAGGATCTGGCCGGACAGGGCTATATGCTGTCTGATTTCAAACAGAAAACATTTTCTACCACAGATATGCAGTATAATTACACCGGTTTTTATAACCTCGATACGATGGCCGAGGCGACCACGATCTATACTGGTATTGATCTGGTACGTGATAATGAAAATGTGGCTTCCCTGTATATTATGAATGCCTCCCGCCAGGAAAAGAAGCTTTCCGAGTGCGAGGTAAATACGATTGCACTGTGGCCGAGCCAGCTGGAGCGCGGTGGCTATGCCGTAGAGGGAATTCCGATGGAAGAGCTGACGGTAGAGGCTCTTACAGAGAAGTGCGGAACGTTCAAGAACCAGTCGGAGAGCCAGGATGATGACGGCAATCCGGTTACAGTTACGACCTGGAAGAAGGGAAAGTATTCTCTGGAACTCAGAACCAAGGAGGATGGGACACTCGACCGGGTGACATCCAAGTATAACGATTAAGTGTTGCAGTCTGACAGATTGTAACCGATAAAGCCCCCGACCGGTACCCAAGCACCGGACGGGGGCTTCGTCTGTCCCTGAGCCATTTATTTTGATGTGTTTGCTTTGAGTTTGCGGGGCTTTGGCGGCTTGGGAGGGGGGAGCTCCTTACAGGTAGCAGTCACAAAGTTTGTAAGAACAGAGCTGTCATCAATTTGTTCAAACAGAAAATACGGTTTGGCCCCCTTGTAGGGCGGGGCGGTCTGAAGATCCGGCATCATGGCCTTTCCGGCCTCTGTTATCTTAATAAAAAGCTGGTTGTCGCAGATTAAGGCGAACAGCTTACCGTCACAATAGATGCCGTATTCCCCAAACATTTTTCTGTTCGTAATCATCCCTGCGCTTTCTAAGAGGTCGCAGACATGCTGTACAAATTCCGGCTTCGAAGCCATAGTGGGATTCCTCCTTGTGATGAAAGATTCTGGACGGGATGAGCGGTGCGTGTATGCCGCAGATATAAAGTCTTATAATATTTTACCACATCAAACACAACAACGGTGTGTCATGTTTGATGTGGTAAAATGTATGTAAGCTTTATAAATTTTGAAAGGACAGAAGAGTCAGAGCTGTTAAGAAGAAAACGGATGGGAGACTGGCAGAGCCGGGCGGTCAAAATCTGCTCCCGCCCGCTCTGCCGGTGTCTGATTACCTGACCGGAGTCCAGGCCTTCTCAAATACAGCGTCCGAGTCATCCGTTGATGTAATGAGTCCAAGTTCAATATACTCGTCGATGATCTTTTTTAAAGCGTCGGATGTGAAATCGTCCTCCAGGCCAAAGGACTGAAG
>Ga0137306_103340_pt1 | contig 12080 bp, 12 predicted proteins | sample Inofroosms_March_FD_97187 | JGI IMG/M metagenome (GOLD analysis project Ga0137306, IMG submission 97187) | Mouse cecal microbial communities from Vienna, Austria - N-Acetylneuraminic and N-Acetylglucosamine D2O microcosms_March | ecosystem: Host-associated > Mammals > Digestive system > Large... | reverse complement strand
GCGGACAGTAATAATAGGAAATAGTCAGGAGTCAGACACTTTAATGCTGGGATCTCAAAAAATTTGTAAATCTGATAAAATAATTCAGCTTCAGAACATGAAGCGTGAAAGCTATCCCACAAAGGAGAAATGCCATCTCGCAAACGGTCAGATCGGATTTGTGAAAAGCATAATTAACAAGCACATCAATGTGACATACGCCGGATTGCCTGATAAACAGTTTGGGTTCAGAGCAACTCCCGGAGAGGACACGGATGCTGCTATCGAACTGGCTTATGCAATAACAATTCACAAGAGTCAGGGAAGTGACTTTGACACGGTTATTGTTGTCCTTCCCAAGACCGGGAAAATATTGAGCCGTGAGCTGATTTACACAGCATTAACACGAGCAAAGAAACGAGTGATTTTGCTGATTCAAGATCAGATAAGCTGGATTCGCGAATTTACAAAACCACAAGCTTCAGTTCTTGCACGCAGAAATTCTAATCTTTTCAGTCTATCGATCAGAGATAATCACATCAGTGTCCCTTATGTAGAAGGGCTAATACATGGCACGGCAAAGGATGGTTTGTTTGTTCGCAGCAAGTCAGAGGTAATTATTGTGAATCAGCTTGTCAACGCCGGCATAGATTTCGATTACGAGAAATTACTCGAAGAAGACGACCATCGTTGTATACCCGACTTCTCCTTCTCTACACCGTATGGAGACCGAATAATATGGGAGCATCTTGGTATGCTTGGCATTCCGGAATATAAAGCATCATGGGAGAGAAAATTAAAGTTTTACGAAAGTATCGGTTATACCCTCGGAGAAAACCTTTTCACTACTCAAGATCACGAAAATGGGGCCATTATGACAGCTGAGATAAACACAGTTATTAACCGGATAAAAGAGTTGTTCGAATGAATCTTCTTGAAAAAGAATATTTTGAGGAAATACGCAATATTGCCCAACGCGCCATGGAGGCATCCTATAGGATGCCTCAGTTCCGTGGCATGTTTGAAATAATTCAAAACTTATATAAAGATAAAGCTCATTTCGTTTACGAGTTACTCCAAAATGCTGATGACCAAGGCGCGGTAAACTCTAAGTTTATTCTTAGAAAAGATGGCCTTATCTTTATGCATGATGCGCCAAAACATTTTACAATAACTAATCCTGCCACACATAAGGAAGACTTTGAAGCCGGGCGTCTTGGTGATATCAATTCTATCGTATCGATAGGCTCCAGTACAAAAATCGGGCAGCCTGAACAAGTCAAGATTGGAAAGTTTGGTGTTGGGTTCAAGTCAGTATTTCAATATACCACTCGTCCTGAGATTTACGATGATAATGTGTCATTCTTTATTGAAGACTATATTATACCGGGACTTTTGAACGACGACCACCCTGAACGTTTACGCGGCCAAACACTGTTCTACTTTCCATTCAATAAGGCTAACAAATCTGTTGCCTGTTTAGAGATATCTGACGCCATCCTTAGACTTGCGAATGTACGTCCGTTGCTGTTTTTAAATCATCTTTCAAGTATTAAATGGCAAACCGATGAAGAAACGGGAGTATATGAACTTAAGGTTGCTGGTCCTGTCGGTTCAGGAAAGAAACTCATTTATACCAATAGAGTTGGAGACAGTGTAGACAAAGAAGTTTACTGGAGATTTGACAGACCTCTCGTTGACCGGTCGCAGCTTAAAGTATCTGTTGTTTTTAACATCGATGAAGAGGAACACTGCATCATAACAGACGCCAAGTATAACCTTTACTGCTATATGCAGACTTCGGATGCTTCTAACTTACCCGTTATTTTACATGCTCCATTCCGATTGTCGAATAATAGAGAAAGTATCGAGGCAAAGGATACCCATAATGATAGTATGGTTAAACTTCTTGCTTCGTTATTGTCCGATTCGCTTAAAGAGATTTGTGAAATTGGCGAAAAAGAAGGGTGTGCCTGGATTAATGACAATATAATTGATTTTATGCCCGATCTCTGTAGTATTTCCAGTCAAAACGCAGTAGCCGGGATTGATATAACTCCTATAGTTGAAGAAGTTATCAAATCAATCAAGAATGGGAAAATGCTTTGGTGTAATCAGCTAAAGAAGTATCTTGATATCACTTCGGCTGTCAACCCTGACGCAGATTATTTCCCTGAGCTTTATCCATCCGGAACATTATATGATCTTCTTGGAAGAGAATGCGGATGGGTCTTATGCGACATAAACAAACGTTATAAAGATGACAAACGTATTATCAATGTACTCGGAGTAGAAAGTGTCTCCAATAAAAAAATAATTGACAGCATTTCAAAAGAGTATCTGTCTAACCGCTCATTTGACTGGCTAATAGAGTGGTACAAATCGCTTTTAAAGGTGAACAAATTATGGAGAGAACTAAAATTCAAAGATATTCTGCTCACTTCGGATGGCAGTTTTCAGTCTCCGTTTATATCTGGTAAGACCGATGCAAATGTTCATCTTCCTGATTCTGATTGGGTAATTCCAGACGGCATTGACAATGTCTATTTCGTTGACAGAAGACTCATTTACGATGAGGACGTTTTATCTTTCCTGAAGGGGATTGGTTTAAATCGTGTGGACGCCTTGACTATGACCGAGAAAGTATATTTACCCATGGCAAAAGACAGAAGACGAACTATTGCATCACGACTTAAATCGCTCTTAAACTTCCGAGATCTTTATATGGGAGAGTTAGCCGGACATAAAACAATATTCACGGATGAAAAAATGTGTCCGGTCATTATCGACAATACTTTGACACTTTTGAGCCATTCTCAAATCAAAGTACATAACGAGATTAATGATTTCTATTTTCATGGGAATCCCAATGTAGTGTTTTTTGAACCGGAAGCCCTTATACCTTGGTTGTCAGAAAAAGAAACCAAACTAATCTATACTCTTGTAAATGATTCCGATAAGCCAAAAAGTCCATCAATCTTAAAAGCTCCGTCAATACCACTGACTAATGCTAACAATTATAGGTTACCCAAGGGATGCGGAAGAGCCGCATGGTCTAATCAATATAAGGCCGACTATGAATATTTTATTGAATATCAGATAGAGGGATTGGAGACATTCTGTGATTTGGTCGCCCCATCTGACCCGATTAAATCTTCGGCGGTTATACTGTCCTGCATAAAAAAGATTAATCAGCTTGGTGGCTGCAAATTTGGATATTGGAAGAACGGTTACGAACATACAGTACAAGTTGAGCCACTGCTGTATGAGAAACTACGCCAAACAGCTTGGATTAATAATGCATCAAATGACCTTAAGCGTGAACTCGGCATTGAGGTTGACGATATCGATTCGTCTGACCTGGAGCGTGTGGGCACGTTATTAGCCTCTGCGGGGTTGGTAACACCCGATAAAGTGTCCGCCCTGTTGGATTACATGATACGTGAAGGCGTCGTAGAGGAATACCAATTGAAGAAGGATCTTGAAGAACAAAGGGACAAAATTAAGGAAATATCTGATTGTTCCCTTAACTGGTTGGAAGCAATACTTGATCTTCGTCAAAAATATATGGATGCCGGTGAAAAAAACGACATACCGGTGCTTATTAACCGACTGAAAGATTCAATACATTGCCTTAAAGAAAATACTTACTTTGACGAGAATGCAGACCTGCGATCCTTTCTCCCCGACAACATAAACGTTGTGTTTGGGCCTCCGGGCACGGGTAAGACAACTTATATAGCCCGATGCGTTGCCGACGCTATGGCTCACGTACCCAATGTACAGATTCTTATACTCACACCTACCCATCATGCCGCAAATGTTGTTGCTCTTAAAATCAAAGACACAGGGGTGGACGTCTTCAGAGCGCTCAACACTAACAGCTCGGAAAATGAAAGATACGTAAAAGAGGCTGAGGATTTTGGGCTTGAGGTATCCAATGGGTGCAGGGACGAAGGCCCGAATGTGATAGCATGCACTGTCCATTATTTTTCCGATACATTTACCGATACTCATGCCCATTGCTGGGATATGATTATTATTGATGAGGCTTCAATGGTTACCCTTGATTATGCGCTCCTTGCTCTATTCAATGGTCAACAATTTAATCCGGACTGCAAATTCATTATTGCAGGCGATCCACTACAGTTGCCGGCAATTACTAGCCTCGATTCTTTTATTCTTGAGATCGCGGATATGGACGAATTCAACTTCTTCTCGTTCATAGGTTTGAAAACTTTCTCCGATGACGTATCAAACCTGAATGAGGCGGTGAAAGATAAAATTACAATTTCTTTATTACATAAGCAATATCGCAGCGTTGCATCTTTAGCACGATTGACGGGAAAGTTTGCCTATGATGACCAGATTATTCCGCTAAGAGACGATAAAATGCGTTTTATCGCGCCCGATGGTGCATTGCCTATTTTCAAGCATCCCCTCTCGTTCCTTCGCTTCCCAATCTCAGACAAAACATACGGATTTAACGGTGATGCAACACCCCGAGAGCCGGATATAATAGATTTGGATAAGCTGAAAGGAAGCAATTTCAACATTTATTCGGCACTACTTGTTGTTGAATCATTACAGCATCTCTTCAATCTCTATCAAGGTAAGTCAGCAGAAGATTGTGGACTGAAAGAGCTTAAAGTAGGTATTATAACACCTTATGTCGGACAAAAACAGCTTATTGCAAAATTGGCAGACCAATTAAAATTGGCCCGACCAACATGGATTTCTGTGGATGTCAATACTGTTCACCAGTTTCAAGGTGATGAATTTGATATTGTTGTCCTGGTTCTAAATCCACCGAATAAGTCTATGAAGCCAGCCGACAAGATTTTGATAAACAAGTTCTATCTCATGAACGTTGCTACAAGTAGGGCTAAAGATTGTTTGGTCGTTTTATATCCCGATAAAACATGCAAAGAAGAGAACTTCTTGTTTGTTAATAAACAGGGTATAAAGAACAATCTCGAGCAACTTGCATCTGAAATATACAACTGTACTTTGGACGAGTTGACCTATTATGCAAAAGATTTAGAGGAGATGATGTTTGGTTCACAGACTTATCTGATTTCAAAAAGCAAAGTAACTCATCGAGAAGATGTCAATATCCATAAACCTAATTCAAACTATAAGTATTACTTTAATATAGGTGGCAACTCCATTGACATTATTGTTACCGACAGTTAGTATATTATAATCCAAGATGTCCTGTTAATAACGCAAAACAGCTATTTGATCGGGTCAGTGCAATATTGGCGGCGGCCGCAGCGGGTGCAGAGTTCTCCACGCCATACGCTGTCAAACTGCTCACAGGCGGCATCTATCAGATGTGCCTCGTCGGTAAGTATTCCGGCCTCAAAGTTGCGTCGGTTACTGCTTTTCATGCCTATACCAGCACCGGTCAGATTGGCTGAGCCTATATAGGCGGACTCGAAATCGAATATAAGCATCTTGAAATGGACTCGCGGGCATAGCATCCGCTCCAGTCCGGTTTTTAGAATCGGGTATCGGTCAAAATCCTCACGGAAAGCCGGACTCGGTTCTTTTGCATGAATAAGCCTGACCTCTACGCCACGTTTGATAAGTTTTGCGAGTACAGCAAGGAACGGTTCCGATGAATTGCCGGCTTTAACGTGAAGGTCTTTAATGTCGGCTGTACCAATCCAGAGCGACTTCCTCACGGAAGCCACTCTTGCCACAACCTTATCATAATGATCTTTGCCAGAGATAAATTCAACCGACATAAAAAAATCAGTCTATATTGAGAAAAGCGTTTAATTCGCTCTCATCATCAAAATCTATCTCCCGGGCAAATTTGAGTCCAATGGTAGTTGCTATTGTCAAGAAGTTTGAAAACCATACATTGAACGGTGTATCAAATACTCCGGTACTTTCCATGAATCCCCAAAGTTTAGACGTTAACGCAGCTATGTTCCCAACACGATTGGTCAGGATTTGCTGAATATTGTAAGGAAGGTCAGGCTCATAATAGTCGAAAACCTCCTGAATATTGAATGACACAGAGTCCGTTTCAATGCCATGATACTGCTTGTAAAATATCTCAACAGCCCTATCAAAGAAATATTGGAAAATCAGTCCGGACTGCACCTGATTGGGTATAGCATTACGTTCCTCTAATAATTTTGCGATAGTTTGGGTAATTGATCTCAATGCCGTTGCTATTTCAATCAATTCTTGATTATCAAGCTGATTACAAATTTGGTCGGATATAAAACCCGTATCCAGATTCTCAGCACCAATCAGGGACATATCAATGCCCTTCTTTATGAACGCTTTGTTTATTTCGATTTCATTTTCTGTCATAATGTAACTCTGTTTTTAATTGTGCTCAGTATGCAAATTTACTTATTTTTTTCGTGAGATGGAGGTCAGAATATTATAAACTGGGTCATTTATGCTCGTTGCAAAACAGCCTCATCATGTCGCAGATTTAGATACAGGTTGTGATAGTTTTAATCGTCATCCTCAAAGAGGTGGTCTAAAAGCTCATCATTGGCTTTGATGACATCCTTAATAGCTTGAGCCCTAAAGCGATGTTGAATGTCACAACCAATGACTACGCCTATCAAAGCCTTGATTGAAGCGGAATGTGACGGTCCGATGAAACAGGCTACCCCTCCAAGGATGCCCGGGAGTATGGCAAAGCGCAACAATTTGAATTGCAGCTTTACTAGATTCCTTGACATCTCCAGATCTCCTGTCCTGCCAATATAGTAGATAATCTTATCTCGTCGCTATTTAGATTCTCGTCATGGTTAACCGACCAAAGTACGTTGGCTGTTTCCGGAAGTTTTGACATCAGTTGCTGAAGGCTTGCCATTTCACTCATCGCCAATGGAGTTGAACGATTTGGATTAAAGTATAGATGTATGGAAAGATACTCAACATATTTTAGTTCCAATTCGCTAAAGATAGCTCCCAACTTTTCAGTGGCTTCTTTAACATCATTACCTGATGTTGATCTTACTGTAAAATATTTAGAATCTCGGAGTATGGTCCTCAAGTCTTCTAAGTCGAATGATATCAGACATGGAGTTACAATGGTTTGCAGCAGATCCTTTATTATTTCCGGATATTCCTTGCGCGAATCACACAGCATTACACTGTCGTAACACGAAGTATTTGCATCTTCAGAAAAGCCGATGGTTAGAACCCCTGCATCGTGGAATGTATTGGCTATTCTATTTGCCTCATTTTCCAAGTCTGTAAAGACGATTATTGCAAGTGTATCTTCATCATTGGGTGTGCAATCATAGGAATGGTCAGCAATTTCAGCAGAAACACCATCTAACTCCATAGACTTGACCTTCTCGATAACTTCTTCTACTCCTATTCCAACACCAATCACTCTGAATGATGCCGGTAAATATATATTCTCAGTATTCATAGTGTATGTATTTTTAATCCCACCAACGTTTCATATCCTGTCGAAGTATAGTCCACACTAATTGATAAGCTTTTTCCTTGCGTAAGTCGCTTTTATGAAGATCCTTAAATTCTTTACCATCTTCAAACTCAGAAGGTTCAATCCCGAATCTTGAGCTATTTCGCGTATTAACATAAATATCTGTTTCGTAAGTGTAATCGTCCCCGGTCGCTATATTCATAAGCCGACATGCAAGTTCCATACGCTCAACGTCCTTTTCCCAACCGACATAGCGTTGAGTGAAACGATAATAACCTATATTATATTCTAGTTTCTTACGTAGAATTGTGAAGTTCCACGACCAGTCGTATGCTTCATCTCCGATAATCGTACTTCTCCAATACCTAAGTTTTTTGCGATCGCAACTTTCGGTATTTATCCTACCTACGCGGTCCGATTCTTTCTCATACGCGATATCTTTGAAAGCGGAAGTAGGTAGATTATCAAACCTATTCAGAATATCAATGGAAATTTCCGCATCTTCTTTGCTGATGCCGGTTACAGGATTAACCTTTATGAAGCCCTCGTCCTGTTCAGGCATGAATATCGGTTCATCCTCAAGTATGATGTAAGGAAGAAAGATTTGTCCGTCAATGCATCTTTTTATCCAATTGGCTTTTGAATCGCATTTCTCATCCGGAACGAACACGGCATGCACTTTTCCGGGCAATCCTCGCTTCTCCCACATTTCGATTATCTTATCCTCGCCAAGAACATCACCCCAAGAAGAAATGACGAAAATTTCAGCATTGGTGGCTTCAATAACTTCGGAGAGTCGAGCGACTGCCTTCGGGCAAAATAACGAGCCATACTCATCTTTTGTGGTTTTGCCTTCTATGGCAAGCTGAGCCTGATATTGCTTCGTGTTGAGAACTCCGTCAAAGTCAAGGAAAATATATTTAACCATAATACTCTTGGCAACCCTGTTAAAATCGTTATTCGGGAGTGTATAGAATGGACCTCTTGAGATATATTCAAGCCATTTTGAAAAGCCTTCTTCTTGCATTTTCTGAGTCTTGATACCGTAGAGAGTTGACCAGTACAAGAGATGACCAACCATTTCATCAATATCTCTTTCCTTCATATCTTTATAGCGGCACTCAATCTCAACCTCTCTGCTGACAAGCCACTCCTGAGGATCAGGTGCCCCCTTGATATACACGTTGCCGTTTGAGCCGAGCAATACATAAATCTTTTTATTGGAATGGGAACTGTCTTCTTCCATTTCGCACACATCCTGATATACGGCTTGATAAAGAGGACGAGTCTCTTCCAGCTCTTGATAGGTATCGTGTAAGGTTTTCCATACCTCTGCGAAATCCGATTGCTTAAAGTATTCTTGATATTTCATAACTTCTGTGTTTAATTCATGGACAAAGTTATAAGAAGGCTGTATCAGATTCGGTGACAACCTGAAAAACATTCACAATATTCAAAAAAAGAAGCCTGTTTACGTACTCCTGATAAATCTTATCTTCCAGAAACTCGTCAAGATGATTAGAACTACCGAATTGTTTATATACTTCAATAACATCCGGGAATATCCTCTTCATCCGCGCTCTCTTCGGTTTGAATATTCATAAGACTATTGGCGCAATATAAATCTTGCCACCATATTATATCACTGACGGTGAGATATCCATTATCTCCGTTAACAATATGATATGTCTCATAATCGTAATAATCAAGTTGTATGCGGAGTGAGAGATATGACTCATTATCCTTTGATAGTTCGATTCCAAATATTTCAAACCAATCTTTCTGAGTTCGGATGAATTCATCAAATGACTCATATTCTTCTGCAACAGCTGAAAAGTATGCTTGACGCTTACGCATAATCTCCAATCGTTTCTCCAGTTCTTCTGCCATCGCATCTCTAAATGCCTTGCGCTGTTCATCTGACCAAATTTTATCAAGTTTCTCACGAAGGTTTTCTGACATACTATTTTGATGCTTTGAAATTAAAGATTGGACGGATGATAGTGTCGATGTTGACAGTGTCGCCGATGTTGGCAATGATTTCCTCAGCCGGTTTATAGACCATCGGCGACTCGTCACGAGTGAAGTCGTTGACCGACTCCGAATAGATACCCTGCATGGATGCCTCGAAGTCCTCCATCGTTATTTTTTCGTAGGCCAGAGTACGGCTCAATACTCGTCCGGCTCCGTGAGGTGCCGAACAGTTCCAGTCCGGATTGCCCTTGCCGGTGCAAAGCAATGAACCGTCGCGCATATTCAGAGGAATAATGCAACGCTCACCCTTGGCGGCGGAGATTGAGCCTTTGCGGATGATGTTCTCATCGCTGATATAATTGTGGACGGATTCAAATTCCTCCGTTACCTCCACGCCGGGGAAGAACCGCATAAGCAATAGCGATACAAGCTTACGGTTGAGCACAGCCCATCGCTGGCAGAGACGCATATCGTGGAGATAATGCTCGCGAGCCTCGCCCTCGACGTAGCAGAGTGCCGCCGGTAGACTCGGCTCTGCATCCTGATGTTCCTTGCGCATCCTCTTAATGACGCTCTGCAATTCTGAACGACGTCCGGCTGCTTTATATTCCTCAATGGTGCGTTTTATTGTTTCTTCAAACTCGTCGGCACCATCGGTAAGATGCTTTACGGCTTTTGCCTGATAGATGTCGGCTACCTGCTTGCCGAGGTTACGCGAACCGGTATGTATCACAAGGTAAACATTATCTTCATCGTCCTTGTCAAGTTCGATGAAGTGATTGCCGCCGCCGAGAGAGCCGATTGCCTTGTTGATACGACCGGAGTCTTTTATCTCACGGTAGCAGTGAAGTTCGGTCACAAGTTGCTTTGCCTCACGGTATATTTCCATTTCCTCACCGACAAGCGGCTTGAAACCAAACCTTTCTTCGCGCACAATCATACCCGAAGGCACATTGCCCCGGATATGCTCATGGAATGCATGATAGTCAATCTCAGAAAGTTTGCCGAGATTGAGGATTCGCATACCGCAGCCGATGTCAACGCCCACTATATTAGGAATGACCTTATCACCGAGGTCACCTGTGAACCCAATGACGCAACCAGCCCCGGCGTGAACGTCAGGCATGATGCGTATCTTCTTGTCGGAAAACACGTCAATCGAAAGCAATTCCTTGATTTGTTCCAAGGCATTCTCCTCGATATTGTCCGTAAATATCTTTACGTCATGACCTTCTATTGCGGTGGGTATTGATGGCTTCGCCACCGCGCACCGGCTTTCAGCCGACATGCGCTTCAATCCCATACGCGAATCTCCATTTGTCTTCATATTCTGATGTTTTTAACATTCCGGTGCAAAGTTAGAATACCGTTGCGCAATCATTTTGCGCACTAAGATTTTATCGCGACATTTTTTCATGAGCGCAAAATTACACCAAGGGTGGCGCATTTTGCGGTACAGCATAGATTTATATTAATTTTTTTGTGGTGTCTCGAAAAATGGGACACCACATTATTAACTTTGCATCGTGATTATGGAAGAACAATACAAAAGGAATAACCTGGTGGTTTGCCGAGCTTGGATCAGAGAGCGAGGTGGACAACTATCTCGCATTGTTTCCTGAACTTAATAGCCCCGTAACCGATTCGGTTATTCTCTAATTGCTGTTGAAGTCAGTCCTGAAAATAAAATCGTTTCAATCACATCAAGGTGGGATACATGTGCTGGAGATACAGGTGACTTCATTACCGAATACGAGCTAAAATCAATCCTCGGAACAAAGAATTACAACAAGCTACTTTGTAAACTCTCTGAAATTCACTAAATTTTCAATACTATAAATGCATCAAATCTTTCCGTATCGCGAAATAAAACTCTAAGAACATGAAAATACTACATCTTTCCGACACTCACAATTGCCACCATCGGCTCCGGGATTTACCCGAGGCCGATGTGGTAGTACATTCCGGTGACTTCTGCATGGTAGGGACAGAAAAGGAAGCCCTTGATTTCCTCAACTGGTTTTGTGACCTGCCATATAAACACAAGATATTTATCTGTGGCAACCATGACGATTGCCTCTATGGAGCCAACATTGACGGACTACCTGACAACGTGCATCAACTCTCCAACTCAGGAATTGAGATTGATGGTGTCAAGTTTTATGGTGTTCCGATGTTTCTGGAAGATTGCATAACCGAACGTCAGAGCCGGAACTATGCTAAAATCCCCAGTAATACTGACGTTTTGATAACTCATTCTCCGGCATACGGCATACTTGACTTTGATGATAATATCAACTATGGATCTGAAGAGATATTGATGAAGTTATCCGACCTTCATCTTAAAGCCAATCTCTTCGGTCATATCCACGCCCAACACGGAATCTTGGAACAAAACGGCATCACATTCTCCAATGGAGCAATTATGAACATAAATTACTCAAATCTGTCAGTTCCTAACTTGATTCAAATATAAATGGATGCTTTAATTAGCATACCGCATTAAAGGTTAACAAAATACGTTTTATAAATCAATCCGAGTTCATTAAACTTATCAAAAAAGAGTACCGGTAGTATGTTGCTATTGAATTTTGTTAGTGCATTCTTATCGTTATCTACATTTGCGTATCCACGCCAAACTGAAATATTAGAAGAAATAGGGGAGGATTTTGGTTTCAATCTGGAGCAGATG
>Ga0137306_103335_pt1 | contig 12106 bp, 11 predicted proteins | sample Inofroosms_March_FD_97187 | JGI IMG/M metagenome (GOLD analysis project Ga0137306, IMG submission 97187) | Mouse cecal microbial communities from Vienna, Austria - N-Acetylneuraminic and N-Acetylglucosamine D2O microcosms_March | ecosystem: Host-associated > Mammals > Digestive system > Large... | reverse complement strand
CTCGTTCTCAGCGTTCACGGATACTACGTTATCTTCCAGTACCGTCACATTGTCCGAGATATACATTACTTTCCCCTGTACCTGAACCGGCGTCACGCCCTGAATCAGAACCACCCGGTACTTTCCGTGCTTTTTAATGGCATCCGGCGTCACCGCGCTGCCGTCTTTTACCGCCTTTAACCCCACGTCCAGATTGACGCCTACGGAGAGCGCCGATTCCACCGAGCCGGTGGTAAGCTGTTTTGCCAGACCGGCCTCGCCGTTAAAGTCAATGTAATGCTTCGGCGTGGCATAATCAAGAATCAGCACCGCCTGGCTGTTCTCATCCGTCTCCAGTTTCTTAATCGACACGGGAAGATGGTCGTCGTCATCCTCCTCATAGGCCCTGGCAATTCCCGCCGCGTCCGAATTATATCGGATCACCGCTTCCTCTATAAATGACTTAAGGCCGTCTGCGCTGAAATAGTCTTTATCCAGCGTGTCGAACAATGCTTCCTCCACTGTTCCGTTTTCCCGAATATACAGACAATCCCGGAGGGGCTCGAAATGATCGGACTTACTGCAGCCCCCCAGCAGAAATACCGCCAGCCAGAGAACCGCCGCCAGACCGGCCAGTCTTTTTTTTCTCATAATAATTTCCCCTTTCCTGACGCAGACGCTGCCCTGGGGCGCTTACTGCGCGATATGTATACTGGAAATTATTTCTGCATGCATTCCAGCGTACTCACTCATTTTACTCTGAAATCAAAATAATTTCAAGCAATAATTACACCCGGCTTTGCAGAGTCCTTCCTTTTACCGGTCCGTAAATCCCGAAAATGCCGTCATGCTCTCCAGCACTTCCAGCGAGTGAAACCGCCTGTCGATAAATTTCTGCCGGAACCAGCCCACAGCAGCCCCCAGCTCTTTTAATACCTGATCGGACACCCGAAAGGTATACAGCTTTTCCACCGGGGAGGCAATAATATATTCCAGCGTATACAAAGTGGCCTGGCACGCCTCAAAAGGCAGCCTGGGCTCGTAATCCCCGCTGATCGCCATCGCTTTCATCTCATAGATCAGACGCACCAGAAGATTCGGCAGCGTTTCCTTTTCCAGCGCCCGGAAGGACTGGAACAGAAGAAGAAGCATCTGCCGCTCATCATTATTCTCTCTGGTATAATAATCGGCAAACTCCGCAAAGTAGGAGGCATAACAGACCAGCTCCATGTCATTGCCCAGGGTTTCAAAATAATTGGTGATCTCCACTGACCTGACCGTATAGGAGGTTCTCCCCTCATACAGCGTAAATTCTCCGAAGCAAAAGGGGCGGCAGGCTGCCTGCAAAGGGCTGTTCTGCCGCCGGACGCCCTTTGCGAAAGCGGCGATCTTTCCCCGCTCTTTTGTGAGAATCACCAGTCTCTTATCATTTTCCGCCAGCGGCGTTACTTTCAGCACCATTCCGGTAACGGTAACAAGATCAGACATGCCTACGACTCTTTATATCCATAATTTTTCAGATACAGCTCGCTGTCACGCCACTCTCTGCGCACTTTGACCCATACCTGCAGATTTACTTTTGCATCCGTCATATGCTCGATTTCATACCTGGCAGAACTGGCGATTTTTTTCAGCATACCGCCGCCTTTTCCGATAATAATGCCTTTGTGGGAATCCCGCTCGCAGACAATGGTAGCCTCGATATCATAAATGCCGTTTTTCCGCTCCTTCATCTGCTCGATCACCACCGCGATGCCGTGGGGAATCTCGTCATTTAACAGCCGGAGTGCCTTTTCCCGAATCAGCTCCGCCACGATCTGGCGCATGGGCTGGTCCGTCACCGTGTCCTCGTCATAGAACATATGGCCGTAGGGCAGATATCGGAACAGCTCCGCAAGCAGCGTATCCGTATTCAGCTTTTTCAGCGCAGATACCGGCACAATCTCCGCAAAATCATATTCCCCCCGGTATCTGTCAATATATTTCAGCACATCCTCCTTCGGGATCGTGTCCACTTTGTTAATCACCAGAATCACCGGCGTTTTGATCTGCTTTAACAGCCTGAGAATCTGCTGCTCTCCCGCGCCGATATAGGTGGTAGGCTCCACCAGCCAGAGGATCACGTCCACTTCTTTTAATGTCTCCCTGGCCGCGTTTACCATATATTCCCCCAGCTTGTTTTTCGCCTTGTGAATCCCCGGGGTATCTAAAAATACGATCTGGCCCCGCTCGTCCGTATACACCGTCTGAATCCGGTTTCTGGTGGTCTGGGGCTTATTTGAGGTAATGGCGATTTTCTGGCCGATCAGATGATTCATCAGCGTGGATTTCCCCACATTGGGACGGCCGATCAGCGTGACAAAGCCGGATTTACATTTGTTCTGTTCTTGTTCCATCTTCCTTTTCCCGCATTCTTCTTTAGTGAAACAGATTTTTCACTTCGCCAAACAGTTCCTTTTCTTCTTCAATCCTGCCGTCATTTCCCACCACGCACACCGCATGGGCCTCAAGGATGGCCCGAACGGCCGGGGCCAGGGCGCGGATCTGTTCGGGCTGCGCCCCCAGCACCTGATCCCGTTCCCGTTGCAGCGTCTCGAAGCTGATGCCGGCCATCCAGGCTGACAGGGATCTGGCTCCTTTATCACTGGGGCTTAAAGGCGTGTCCATATTGCTGACGGTGCCGATGATATATTTGGTCATCTCCCGCTCGTCCACGTCAAACTGCTCCACATATTCCGGCAGCTTTTCATAAACCGCAAGGGTTTTCCCCAGATTGGGGTCCCGGTAGGAAACCAGATACCCTTCTCCGTTTCTGCTCATGCCGCTCATACAGCCGTATGCGCCGCCCTTTACCCGCAGATGAATCCACAGATAATCGTAGTCCAAAATTACCTTTAAAATCTTCATTGCGCCGTGAAAGGGAAATCCTGCTTTTTTGAAATTGCCGCAGACCGCCACATACTGAACCTGAGAGGAACATTTAAAGCCTTCGTTCTTTTTCTCCGGCACAAATGCATAGCCTTTTTTTCCTGTTCCTCTGCCGCAAAGCTTCCGGGCAAAGGCTGTCAGACGGTCAGGCAGCGCCTGATAGCCCTTTTCATCCGCCGTATAGCTGACCAGCAGATTTTCCCTGACAAATAAAAGGTCTTTTACCCGTTTCAGATTGGCGATAATCTCTCCCTTTTTCTCCTGGAAATGCTGATCCAGATCCTCCACAAAATGATAGAACCTGATTCCACCGGTCAGCTCGCCGTAACATCCGGCCTGAGAGAAATAGGAGAATCCCCGCAGCACCGCCGCCTGATGGCCCGCAGACTGTAAGCTCATCTGGGATCTGGATTTTAACTGGGCAATAATCTCCTGCAGCCGTTTCTCGTCCTCAAGCTTTGAGGAAAGCAAAATTTCTTCTATGATGGAAAAACTGAAATCCAGCTTCTCATACAACGCTTTCATCCGAAATTCAAAATGCCCCGTAAAGTCTCCCTCCGAAAGCCCCGTCTCCGCATCAGGACGGCTGAAAGTAACCACCCCGGTATGGAGGCCGCCGCTGTGTATATGAATCTCATCGAACAGTTCCTGATAGGTAAAATGCTCCGTATCCACAAACCCCAGCACGGATTTCAGCAGACCCACATACAGCAGATCTTCCTCGGTCATGCCCTGGGTATTGAACAGAAGCCGCAGATAGCCGATGCCCGCCGTGAACAGGCTGTGATGAAGCACCGTGATATCTTCCACCTGATGCGCCTGATTGTACAGAGGCGCCGCCTCCTTTTTGATATCCCCGCGGCTTAACATAGGAATCATTTCCAGTTCTTCCTGGGTGCTGGGCTCCTCCTGGTATTCCTTTAATTCCTTTGTCTGCGCCGCCAGACGCCGGATCTCGTCTCCGGTCAGGCTGTCCTTATAGGCCTGCAGCTTCTCTGCCAGCTTCGCCTCTTTTTCCGCCAGCAGGCCCTTTTTCGGAACCACAGTAATCACTGCCCGGTGGGGATTCTCGATCAGATACCGGCAGAGAAGCTCCTCGAAATAGCCTTCCTCCAGCTTTTCTTTCAAGGTTTCAAAGGTCTTTTCATATTTCAGATGCATCAGCGGATCTTTTTCATCGTACAGCCAACTGTCAAAGCACTGCAGGCCGTACATCAGCCCCTTGGGATAGCGGCCGTAATCCGCCTCTCTGTATTTAAACTCAAAATAATTGATGCCGGCCTGTAAGGACTTCCGGCTGATTCCCTCTTTCGCCATCTGCGCAAGCTTATCGGCGATCACCTGCAGAAACTGATCTTTCTGCTCCAGTCTGGCGCCCTTTGCAATCACGCTGAAATAGGGCTGTAAAATCCCATTGTCATACCCGCCGAAAATATCACTGCCGATTCCCGCGTCCAGAAGCGCCTGTTTCAGCGGTGCGCCCGGCGCGCCAAGCAGGGCATAGTCCAGAATCTGAAACGCCACATATAAAAGGGGATCCAGATCCGTGCCTGTCACCACGCTGAGGGACAGATAGGTTCCCGCCTCCTCGTTTTCCTCATCGGTGATGGGATAGAAAATCGTTTCCTCCCTGCTTTCGCCAAAGGGTTTCTGACAGGCAATCTCCGAAGATATTTCCTTCCGGTCATATTCTTTCAGATAAGCGTCGTCCAGCCAGTTCAGCGTTTTCTCCATATCCATGTCGCCGTATAGATAAATATAGCTGTTGGAAGGATGATAGTAGGTTTCATGAAACTGCAGAAACTGCTCATAAGTCAGTGTGGGAATCACATCCGGATCGCCGCCGGACTCAAAGGCATAGGGCGTATCCGGATAGAGGGCACTGCTGATATACCGTTCCAGAATACTTTCCGGCGAGGAAAAGGCCCCTTTCATCTCGTTATATACCACACCGTTTACCGTCAGGGGGCTGTCCTCGGATTCCAGTTCATAGTGCCAGCCCTCCTGAAGAAAAATCTTCGGGTTGGCATAAATATTCGGATGAAGCACCGCGTCCATATAGACGTCCATCAGGTTATGAAAATCCTGGTCATTGCAGCTTGCCACCGGATATACGGTCTTATCCGGATAGGTCATGGCGTTTAAAAAGGTATTGAGAGAACCTTTTACCAGCTCCACAAAGGGGTCTTTGGCCGGAAATTTCCGGGACCCGCACAGTACGCTGTGTTCCAGGATATGGGGTACGCCGGTGCTGTCAGCCGGCGGCGTGCGGAATCCGACGGTAAAAACCTTGTTCTCATCGTCATTGGACAAAAGGAAAATTCTGGCGCCGCTTTTTTTGTGCTCTAGAATATATGCCTGGGAATTCAGCTCCCCGATCCCTTCTTCTTTTATCAGTTCATATGCGTTTATATGTTCCATATTCATAATAAAACATCCTCCTAATTTCGTTCCGCAAAAGTCCTCACTTTATATATTCCCCACCATCCAGTCTTTTAACAGCGCAAAAAATTCTCTCAGCACCTGGTTGGGCAGCAAAAGCAGATCTGCCTTTGCCGGAATGCCGCTGATCTTGGAAAACCCCTGTTTTCTGGCGATGGAACGGGCGCGGAAGATGTGGAAATTATTGCTGATGACGCCGACTTTCGGATTCACCCCTTCCACCCATTCTTCTCTGCCATACCAGTTTACCACAATATAGGAAAAACTGTTTTTCATATTCTCATTGGTATTTTCCGAATGTCCTTCCATAATGATCCGTTCTTTTTCCACGCCGCCGGCCACCAGATACCGTTTCATCGCCTCCGCCTCGGTAATCACCTCGTCCGCTCCCTGGCCTCCGGATACCACAAAAATCACATGATCGTTCTGCCGGTTATATTCCAGCGCCTTGTCAAGCCGCATGGCCAGCGACTTCGTAACCTGTTCTCCTTTTACCTGGGCGCCTAGTACGATCACATAATCCAGATTGTCGGGATAGGAAAGAAACATGCTGTGAATCACCAGTCCCTCCACAAATAAAAAGAGACAGACCGCCAGCATGGCCGTCGTAATCAGGCTTACTTTCAGCCACAAAGGCAGCCTGATGGAAAAGGGCCGGAACAGATATTTTCTGACCGCCCATCCTCCCATCAGCAGAATGGCGAACATCAGCCAGATGTAACTGAAAGAAGATCCTGCTCCGGTATAACCGATCAGGAACAGAAAATACAGAAAAGAAAGAAGGGCTCCCGCAAACAACAACAGACTCATAGGCATTCCCTCGTACTCTTGCAGATTCTCAGAATATCCCCCGGCTCCGGACATGCGGACAGCTTCACCTGCAGAGCCTGTCCCGCATGGGGCGCGCTTTCCTGCGATTCGCCCCTTTCGTTGACAATCGCTTCCACTGCCGCCGCCACATTCCTGCCGTCCGGCTTCATAATCTCAATGGTTTCCCCCACGGAAAACTTGTTTTTCTGCGTCAGGGCAAAGGTGCCGTCCCTGCTGCATTCGCCCGCCGTCCCTAGATACACGTAATCCTGAATATACGTACTGTTGTCATAAATCTGTGTATGGGAATCAGGCTTTCCGTAAAAAAAGCCTGTGGTAAATTGCCTGGTGGTGCACTTTCCGATTTCTTCCATATACCAGTCCATATGTTCCCGGTAACAGGATTCTCCTTTCAGATAATCGTCGATGGCTTTCCGATAGGTTCTTGCCACCACGGCCGCATACAGCGCCGTCTTCATCCGCCCCTCGATCTTAAAGCTGTCGATTCCGGCCTGCATCAGATCGGGGATATGGCGGATCATGCACAGATCTTTGGAATTAAAAAGAAAGGTCCCCCGCTCATTCTCATATACGGGCAGATACTCTCCCGGACGGCTTTCCTCCACCACCGCATATTTCCAGCGGCACGGATGGGTGCAGGCCCCCTGGTTCGCATCTCTGCCTGTAAAATAATTGCTGAGCAGGCACCTTCCGGAATAGGAAATACACATGGCGCCGTGAACAAAAGTTTCTATCTCCAGTTCCTCAGGAATATGGGCGCGGATCTCGCCGATCTCCTTCAAAGACAGTTCTCTGGCGGAAACCACCCGTTTCGCTCCCAGACTATGCCAGAACAGATAGGTTTCGTAATTGGTATTATTCGCTTGGGTGCTGATATGCAGCTCCAGTTCCGGCGCAGTCTCTCTGGCAATCTGAAAAATACCCGGATCCGCAATAATCAGCGCATCCGGCTTTAATTCCCGCAGTTCCTGAAAATAAGCTCTGACACCGGGCAGATCTTCATTGTGGGCCAGAATATTGGCCGTCACATAAACCTTAACCCCGCGCTCATGGGCGCAGGCAATCCCCGCGGCCATATCCTCCGGGGTAAAATTTTTTGCCTTTGCCCTGAGGCCAAAGGCTTCTCCGCCGATATAAACCGCATCCGCGCCGTAGCGCACCGCCGTTTTCAGCACCTCCAGGCTGCTGGCCGGGATCAGCAATTCCGGTTTTCTCATAGACTTCCTCACTTTATCTGGCTCACGGGCATATCTTCGTGCTGATCGTCACGCCGTCTCCAATCGGCACAATGGCCGTCTCCAGCCCGTCCGTATGTTTTAACTGATACAGATACGCCCGCATCCTGGCATGAATCGTGCGGTTTCTCCTGGTCACGGCATACCTGGACTCAATCACATCTCCGTCCTGCAGCACATTGTCCGAAACCAGCACGCCGCCGGGAGACAGCAGCCGCAGCGCCTGAGGCAAAAAATGAAGATACTGCCCTTTCGCCGCATCCATAAAGATAAAATCATAGGGGCCTTCAAGCCCGGCAAGAATCTCCGCCGCATCCCCTTCGATCAGCCGGATTCTGCCGGATTCCCCGGCGCGGGCAAAATTCTTTCTGGCTTCGGGAATCCGCTTTTCATATTTTTCAATCGTTGTAATCCGGCAGTCAGAGGGCATCACCTGGCTCATCAGCAGGGCCGAATACCCCACTGCCGTCCCTACCTCCAGAATCTGCTTCGGCCGCTTTAACGCCACCAGCGTTTTTAAAAGACCGGCCGTCTCCTTTCTGACCACCGGAATGCCCGCCGCCCGCGCTTCCCTTGCGATCTCCATACAGACCGGGCTGTCCGGGCGCTCCAGCGAATGAATATACGACACGGTGCGCTCATCCACGATCATCACTGTTCTTCCGTTTCTTCTTCCTGTTTGTCCCTGTCCATGGCATCCAGCGCTTCTTTTACGGTCATGGCCGTATTCAGCGTATAGATTCCCGGACCGACATCAATATCATAAAAGTATTTCTGAAACACAAAGGCATACGCGTTATGAATCAGTCCCATCTTCTCCAGCGTTTTGCCGATATCCATAACGGAATCTTTTTCATCGACAGAAATCCGCATCTCAATCCCCGGTGCGGAAGTCATCGTCCGTTTGGAAAACACGGTAAATCCAAGCTGGTAGGCGCCGGTGATGCCGTAGTAAAATACCAGCGCCACAATGATATATATAATCACTTTGACAGAGATAAGGATCACGGTGCCTGTCACCTTATTAATTTTGTCCGTACTGCTGCCGGCTGCCTTTTTGGCCATATCAAATCTCCATGATAATCGGCAGAATCATCGGATTCCGCTTCATCTTTTTCCAGAGGAAATCGCTTAACGTATCCCGGATCACCGTTTTCAGCCGGTTCCAGTCGGTGATATGCCGGTCCAGACAGTCGGTCACGGCATCCGCCACCAGCTCATGGGCCTCATCCATCAGATCCTCTGACTCTCTCACATACACAAATCCTCTGGACACGATATCCGGCCCCGCCAGAAGCTGGCCGCTGCCGCTTTCCAGAGATAACACGACGATAATAATGCCGTTCTGGGACAGACTCTGGCGGTCCCGCAGCACGATATTGCCCACGTCGCCGACTCCTAAGCCGTCCACCAGAATGGAACCCGTATGCACATGTCCGTTGATCTGGGCATGCTGCTCTCCGTCCATCTCCAGCACGTCACCGGACGCCATCATAAAAATATTCTCCTTGGGAATCCCAAGCTGGCTGACCAGACGATAATGGGCCAGGCGGTGGTGGTATTCGCCGTGAATCGGAATGGAATACCTGGGATGCACCAGGGAATAAAGCAGCTTGATTTCCTCCTGGCAGGCATGTCCGGACACATGGGTATCCTGGTAAATCACGTTCGCCCCCCGCTGGGACAGCTCATTGATAATCTTGGCCACGGCCTTTTCATTGCCCGGAATGGGATTGGAGCTTAAAATAATCGCGTCTCCCGGCTTGATGGACACCTTCCTGTGGGTGCCTGCCGCCATACGGGACAATGCCGCCATGGATTCCCCCTGGCTTCCCGTGGTAATCAGCACCGTCTTCTCGTCCGGATAATTTTTCAGATGTTCGATGTCGATCAGCGTTCCGTCAGGGATATTGATATATCCCAGCTCCTGAGCCGTTCCGATGATATTCACCATGCTGCGGCCCTCTACCACTACCTTCCTGCCGTATTTGTAGGAAGTGTTGATAATCTGCTGAACCCTGTCCACATTCGACGCAAAAGTAGCTACCAGAATCCGATGATTCTTGTACTCCGCAAACAGGTTGTCAAACGTCCGGCCCACGGTCCGCTCCGACATGGTAAAGCCTTCCCGCGTAGCGTTGGTGCTCTCGCACATCATGGCCAGAACGCCTTTTTTGCCCAGCTCCGCAAAACGGGCCAGATCCATGGGGTCGCCGAAAATCGGCGTGTAATCAATTTTAAAATCGCCGGTGTGAATAACCGTTCCCACCGGGGTGAAAATCGCCAGCGCCGCCGCGTCGGAAATGCTGTGGTTCACCCGGATAAATTCCACCCGAAAACAGCCCATATTAATGGACTGGCCATATTTCACCACTTTTTTCTTCACGCCTTTTAAGCTGGGAAATTCTTTTAATTTATTCTCAATAATTCCGATTGTCAGTTTGGTGCCGTAGACAGGTACGTTTGCCTCCCGCAGCACATAGGGAAGGGCGCCGATATGGTCTTCATGCCCATGGGTAATAAAAAAGCCCTTTACCTTCTCGATATTATTTTTCAGATAACTGATATCGGGAATCACCAGGTCAATGCCCAGCATATCATCATTGGGGAAAGAAAGGCCGCAGTCCACCACAATAATACTGTCCTCGTATTCAAAGGCAGTAATATTCATGCCGATCTGCTCCATTCCCCCCAGAGGAATGATACGCAGTTTAGATTTTTGTTCTGTTTTCAAATAATTACCTCCTGTTTTTTATTTTCTTTTCCGTTCGGACGCACAACGGCTTTTATCCGCCTTTTGCGCAGAAATTTCAAAATATATTGTTCACTCCAGCTCTATATCCACATCGTCCAAAAGCTGGCTGAAAATATCCGTCAGATAATCCAGTTCGTTATCGTCCTCTACCATTTCATAAACGGCCTCCGCCGCATCTTCCTCCGATAAGTCTTTCAGAATATAGCAATTGCCGTCGTCGTCCACCGTGTCGGCCACCAGAATATAATCCGTCCCGCCGATTCTCGTTTCCTCCAACACGTACAGTTCCAAATCAATCCCGTCATCCGTCGTAAAACAAATCTTTTCCTTATCCATTCCGCCTGCATCCTTCCCGCATCCGCCTGGGCGGACCAAGGCCCGTTCAGCCATCCTCTTTCGTTCCGTCCTCTTTCATGTGTCTGTAATCCAGATATCCCTGCAGAATCAATACCGCAGCGATCTTGTCCACATATTCTTTTCGTTTCTCTCTGCGGACGCCCGATTCTATCAAAATCTGATCTGCCGCCGCAGTCGTCAGTCTCTCATCCCATAAAATAACCGGAAGACCTGTTCTGGCCTCCAGCTTGCTCTTAAGCGCCTCGGATTTCTCCGCTCGTTCGCCCACCGTATTATTCATATGTTTCGGATATCCCAGAACAATGGCCTCTGCCTGGTATTCCTCCGCCAGCTCACAGACTCTCGCCAGCGTTCTGCGAAGCTTGTTCTCATCCTCTCTCCTGATGGTTTCGATTCCCTGGGCAATCAGTCCCGTCGGGTCGCTGACCGCCACCCCCATGGTCTTCGCGCCGTAATCCAGGCCCAAAATTCTCATGCTGTCCGCGCCTCCGAATGTTTAAATGTGCTCTCGTAATCTCACAGTATCCGATGCTGCAGGATTACGAGAGTACATTTTAAGTTCCTGTCCGATCACTTCGCAGCACTCGTCTTCCGCAGCTTTTGCTTAATGTAAAAGCTCATCAGTTCTTCCATAATCTCATCCCGTTCCACCTTCATAATCAGACTTCTGGCATTCCCATAGCTGGTAATGTAGGTAGGATCTCCGGACATCAGATAACCGACGATCTGGTTCAGCGGATTATACCCCTTCTCTGTCAGCGCAAGGTATACTTCCTCCAAAACGTCGCTTACCGCCATCTCCTTATCCTGTGCCGCCTCAAAATACTGTGTTCTGTGAATTTTTGCCATAATAGCCTCCAACCATAGCTCATGAACCTGCAGTGGCCATATGGCCTTCCTCCCGCCTTGCCCTCCGGCGCCGTCCTCGCTGGTATTATTCTAATACATTTTCCATGATTCGGCAAGGGTTTTTCACAATTACATTAAAATAATGTCCAAATTTTAGCGACAAAATACCACGTCGTTTTGTAATATTTTGATAAATTCCCCCGCAACCACCCTGTTTTTCTCACCCTTTTCAAAGGCACAGCGAATATATTCTTTTGTATGGCCCGTCATATAAACATGACCGCCTAACTCCGCTTCTTCCTCCAAAAGCACCTCCATCTCCTGCCCCGCGTAGTACATGCGGAAATGCTCCGACATGGCGCGGGTCAGATCCAGAAGCTGTGCGCTCCGCTCCTTTTTCACCTGCTCAGGTACCTGATCCGGCATGGACGCCGCTCTTGTTCCTTTGCGCACCGAGTAGGGAAACACGTGCATCTCGTAAAATCCTATTTTCTCCAAAAATGCTTTTGTCCGGGCAAATTCTTCCTCCGTCTCGCCGGGAAATCCTGTGATCACATCGGTAGTGATGGCAGGATGGGTATAGAACCGACGAAGGATCTGACATTTTTCCTCATATTCCGCCGTCGTATAATGACGGTTCATCCGTTTCAGAACCCCGTCACTGCCGCTTTGCAAAGACAAATGAAAATGAGGACAAAGCTTTGGAAGCTCTCCTATGGCCTTTGCAAAT
>Ga0137306_103334_pt1 | contig 12108 bp, 9 predicted proteins | sample Inofroosms_March_FD_97187 | JGI IMG/M metagenome (GOLD analysis project Ga0137306, IMG submission 97187) | Mouse cecal microbial communities from Vienna, Austria - N-Acetylneuraminic and N-Acetylglucosamine D2O microcosms_March | ecosystem: Host-associated > Mammals > Digestive system > Large... | reverse complement strand
AGAAAGGCAGTTTTAAGGCAGATTATCCCCTCTGTCATAAGTCAGATGATTATACTGATTTATAATCTGGCAGATACTTATTTTGTCGGTATGCTGAATGAACCGCGGCAGACCGCGGCAGTTACGGTGGTTGCTTCCGCTTTTATCATGCTGACCGCCGTTTCCAACCTGTTTGCAGTAGGCGGCGCAGGTCTTGTTGCCGGTTCTTTGGGGCAGCAGAACGAAGCAAAGGCAAAACAGGTTTCTTCGATTGCGTTCTGGTGCGGTCTTTGCTGTGCGGTCCTGTTTTCCGTCATATTCAGGCTGGCCGCTTCACCGCTTCTGTATTTATGCGGTGCGACAGAAGAAACTTATGAACTTGCTTTTGGCTATGCGAAATGGGTGATTATCGTGGGAGGTACGGGAGCCGTGCTGAACGTACTGCTTGCCGATCTGCTTCGGGCGGAAGGAAATGCAGTAATTGCCGCGTTTGGTGTATCCATGGGCGGGATTGCCAATTTGATATTGGATCCGGTTTTTGTACTGCCGCGTTTTTGGGGTTTGGGCGCAGTCGGCGCGGGGATCGCCACTGCTTTGTCCAATATGCTTGCGGCCCTGTTTTTCTTTGCCTATATCTGTGTAAAGCATAAAACGACTGCAATTCAGATCAATCCCCGAAATCTGAAATACATCAGGAGCTGTATTGGCAGTATCGTGGCAATCGGCGTTCCCTCTGCAGTTCAGTATGCCCTTACCGTGGTGGCGGTAGCGGCTCTTTCAAAGTTTGTATCAGGGTATGAGACAGAAGCGGTTGCCGCGCTTGGCATCGTTAAAAAACTGGATCAGCTTCCGCTGTATTTTTCAATCGGTGTCGCGAACGGACTTCTGCCGCTTCTGGCGTATAATTTTTCGTCAGGCAATCAGAGGCGCAGACATGGAGCGTTTATATTCGGGTGCAGTATATCATTTGGCTTTTCTCTGCTGTGCCTTGTCATATATGAAATCTTTGCCCCGTTTTTAACCGGTTTGTTTATAAAGGATGCTGTGACGATTGCATACAGCTCAAGATTTCTGCGGATTATGGTAGTAGCCATGCCAATGATGTCTCTGTGCTATCCTATGATTATTCAGTTTCAGGCAATGGGGAAGACCAAAGAGTCGCTGATCTGTTCCGTTCTTCGAAAAGGGGTGGTGGATATTCCGCTGCTGTTCTGCATGGACAGCCTGCTTCCTCTTTACGGGTGCATGGTCGTGCAGCCGATTGTTGATACGCTTTCTCTGATTGCCGCGATCTGTTTTTACCGAAACATAACGGCAGGCATGTGTGAAGATTAGCAGCGGATGAGAATACGGAGAGAAAAATAACAGGCAGGGGAAGAACGCATTGTTTCCCCTGTCTGTTATAGCATTCATGCCTGCAGACGTTATTCTACATCCTGCAGCGCATCCAGATCTTCCTCTCCGGTGCGGACTTTGATGACTTTATCTACATTGTAGACAAAGATTTTGCCGTCCCCGATATGTCCGGTATAGAGGGCTTTTTTGGCGGTCTCGATGACTTTGTCAACCGGAATGTTGCCTATGATCACTTCGACTTTTACTTTTGGAAGCAGTGTGGCATCCAGTTCCACACCACGGTACCGTTCGCCGGCACCTTTCTGAATTCCACAGCCCATGACCTGCGTGACGGTCATACCGGTGACGCCGATATCATTCATCGCTTTTCTCAAAGCATCATATTTGGACAGTCTGGAAATGATGGACACTTTGTAGATACCGGTGCCGGTCTCCGGAGCTTTGATGACTTTGACGGCCGCATCCTTCTGCGCTTTGGAGGCTGTTACATAATCATCGTTTCCAAGCATTGTATTCTCGTTGATTTCCATGGTCATGGTGTTGGAGATGTCCATGATGCTGAAGCCTGCATATGCGGAAGGCAGTCCGTGCTCGGTGGCGTCCAGACCGATAATTTCTTCCTGTTCGGAGACACGCAGGCCGACCGTTGCCTTGATCAGCAGAAAGGCGACGGTGATGGTTACAGCAGTCCATGCGATCACTGCGGACATTCCCAGCAGCTGGATTCCCAGGAGCTTAAAGCCCCCGCCATAAAACAGACCGGTGTATGTGTCGTTTCCGGGTGCACTGGTAGTGGCGAACAGACCGACAGCAATCGTACCCCAGATACCGTTCAGGCAGTGGACGGCTACTGCGCCTACCGGATCATCAATATGTAATACATAATCGAGAAACCATACGCCGAAGACAACCAGAAGGCCGGATACGATGCCGACAGCGATCGCGCCCGCACAGTCTGTTACATCACAGGGTGCGGTAATACCGACAAGTCCTGCGAGAGAGGCATTCAGGCACATGGAGACATCCGGTTTCCCATATTTGATCCAGGTGAACACCATGCATACGACAGTTGCAACTGCCGGAGCAACGGTGGTGGTCAGAAAGATTGAACCAAGCTGTTCCACAGAAGTTGCGGCTGCACCGTTGAAACCGTACCAGCCAAGCCAGAGGATAAAGACGCCCAGGCAGCCGATTGGAAGATTGTGTCCGGGAAAGGCGTTGACTTTTACAATTCTGCCGGTTTTGTCTTTCTCAAACTTGCCCATGCGGGGGCCGAGAATCTTTGCTCCGATCAATGCGGAGATACCGCCGACCATATGAATGGCGCAGGAACCTGCGAAATCATGGAAGCCCATCTGGGAGAGCCAGCCGCCTCCCCAGATCCAGTGTGCCTCGATGGGGTAGATCAGTGCAGAGATAACTCCGGAGTAAATACAATAGGAAAGAAATTTTGTTCGTTCCGCCATGGCTCCGGAGACAATGGTTGCCGTTGTAGCGCAGAAAACCAGATTGAATACAAAGTTGGACCAGTCAAAATCATGATAACCGGTAAAAATATCAAGTCCCGGTTTCCCGATAAATCCCATCAAATCTTCGCCCAGGAGCAGACCGAATCCGATCAGGATAAATACAATTGTGCCGATACAGAAATCCATCAGATTTTTCATCAGGATATTTCCGGAGTTTTTTGCCCGTGTAAAGCCGGCTTCTACCATGGCAAATCCTGCCTGCATCCAGAATACAAGGGCTGCTCCGATCAAAAACCAGACAGCAAACAGCTGACTGTTCAGAGCTGTCATCATTTCTTCCGTCATAATAAGTTCCTCCTCTTTGTTGCGTTTTCAGTGACAGTGCGGCAGGAGAACGTCCGTCTCCCCCGGCTCGCTGCACCGGGCACCTGTCAGCATTGCTGACAGATTTCTTTTAGGTGCCCGTGTGCATAATAAAAAAGGAGATACCGGTGAGCGCTCACCAGTATCTCCTTCGATACGTCTTTCATTATAACGGCTGCTTCTGAAATGTCAATCCTATTTTTGATGACGGTTTTTATAAAAAATTTGTAAAACTTTTTGAATTTTAATAGAAATTTAACAAAATACATAGAAAAGCCATCAGCTGCCGCGTGTTTCTAAGGGATTTTCCATGATTGAGCTTAGACACCGGCAATACCGTCGCAGGGACGGCACTCCTCCCGGAACTGATGACAACTGTTATTTTACAGGATTTACAACTAAAGAGCAACAGGATTTTGCCTGTTTTTGTCCATAATTTAATGTTTTTTGCAATTTTCAAATGTTTTCTTGTAAAAAATGTATAAATTCTGTATAATAGAAATTACATAATAAAAGTAAGGGAGAAAAGAAATGAACGAAAACAAAGAGTTCAAACCGTATGTTCCTGCGGAAAAGATCACGGCAGAGTTTACCGTGACCTCAATTATAATGGGAATTGTTCTGGCGATCGTATTCGGTGCGGCGAATGCTTACCTGGGCCTGCGTGTCGGTATGACGGTGTCGGCATCCATACCGGCGGCGGTCATTTCCATGGGTGTGATCCGTGTCATTATGAAGAAAAACTCCATTTTGGAGAGCAATATGGTTCAGACCATCGGCTCTGCGGGCGAGTCTCTGGCAGCGGGTGCGATTTTTACTATGCCAGCGCTGTTTTTGTGGGCGGAGGACGGACTGTGCGATATGCCGAGCCTGGTTGAGATTACACTGATTGCACTGTGCGGCGGCATTCTGGGGGTCCTCTTTATGATTCCCCTGCGTAACGCTTTGATTGTAAAAGAACATGCAACCCTGTTGTATCCGGAAGGGACAGCCTGTGCGGAGGTTCTCCTTGCGGGAGAAGAAGGCGGTGCCAATGCTTCTACCGTTTTCAGCGGCATGGGACTTGCGGCGATTTTTAAACTGGTTGTGGACGGGATTAAAGTAATACCGGCAGATGTGGCGGCGGAGTTCAGGGCATTTAAAGGCGAGCTCGGCATGGAAGTCTACCCGGCCCTTCTGGGGGTCGGCTATATCGTTGGACCAAGGATTGCTTCTTATATGTTCGTGGGTTCTCTGATAGGCTGGATGGTTCTGATTCCTCTGATCTGTCTGTTTGGAGCCAATACCTGGATGTATCCGGCGGACGCAGGAGTAACGATCGGGCAGCTCTATGCGGAGGGCGGGGCTTCCGGTATCTGGGGTTCTTATGTGAGATACATCGGTGCAGGAGCGATTGCGACAGGCGGTATTATTTCTTTGATTAAATCGCTTCCTCTGATTATTACAACATTCCGCGATTCCATGAAGAGTATGAAAGGCAGCAAAAATACCAGTGACGCGAGAACGGCACAGGATCTGCCGATGAATACAGTTCTGATCGGAATTGTGGCCATGATCCTGATCATCTGGCTGGTTCCGGCAATTCCGGTGAATATTCTGGGTGCGGCGATTATTGTTGTATTTGGATTTTTCTTTGCTACGGTTTCTTCCCGGATGGTAGGGCTGATTGGAAGCTCGAATAATCCGGTTTCCGGTATGGCAATTGCTACGCTTCTGATTGCAACGATTGCCATCAAAGCATCCGGAGACAGCGGGATCACCGGTATGACAGGAGCGATCGCAATCGGTTCCGTCATCTGTATCGTGGCGGCAATTGCAGGCGATACTTCACAGGATTTGAAAACCGGTTATCTGCTTGGAGCAACTCCGAAACGGCAACAGATTGGAGAACTGGTCGGTGTGGTGGCTTCCGGTCTTGCCATCGGCGGCGTTTTGTATCTGCTCAATACAGCGTATGGATATGGCGGCGCGGAAGTTCCGGCTCCCCAGGCGACTTTGATGAAGATGATCGTGGAAGGAATCATGGGCGGCAATCTTCCGTGGAATCTGGTATTTATCGGTGTCTTTCTGGCATTGGGACTGGAGATCCTGCGGATACCGGTTATGCCCTTTGCGATCGGCCTGTATCTTCCGATCTATCTGAATGCGACGATCATGATCGGCGGCGTGGTCCGTCTGCTGATGGATTCAAGAAAGAATATAGATGAAAAAACGAAGGAATGTCAGTCTACCGACGGCACTCTGTATTGTGCGGGTATGATCGCGGGAGAAGGGCTGGTAGGGATTGCCCTGGCGATTTTGACCGTATTTGGAGTCAGTCTGGATCTGTCCGGTAAGGTGAATCTGGGCAATATCGGCGGTGTTGTTCTGATGGTTCTGATGATTTTGAGCCTGCTGAAATTCTCGCTGTGGAAAAAGCAGAAAAACTGATGAGCAGAAAAAAGCAGAGGAAAAACTATCTGGATCTGGTGCCGGTGCGTGCGGAGAAGCTTGCATGGGAAAAAGGGAAGGACGGTATCATTGTTCTACAGGTGGAAAATACGGGAGTTTTTAACCGGATTGCTCAAAAGCTGTTCAAAAGACCGCGTTATACAAGCGTACATATGGACAGGTACGGGAGTTTTCTCTGGCCTTTGATCGACGGAGAAAAGACGGTAATGGAGTTGGCGGATCTTCAAAAAAAAGCTTTTGGGGAGGAAGTGGAACCCCTGTATCCGAGGATTGTGAAATATTTCCAGATTGTGGAGAGTTATCATTTTATAAAATTTAAGAATTGATGGATGCGGAGGAGTGCTGTATGATAGAAGAAGGCGCTCCTCCCTTTTTGTGCACAGGGTGTTTTTCTGTCCGGAGAAAACAGTACCGCAGAAGGGAATCAGCTGCTGCGCAGAGACACAGGCGGGAATGGAGATAAAACGGATAAGATGGATAAGCGGATGAAGACAAGACTTACAGCGGTTGGTCTGATCATGATTCTGGGGTGTATGATCGGAAAATATAATACGGACGGACAGAACAGTTCCTGTACGGAACAGTTTTTTGCCATGGATACGTTTATGAGCCTTACGGCGTATGGCAGATCCTGTAAAGAAGCGGTTCGTGAGGCAAAGGAAGAGGTACAGAGGCTGGATGTGCTTTTGTCTACGGGGAATGATTCCAGTGAAGTTGCCCGTATGAATGAGACTGGAAGAGGAAACGTATCGGAAGATACACTGACAATTCTGAGAAAGGCGCAGGAAATCTTTGAGGAGACGGACGGTGCGTTTGATTTTACGATCTATCCGCTGATGGAGCTGTGGGGATTTCCGACACAGGAATATCATGTGCCGACAGAGGAAGAACTGGCGGATGTTCTTCCTCTGGTGGATGCGTCAGACGTGCAGTGCAGCGGCAGAGAAGTCATTCTGGGAAAAGGGCAGAAGATTGACTTTGGCGGGATCGCCAAAGGATATACATCTGCACGGATTATGGATATTTTTCAGGAACACGGGATCATATCAGGAATGGTTTCTCTCGGCGGAAATGTGCAGGTGCTGGGGACAAAGCCGGACGGCAGCAGATGGCAGGTCGGGATTCAGGACCCGGACAGTATGCAGGGGGATGTGCTGGCCGTTTTGGAAGCGGAGGATCAGGCAGTCGTTACATCAGGCGGTTATGAGCGGTATTTTGAGGAAGACGGAAATACCTATATACACATTCTGAATCCAAAAACCGGGCGTCCGGCTGAGGAAGGTCTGTGCTCTGTGACGGTCGTATCGGAAGACGGGACGCTGGCAGACGCGTTATCCACCTCTTTGTATATTATGGGATATGAGGATGCGGTAGAGTACTGGAGGGCGCACAGAGAGACATTTGACATGGTACTGATTACAGAAGGGGGAGCGATCTGCGTGACAGAAGGAATCAGCGGTGGATTTCGTTCGGAAGAAGAGTATACGGTGCTGAGAGCGGAATCCGGCAGTTACAGCTGCCGGATTCCTGAGATATCCGAATCAATCATCATGGAGTAATTCGTATAGTAGATAACAAAACCCGGTTTGGAACCATTGGGTTTTTTTACATGTTTTTTCTCTACATAATCAATTTCCACTTTGGCGGCGCCCCGATTGCTGGAATAGTAGGCGGCCAGCCTTGCGGCTTCCTCAAAAGTACGGTCGGGTAATTCGTCCCCGTTTGTCTGAACAATCACATGAGAGCCCGGAGCGCCTTTGGCATGAAACCACCAGTCATTTCCGCGGGCGGTCTGAAAAGTCAGTTCGTCATTTTGGAGATTGTTTTTTCCGACATATATATGATAACCGTCGCCGGAGAGATAGTGGAAAGGCCGTGATGTGATTCTGGGCCGTTTACTGCCCGGATTTCGTTTCCGGATATAACCGGATTCCATCAGTTCTTCTTTGATCTGAACCAGATCTTCTTCCTGGAGCGCGATGTCCAGCGCCGTCTGTATGGAACGCAGGTGTTCGATCTCGGAGCCGGTTTCTTCCAGCTGTTTTGTGACGGCTTCACAGGTTCTTTTTAATTTTGCGTATTTGTCAAAATATTTTCCGGCATTTTCCCGGACCGGAATCTGAGGGTCCAGAGGGATTGTAATCATCTCTCCATTATAATAATTCAGTGCTTCAAAACTTTTACTTCCCGCTTTTACATCATAACCGTAAGTGTTGATCAATTCTCCATAAATACGGTACTTTTCACGTTTTTCCGTATCTTTGAGCTGCTTTGCCTGCAGGTCGTATTTTTTCACATTTCGTTCCAGAGCTGTCTGTACGATTCGGCGAAGATCCGTAGATTTTTGACGAATACGCGTCAGAGTGTTTTTCTCTGCATAATATTGTTCCAGTACATCGGATACAGAAGAATACGGTTCTTTCCGGTACTGTCTGTAGACTGTGAGCGGAAGACAGGAAAACTCTACGGGTGTGTTTCCTTCATAATAGATGGCAGGCGTATAATCTCCGGACCGGACAGGTTCCAGATAACGAACGAAGGTTCGATACAGGTGTATCAGTGATTCCCTGTCATAGGAACCCGCGGGGCGGTCAGAATCCAGAGAGGCCTGCGCACAGATTTCCTCTGCTGCAATGGGACTTAATCCTGTAAGAGATGTATAGAGGGCTTTGGAAAGTTTTGCGGCTTTTTTCCCGATCAGGTCGGTGAATTCCTTTTCCTGGATATCCAGGGGATCTGCTTTGTCCTGCGTGTTTGGAACAAAATATTCCCGTCCGGGCAGCACTTCACGAACGGAACTCATCTGGGCAGATACATGTTTGATGCTGTCAATGATCTGATCCTGATCCGTACAGAAGATGATATTGCTGTGCTTGCCCATGATTTCCATAATCAGATATTTCCGGCACAGATCCCCCATTTCATCCAGATGTTCAATCTCGAAGCGCAGGATCCGTTCCAGGGAAGGTTGTGTCACGGACAGGATCCGTCCTCCGCTGAGATGCTTTCGGAGCAGCATGCAGAAATTCGGCGCTGTCATGGGGCTGGGTTTGTTCCCTCCGGTCAGGTAGATGAGAGGAAGACTTGCACTGGCTGATAACAGAAGCCGGCGGCTGCCTTCCTGTGTTTTTATGGTCAGGAGGAGTTCATCCGCTTCCGGCTGCGCAATCTTCGTGATCCGTCCTCCAACAAGATGTTCCTGTAATTCGCATGCCATACACGCGATGGTAATTCCGTCAAATGCCATTCTGGTCATTCTCCTTTTTAATTCTGCAGTAAACAGGTCTCCGGACCATTATAATTGACAAGATTTAGAAAATCAACTATAATAGGTATAATTATGGCGGACAAATTTTGCGCCAGGATCATGGGGATGATTAGGTATGATTAAAAGTATGACTGGCTTTGGGCGCTGTGAGGTTTCGGAAGGAGACCAGAAAATCACAGTTGAGATGAAATCTGTGAATCACCGTTACCTGGATGTAAGTATGAAGATGCCAAAGAAGCTGAACTATTTTGATTCTGCCATCCGCGGGATTTTGAAAGGGTATATCCAGAGAGGAAAAGTGGATGTCTATATCACTTATGAAGATTTAAGCGAAAGCAACGTAGTGCTGACCTACAATTCGAAGATCGCGGCTCAGTATGTGGAGTATTTCCGTCGGATGGAAGAACAGTTTGGACTCGAGAACGATATGCAGGTGTCGGTTCTTGCGCGTTGTCCGGAGGTTCTTGTAATGGAAGAACAGAAAGAAGATGTGGAGGAAATCGGTCACCTTCTGGAACAGGCAGTACGGGGAGCCTGCGACAGGTTTGTGGAGACAAGGATTCAGGAAGGGGAGGCACTGAAGAACGATCTTTTGCAGAAACTGGATGAGATACTTGAGACAGTGGCGTTTGTAGAAGCGCGTTCTCCTCAGATTCTTGCCGAATACAGGCAGAGGCTGGAGACAAAGGTTCGGGAGCTGTTTGCAGATGCACAGATTGACGAGAACCGACTGGCGACAGAAGTGACGGTATTTGCAGATAAGATCTGCGTAGATGAAGAAACCGTACGGTTGAGAAGCCATGTGGAAGCAATGAAATCAGCACTGGAGCACGGAGAAGGCGTTGGGCGCAGGCTTGATTTTATTGCGCAGGAGATGAACCGGGAGGCGAATACCACGCTGTCCAAGGCGAATGATCTGGAGATCTCCAACCGGGCCATTGATTTGAAGACTGCTATTGAAAAAGTGCGGGAACAGATTCAGAATATAGAATAGGATATAATATGGACAGACAGGGAATATTGATTGTGGTATCCGGTTTTTCCGGAGCGGGAAAAGGTACGATCATGAAAGAACTGCTGAAAAAACATGAGCAGTATGCATTGTCCGTATCAGCGACTACCCGTGACGCAAGACAGGGAGAGACAGAGGGGAAGGATTATTTTTTTAAAACAAAAGAACAGTTTGAACAGATGATTGCAGAGGATGCATTAATAGAATATGCATGCTATGTGAATAATTATTATGGAACTCCAAAAGTATATGTGGAAGAAATGCTTTCTCGGGGAAGAGATGTGATTCTGGAGATTGAGATCCAGGGCGCAAGGGAGATTAAAAGAAAGTTCCCCGAAGCGGTTCTTCTGTTTGTAACGACAAAAAATGCGCAGATTCTGAAGGAACGCCTGACAAGCCGGGGGACAGAATCACCGGAGGTGATCAATCAGCGTCTGGAACGGGCGATTCAGGAATCGGAGGGAATCGAAGAATATGACTATCTGGTGGTCAATGATGAACTGAATGTCTGCGTGGAGGAGATTCATTCAATCATTGAAAGTGAACATCGGAAGATTCGTTATAATATGGATCTTGTAAACAAAGTAAGAGAAGAGCTGAAACGCTTTTCGGAAGGAGAATGATTTATGCTGCATCCGTCTTATACAGACTTAATGAAAACGATCAATAATGAAGCGGAAGGGGATACCAAAACGGTGAACAGCCGGTATTCCATTGTTCTTGCAACCGCGAAGAGAGCGAGACAACTGATTGCGGGAGAGGAGGCATATGTGGACAGTCGGGGGAAAAAACCGCTTTCCATTGCAGTGGAGGAAGTCAGCAAGGGTTTTGTGACGATTGAGCCGGAGACGGAGGAAGAGCCGGAGGAAAAGGTCGAAACGAACGATATTTCCGAGGCTGAAAGCTTGATGGAACATCAAGAGGATACTATGGGTTGGGAGGAAGAAAAATGATTGTAAGAGAAGGCAAAAGTGTATTCAAAGGAGTTGCAATCGGCAGTATTTTCGTATACCGTAAAGCGGAGAAAGCGGTTAATAAGGTAGAAATCGAAGACACTGCGGCGGAGCTCGCACGTTTTCAGGCGGCAAAAGAAAAAGCGATGGGCCAGTTGAAAGGGCTTTATGAGAAAGCGCGCGTAGATGTGGGCGAAGAAGAGGCAATGATTTTTGATGTTCACCAGATGCTTCTGGACGATCTGGACTATAATGAATCCATTACGGGGATTATTGAGAATGACAGAATGAATGCGGAATATGCGGTATTTATGACCGGCGAGCAGATGGCGGCCATGTTCCTCAGCATGGAAGATGATTATATGAGAGGGCGCGCGGCGGATATTCATGACATTTCCGACAGACTGATTTCCATTTTGAACGGGACTCAGGTGAGTCCGGAGGCGATGCCGGAGCCGGTGATTATTGTGGCGGAAGATCTTGCACCGAGTGAGACCGTACAGTTTGATAAGAGCAAATTGCTCGCAATTGTGACACAGAAAGGATCTGCGAATTCCCATACGGCGATTCTTGCAAGGACCATGAATATCCCGTCTCTTGTGACAACGGATATTGAGATTGATCAGGAATATCATGGAAGACAGGCAATTGTAGATGGTTTTGCGGGGCTGATCTATGTTGATCCGGATGAAGAGACCATGGCGAAGATGGTGGAGAAGAAGAAAAAGGCAGATGCTCAGAGAGCGCTTCTTCAGGAAATGAAAGGGAAGGAGACGGTAACGCAGGCCGGCAAACACATTCATCTGTATTCCAACATCGGCGGTGTCAATGATGTAGATGCGGTTCTGGAGAATGATTCCGAAGGCATCGGGCTGTTCCGCAGCGAGTTCCTGTATCTTGGATGCGACAATTATCCGAGCGAGGACGTACAGTTTGAGGCATATAAGACAGTCCTGTCCCGTATGAACGGAAAAAAAGTCATTATTCGTACACTGGATATCGGTGCAGATAAGCAGATTGACTATTTTGATCTTCCAAAGGAAGATAATCCGGCGCTCGGTTATCGCGCGATCCGTATCTGTCTGACCAGAAAAGAAGTATTTAAAACGCAGCTTCGCGCATTGTTCCGTGCATCCGCTTTTGGAAATCTGGGAATCATGTTCCCGATGATTATCTCGGTAAAAGAGATTGAGCAGATTAAGGAAATTGTGGAAGAAGTGAAGCTGGAACTGGCAAGAGAAGATGTGGCAATGGGCG
>Ga0137306_103333_pt1 | contig 12113 bp, 10 predicted proteins | sample Inofroosms_March_FD_97187 | JGI IMG/M metagenome (GOLD analysis project Ga0137306, IMG submission 97187) | Mouse cecal microbial communities from Vienna, Austria - N-Acetylneuraminic and N-Acetylglucosamine D2O microcosms_March | ecosystem: Host-associated > Mammals > Digestive system > Large... | reverse complement strand
GCCGGAGAGCATACATGAATTTGACTGTACCTACCAGTCGGTGCGGGGGCGGATTCGGGTGCATGTGAAAGAGGCAGAGGAGGAGATCGTGCTGGAGACAGAGGTGCCGGAAGGTGTGGAGATGAGGGTTGATGTGTCTGAGCTGGAGAGAGCGGGGGTTACTGTTCACACCCAAAGAATGTGAACAGTAACCGCGGGGAAAAGAGTTGAGAGGAGGCACTGCACTATCCCTTGATTCGCTGCACTTCCCATGATAGAATAAGTATAAAAAGAGCCAAATGGGGATGGATAGAATCAGGGAGGTAATGCCATGATCCAGGGAACATTTATGGTGCCCCACCCGCCGCTGATCGTACCGGAGGTCGGCAGGGGAGAGGAGCAGAAGATTCAGGATACCATTGACGCATATCACGAAGTGGGACGCAGGATCGGCGGGCTTCAGCCGGAGACCATCGTCCTGCTCTCACCCCACCAGGTCATGTATGCGGATTATTTTCACATCTCACCGGGAAATGGGGCGGCAGGGGATTTGGGCCAGTTCGGCGCCGGGCAGGTGCGGTTTGAGGTACGCTATGACAGGGAATTTGTGGAAAATCTGTGCAAGCTGGCGGATGCCGGGGATCTGCCTGCGGGAACCGCCGGGGAGCGAGAAAGGCGGCTGGATCACGGAACCATGGTGCCCCTGTATTTTGTGAACCAATATTGGAAAGACTATCAACTGGTTCGGGTTGGGCTTTCAGGACTTCCGCTTACGGATCATTACGAGCTGGGCAGGCGAATCCGGGAGACGGCGGAGGTGTTGGACCGGAGGATCGTGATCATTGCCAGCGGCGACTTGTCCCACAGACTGAAAGCGGAGGGCCCTTACGGATACCAGAAGGAGGGCCCGGAGTACGACAGGCGCATTATGCAGGTCATGGAAAGCGGCGATTTCGGGGAACTGCTGGAATTTTCCGAGGACTTCTGCGAAAAGGCTGGGGAGTGCGGGCACCGTTCCTTTACCGTCATGGCCGGGGCGCTGGACCGGATGGAAGTGGAAGCCCAGCGCCTTTCCTATGAAGGGCCTTTTGGCGTGGGCTACGGCATCTGCGCCTATACGGTAAAGGGCCGGGATCTGAAGCGGAATTTCAAAGAACAGTATGAGGAAAAGGAGAAAAACCGGATCATAGAGCTAAGGCAGCAGGAGGACGAGTATGTGCAGCTTGCGAGGAAAACCGTGGAGGAATATGTCCGTACGGGAAAGAAGATCCGGATACCGGAGGGGCTTTCCGGGGAAATGCTGGAGCGCCGGGCAGGTGTATTTGTTTCCATTAAAAAGGAAGGCAGGCTGCGGGGCTGCATCGGCACGATCCAGGCAGTGTATCCCTCCATTGCCCAGGAAATCATAGAAAACGGAGTCAGCGCGGCCGCCCGGGACCCGCGTTTTTCGCCCATAGAGCCGGAGGAACTGGACAAGCTGACCATCACCGTGGACGTGCTGGGAGATACGGAAAAAATCGATTCACCGGACAAGCTGGATGTCAGGCGGTACGGCGTGGTGGTGACGAAAGGTTTCAAAAGGGGGCTGCTGCTTCCCAATCTGGAAGGCGTGGATACGGTGGAGGAGCAGATTGCCATCGCGAAGCAGAAGGCCGGAATCGGAGAGCAGGAACAGGCGGAACTGGAGCGGTTTGAAGTGGTACGGCATTACTAGTGGAGATTTGAAACAGCGGCTGCGCTGCAGGGTATGGCCTGCTGTTTTGAACTATGATAGATGCAGGCAGTAATTGAAAACAGCAGGAGGACACTATGAAAGAAACTTGCCGGGTATGTATACATCACTGCAGTCTGGAACCAGGACAAACGGGACTGTGCAGGGCGAGAAAAAACGAAAACGGGCGGATCATCTGCGGAAATTACGGCCAGGTGACGTCTCTGGCATTAGACCCCATTGAGAAGAAGCCACTGAATATGTACCGGCCGGGCAGTCTGGTTCTGTCTGTGGGGAGCTATGGCTGCAATCTGCGCTGTTCTTTTTGCCAAAACCATGAGATTTCTATGGCAGGGACGGGGGATGCAGGGACGGTATACATTTCTCCGGAGGATTTGGCAGAAAAGGCCCGGGAATACAGAACCATCGGAAATATCGGTGCGGCATTCACTTACAATGAGCCGCTGGTCGGCTGGGAATATGTGCGCGACTCGGCCCGGCTCATAAAGGAAACGGGCATGGACAATGTGATGGTCACCAACGGCACGGCGTCCCTGGAGGTGCTGGAGGAACTTCTTCCTTATATCGATGCCATGAACATTGACCTGAAAGCGTTTCGGGAGGAAACTTACCGGAAGCTGGGCGGGGATTTGGAGGCGGTAAAGGCATTTATCACCCGGGCAGCAGCAGGCTGCCATGTGGAGCTGACCACGCTGGTTGTGCCGGGGATGAACGACGGGACGGAGGAAATGGAGGAAGAGGCGCGGTGGATCGCATCTCTGAGAAAAGACATTCCGCTTCATGTGACCCGTTTTTTCCCGCGGTACCATATGACCGACCGGGAGGCAACGGAGGTGGAGCGGGTGCATCGTCTTGCGGATGCGGCCGGGAAATATCTGGAGCATGTGTTTGTAGGAAACTGCTGACGGCGGTCCTAAGTGACAGCGACGCTTGTTTAGGACGGACTGGATGCCGCCCCATCACTGGATCGAACGGATGTCGTGCAGCAAGTGCACAACCGTGTGAACAGTAACCGGGAAGCTATCCAAAAGGAACATAGGAGTGGACAAGTTATGATAAAAGTAATAGCAAGCGACATGGACGGTACGTTGCTGGGCGGCGATCACCGGCTGGCGCCCAGAACGGCCAGGGCCATCCGCAGCGCGTGTGACGCGGGAATCCGTTTTATAGTGGCAACAGGCCGGGATCTCAACGGAGCTTTGCAGGAGCTGGACGGCATGGGGCTGGTCTGCGATTATATTGTGGGAAGCGGCGCGGAGGTGCGCGACCCGCAGCAGAAGATCGTCAGCAGGCTGCAGATGGACACCGGGATATGCGGAGAGATTTACGATGTATTGAAAAACTATCCGGTTTCCGTCATTTTTATGACAGGAGAATGCGACTACAGCATCGGCACCCCGGAAAAGCTGGAAGAAGACCTGCGGCAAAACCTCCAGGTATTCTTTTCGGATCTGTCCATGGAGGAGATCCTGGAAACAGAGATGTACCGGAACATGAAGAAAAATACCCGCCTGATCCGGGATTTTCAGGAATTAAAAGACAGAGAAATCTCGGTGTATAAGATCTTTGTTTTCTGCTGTGATACAGAGGTGCTCCGGGAGATTGAACAGAAGCTGCAGAAGGACGAAAGGCTGGCTGTGGCGTCCTCCTATGTCAACAACCTGGAGATTACCGATGCCCGCGCCCAGAAAGGGCCGGTGCTGAAAAACTATATCGAATCTCTGGGGTATACCATGGAAGAAGTCATGGCCTTCGGAGACAGTATGAATGACTACTCCATGCTGTCCATGGATTTCGGCGCCACCGTTGCCATGGGCAATTCCGAACCGGAGATCATAAAAGCAGCAAAGTATATGACGAAGTCCAACGAAGAGGACGGCGTGGCGTATGCGATTGAGGAAATGCTGAGACGAAGGAAGGGATAGTAGTACATTGGGGAAAAAACAGTTTGATCCGGCCGGGCAAGCGGCATTTTCGCGATCCATTTCATAATCCGATTCCACCGATAAGACAGCCAAAGGCACTGCAAATACCAACCATTTGCAGTGCCTTTCCCTGTTTTACTCCACTCGTCTACTCGACCTCTTTTACCTCCACCCATTCACGTTTCTCTGCGGATTCCAGTATCGCGTCCGAGATCAGTTCAATGGCATATCCGTCCCGGAAATTGGGGGATGCCTCGGTGCCGTCCTGGAGGGCCCGGAAGAAATCATAACATTCGATGATCTTTGTCTCCGTGTATCCGATGCCCAGCGCCGGGATCGGCCATAATCCGTCGCCGTAGGGATGGTTGGGGCCTGTGTACACCGTCCGGAAGCCCCGGCGGTCCGACGCATCGTCTGCAAAACAAACCTGAAGCTCGTCACGCCGTTCTTAATTAAAATAAATGGAACCTTTGGTGCCGTGGATTTCGAAGGTGATGTAATTATTCCGTCCCCATGCGTTTCGGGTAGCTTCGATGCTTCCAAAAGCGCCGTTTTCGCATTCGATCATAAACATGCACTGGTCGTCCACATCCACCGCTTTTTTCGGGGTGTCCTGATCCACGCGCAGATTGCCGAGGCTGTCCGTCATACCGGACTGCAGCGGACGCTCTTTGATATAGGTTGCGGTTCTGGCATTCACCCGCTTAAAGTCCCCGACCAGGAAACGCAGCATGTCCACCACATGGGTTCCGATGTCGCCAAGCGCGCCGCTTCCGCAGATGCTCTTCTGGAAACGCCAGGAAAGCGGGGAATCCGGATGGGCGGACCAATCCTGCAGATAAGTGCCGCGGAAGTCCAGGATGTCGCCGATGGCACCCTCGTCGATATACTTTTTCGCAAGCTGTACGGCAGGCGTTTTGCGGTAATTGAAGGCAACCATGGTCTTTACGCCGTTTTCCCGGGCAGCCCGGTACATCTCCCCTGCCTGTTCAGGCGTCAGCGCAAGAGGTTTTTCGCAGAGAATGTGCTTTCCTGCTTTCGCAGCGGCAACGGCAATTTCCGCGTGCACATTATTGGGTGTGCAGATGTCTACAACCTCAATTTCCGGATCATTGATAATGTCGTGCCAGTCCGTGGAATAGGCTTCAAATGCCAGCTTTTCTTTCGCGTCCCTTGCAATGTCTTCGTTCATATCTACGATCATTTTCTTCACCGGGATTGCCGGAGCGGGCCAGAAAAACATGGGCATACCCGCGTATGCGATGGAATGCGCCTTTGCCATAAAGCCTGCGCCGATCAGTCCGATATGGATTTTCTTTGGGTTCATATGATTTTCTCCTTTTAAATTCATTTCTATGGGGCATTGAATCCCGATTTTAGATTACAAATTGTCTTATATACCGATAGGAAAGCCGGAGCGCGTCCAGTACTCTTTCTTGGGAATCCTCAAAAGCCTTGTCTTCGATTTCAATACAGCTATAGCCGTTGTAACCGATGTCTGTCAGGGCGGAGACGTATTTTCCCCAGTCCACATCCCCCAGGCCGGGAAGCTTAGGGGACATATAGTCCAATGGATAAGCCATGGTTCCCACATCGCGGAGTTTCTCAGGATACACTTTTATGTCTTTGTAATGAACATGGAAAATCTTTTCACGAAATTCATACAAGGGCCGGATATAATCCATCTGCTGCCATACAAAATGGGAAGGATCGTAATTCAGGCCGAAATAATCGCTGGGGATCAGGTCGAAGGCTCTGCGCCAGATCGCAGGTGTCGTCATCAGGTTCTGTCCGCCGGGCCACTGGTCCGGGCCGAAAAGCATGGGACAGTTTTCAATGGCGATTCTTACCTTATATTTTTCGGCAAGCCGGATGATCGGAGTCCATACTTCCTGAAATACCTCCAGGTTTTCTTCTACAGTGCGTGTCTGGATGCGCCCGATAAATGTGGTGATAGTGCTGACATTTAACTTTTGCGCTGCGGCGATCATGGCTTTTAAGTGATCCACTGCCTTCCGGCGCTGATCAAGGTCAGCGGTCAGGGTGTTGGGGTAATAGGCAAGCGCGGAAATCGTGACATTCTTCGTATGGCAGTATTGCCGGATAGAAGCAATCTTGCTTTCGGTGAGCGCTTCTATATCAATATGTGTGATCCCGGCATAACGTCTGGCTGCCTTCTCTTTCGGCCAGCAGGCCACCTCGACACACTCATAGCCCAGCTTCGCGGCGGTGTCGATTACATCTTCAAAGGAAGAGGTATCAAGGATGGAACTGATAAATCCAAGCTTCATAATAAGCTCCTTTCTGCTTTCTGTCATGTGTTTTTATGTATTTGCGTAAAAATTTGCGCAAATATTATATGTTTTCATTATGGGTGAATGCTAAATAAAAGTCAATTAGGAAAAATAGACAAAAATTGACTGAAAATATTATGCAAAAAGCCATATTGACACGGCTGCTGAAATAAAATATGATGAATGCGAAAGAAAATTTGCGCAAATATATAAAACGAATAAGGAGGAAAAATAATGAGAGTTGGCTACATGACAAATGGTTTTGGGCCCCTTGTAGGGGACGGCGCCGGCGTGACAAGTGTAAAGGATATCCGGTACCTGACAATGGGAAATGACGAAGAGATCCTGAAAAGCATTACGGAAATCGGCTTTAAGAGCATAGAGGTTCTGGAAGGGAACCTTACAAAGTATTGCGGTGACCTTTCCGTCCTGAAAGACATGCTGCAGAAGTATTCCGCAGAGATGATGAGCGTCTGTGTGGGGGCAAACTTCATTTACCAGGATGCGCTGGAGGATGAAATGTTCCATATGGAAACCGTTGCGAAGGCGGCGAAGGAAGTGGGAGTGACTTATGTAGGCATCTGCGGCGGCGCCATCCGCGGGAAGGGCATTCAGGAAGCGGACTACGGGCTGCTGGGCAAAGGGCTGGACATGGCGGAGAAGGTATTTGCGGAATACGGGATCAAGGCAAGCTACCATCCGCATCTGGGCTCCATGGCAGAAGCGCCGGAACAGATCGACAAGCTGTTCTCAAAGACCTCCATTCAGATCTGCCCGGACCTGGCGCATCTGGCAGCAGGCGGCGGCGATCCTCTGGAAATCATAAAGAAATATTACGACAGAATTTCGTTTGTACACTTAAAAGACCTGGACGACAACGGATTTGCGCCTTTGGGCACAGGCAGGCTGGATATTGACGGAGTGCTGGATTTCCTCAAGGAGAAAAATTACAGCGGCGACTACCTGGTAGAGGTAGACGGCTATGCAGGAGACCCGGTATACGCATGCCGGACCTCATACGAATTTCTGCAGGGAAAGCTTTTCTAAAACAGGAACGGATTTTACATACAATATTATGGAACAGGAGAGAAAACCATGAAAAGAAAAATTGTAAGTGTTCTGTTATCAATGGCGATGATCGGCGTGCTCTTAGGCGGCTGCGGCGGCCCTCAGGCAAGTGAGGAAGGAAATGCGCCTGCAGAAGCGCAGACAGAGGATGCACAGGAGGACGCGGGCGCACCTGCAGAAGACACAGGGGCGGCACCTGCAGAAAATACGGCTTCGGCAGGCGGAACCGACATACTGTCCACAGGACCGAACGGAGAGAAGGCCACGCCTGCATCCGAGATCACCCTGACAGACGAGGAGATCGAACAGATCCGCAACGGCGGATATAAAGCGGCAATCTCACTGCACTACGGCGGAAACGATTGGGCGACGTCGCAGCTGGAAGGCTTAAAGGCGACCTTTGAAATGCTGGGTATTGAGCTTGTAGCAACCACGGACGCGGACTTTTCTGCGGAACAACAGGTATCCGATATCGAGACGATCATGGCAAAAAATCCGGATGTCATCATCAGCATCCCCACAGACGCAACGGCAACCGCGGACGCGTTCCAGAAGGCTGCGCAGGACGGGGTGAAGCTGGTATTTATGGACAATGTTCCGGCAGGCATGACGGCAGGAGAGGATTATGTAAGCTGCGTATCTGCGGATAACTATGGAAACGGCTGTGTGGCTGCGGATCTGATGGGCGAAGCGCTGGGCGGAAAAGGCCAGATCGGAATGGTATATTATGACGCGGATTTCTTCGTGACAAACCAGAGGGACGACGGTTTCCGCAAGACCATGGCAGACAAATTTCCGGATATCGAGATCGTAACCGAACAGGGCTTCACAGATGAAAACGGCTGCGCGGAGCAGGGAGACGCGATCCTGACCCAGTATCCGATGATCAACGGCATCTATGCAAGCTGGGACGTTCCGATGGAAGGCGTGCTTTCCTCTGTCAAAGCGTCAGGGCTTACCAGCGAAGAGGTCAAGCTGACCACCATAGACCTGGGAAACAACATCGCGAAAGAAATCGCGCAGGGCAGCGTGGTAGGTCTGGGAGCGCAGCTTCCCTATGACCAGGGCGTAGCGGAGGCGATGCTGGCCGCATATTCCCTGCTCGGAAAAGAAGCTCCCACCTATGTGGCGGTTTCGGCTAAGAGAGTGGAACAGTCAAATATCCTGGAAGCTTACGAGGACGTTTACCATGCAGAGGCGCCGGACTGGCTGCAGAAAGCGGCGGGCAAATAAGGGCGATTGCTTAAACCTGGGCCGTGCGGCGGGCTGCACGGTCACAGGCCGGTAAAATAAGGAGGACATGATGAACCAATACGTGCTGGAGATGCGGGGGATTGAAAAATCCTTCGGAGTACGGGTACTCAAAGGCGTGGATTTTTCCCTGAAAAAGGGGGAGGTACACGCGCTGGTGGGTGGCAACGGAGCCGGGAAATCAACGCTGATGAAGATCATGACAGGCGTTTATACGAAGGACGCGGGAGAAATCCTGGTCAATGGGCAGGAGACATCCATAGAGGATACGCACGATGCAAAAAGGAATGGGATCGGAATGATATTTCAGGAGCTGTCCCTTGTCCAGAGTATGACGGTGGAGGAAAATATTTTCCTGGGTACGGAGGTTGTGGAAAAAGGGCTTCGAAAGACCGCCTATATGACGGAGCGGTCGCGGGAGGTTCTGGAAGAGCTGGGGATCGATGTGGACCCCAAGGAAGTGGTCGGAAATTTAAGCGTAGGCATGAGCCAGATGGTGGAGATCGCAAAGGCCATGGAAAAGAACGCGAAGATTCTTGTCCTGGACGAGCCGACGGCATCTTTGTCGGATACGGAGACCAGGCAGCTTTTCAAGATGATGCGGGAGATCCAGGAGAAAGGGGTTTCCATGATTTACATTTCGCACCGCATGAGCGAGATCATGGAGATCGCGGACAGCATTTCCATCCTGCGCGACGGGAAGATTGTACATACGGGGCGGATCGCAGACATTACGATGGACGAGATCATTGCACATATGATGGGGGAGAATACCGGAAAGAAGTTCGATTGGGTGCAGAGAACCTATGACCAGGCAGGGCCGGATCTGCTGACTGTGGAGCACCTGAAGGTCAATGAAAGGATCTCGGACATTTCGTTCCGCCTGAAAAAAGGAGAAATCCTCGGGTTTGCAGGGCTGATGGGAAGCGGCAGGACGGAGATACTGGAAACCATGTTCGGGCTCAGAAACAGGGAAGGCGGAACCGTAAGCTTGAAGGGCGTGCCCGTAAATGCGGGAAATCCCGGGGAAGCCATCCGAAACGGCTTTGCGCTGATCCCCGAGGACAGAAGAAAAAAAGGACTTGTACTGATTCATGCCGTCAAGGAAAACGCGATTTTGCCGAAGGTGGCAAAGCTGAGAAAACAGGGGATCTTCGTGGATGAAAAAGCGGCGGATGAAATGGTAAACGATAATGTGGAGAAGCTCAATATTGTGACAGACGACATCTACAAGCGGATCAACCTGCTGTCCGGCGGCAACCAGCAGAAGGTGGTCATTGCCAAATGGATGAATATGCAGCCGGAGGTCATGATGCTGGACGAGCCAACGGCAGGCGTCGATGTAGGCGCAAAGGCGGAGATCATCGACCTGATCAGAAACTATGCCGATGAAGGAAAGGGCGTTCTGTTCGTTTCTTCAGAGCTGGCGGAGCTGATGGCGGTCTGCGACAGGATCATTACCTTATACGACGGGCGGATCACCGGGGAGATCGACCGGGGTGAGTTAAAGGCGGAGGAGGAACTACAATATGCAATTCAGCAAAAATAAAAAGAACATACAGTGGGATAAATATATGGTTTATATCATTTTTGTCGCTGTATTCATTCTGTTTGCGATCATTCTTGGAAATAAAGGGTTTCTTCAGCCGAGAAACCTGATCAACATTCTGAGGCAGACCGCAATGATATCGGTCATGGCGGTTGCAGGCGTTTTTGTGATGGCGGCGGGACAGATCGACCTGACAGTGGGGGCGGTTACGGCCATGACGGCGATGCTGGTATCTCTTGTTCTGCAGGCGACCAACAGCATCCTGCTGGCGCTGCTTGTTGGCCTTGGGTTCGGCATGGCTGTTGGCTGTATCAACGGATTGCTGGTCACAAAATTAAAGCTTCCGGCTTTTCTGGCGACACTGGGTACGATGGAGCTGGTCAGGGGCGCGGCAATGTGGATCACAGATACGGCCGCGGTTCCGATTGACAACAAGACCTTCTGCACGGTCTTCGGAATCGGAAGCGCCGCGGGAATCCCGGTACTTGTTCTGTGGACGATCCTGTTCTACATCATCGGGATTCTGATTTTCAACAAATGCGCCTTCGGACGGCACATCCTGGCAACAGGCGGAAATGAAAATTCAGCCATTTACAGCGGTATCAATACGGTGAAGGTGAAGATCATCGCATTTACCATGTCCGGCGCGTTTGCGGCATTTGCAGGGATCATGTACGCGGCCCGGATGCAGGCGGGAAGATATTCCTACGGCGACGGCGATGAAATGTCCGTGATCGCGGCGGTGGTACTGGGCGGTACCGCAATGTCAGGCGGAACCCGCTCGGTAATCGGGGCGCTGTTCGGCTCTGTGCTTATGGGGATGATGAACAACGCGGTAATCCTCGCGAACTTAAGCTCCGCGCAGCAGACCATGATCAAGGGCGGAATCATCATCCTTGCGGTTGCGATCAGCAACCTGAGCCAGAGAAAAAAGAATAACTAAAAGGATTCATGCACAGGAAGAGGCAAGGCAATCCATTTACTGTGCAAATTGGTTACAAAAAGGTAGTGTAAAGTATCGTATGAAAAAATGATACGGGTATTGCCCGCATTAAAAATCTGCTTCGCAGATGGCGGGCAAGCAATCACTTGCTGTGCAAGTGGTTGCATTCAGAAGGCAATCAATTTGCTGCGCAAATTGGTTACAAATATAGGAGGATTCAAACATGAAGAAATTAAATGTAGGACTGGTAGGGGCAGGTTTTATGGGAAAGGCACACATTGTCGCTTATTCGAATATGCCGAAATTTTTCTGGCCGGCGCCGGCGGTTCCGGTTTTGAAGACAATCTGTGATATTGAGCCGTCGATCGCGGAGGAAGCGAGAGAGCGGTTTGGATTTGAGAAGTGCTGTACGGACTGGCATGAGATCATCAATGATCCGGAAATTGACGTTGTAAGCGTCTGCACGCCCAACGATTCCCATGCGCCCATCGCCATTGCGGCGCTCCAGGCCGGCAAGCATGTGATCTGTGAGAAACCCATCGCTTCCACGCTGAACGACGCAAAGGCCATGGCTGAGGCGGCCGGAAAAGCGGCGGAAAAGGGGATCGTCAGCATGAACGCTTACCAGTACCGAAGAGTGCCGGCTATTGACCTGGCTAAAAAGTTTATCGACGAAGGGGCAGTGGGGGACATCCTGAACGTTCGCTGCACTTATCTGCAGAGCTGGTCCGCTGATCCCGATTCACCCTTGTCCTGGAGGTTCCAGAAGGACATTGCCGGGGCGGGAACACTGGGAGACATCGCGTCTCACGTAATTGATATCGCCCAGTATCTGGCCGGAGATATCGACGAGGTTGTTTCCATGGTGAAGACCTACATCAAGGAAAGACCCGTGCAGGAAGGCGGAGTTGACCTGCTCGGTACGGTCAAGCTGGGAGCCGAGGCGCCCAGAAAGGAAGTGGATGTGGACGACGAGGACGCATTTCTTGTGAAATTCAAGAGCGGCGCGGTGGGAAGCATCGAAGCTACCCGAAATGCATGGGGAAGAAATAACTTCATTACCGTGGAATTACACGGAACAAAGGGAAGCATTGCGTTCAATTATGAAAGACTGAACGAACTGCAGGTATGTTTTGCGGACGATCCGGACGACAGGAGAGGGTTTAAGACGATCTATACCGGCCCGGTGCATTTCCATGGGGAAGTGACCTGGAACATCCCGGGAATGAATATCGGATACGGAGAACTGAAAACGATCGAAATGTATGAATTTATCAAAGCTATCGCGGAAGGATACCAGCCAAGCACCAGCTTCGGAGTGGGATACCGTGTGGAAAGAGTCTGCGACGCAGTCATGAAATCTGCGGATACC
>Ga0137306_103331_pt1 | contig 12115 bp, 11 predicted proteins | sample Inofroosms_March_FD_97187 | JGI IMG/M metagenome (GOLD analysis project Ga0137306, IMG submission 97187) | Mouse cecal microbial communities from Vienna, Austria - N-Acetylneuraminic and N-Acetylglucosamine D2O microcosms_March | ecosystem: Host-associated > Mammals > Digestive system > Large... | reverse complement strand
TCACGAAGAACTTCGTCTGCTTTGGGAAGTCCCATGGTAAGTACGGTAACTTCCGCACCATACTGCTCTTTTAATCTGAGTGCTGCTTCCAGTCCGGCTTTGTCGTCGGGATTCATGATGGTAAGCATTGCACCTCTGTCCAGAGTACCATCTGGATTGAATTTCACTCCGCCTTTGGTATCTGGTACCTGTTTTATACATACAACGATTTTCACGGTAATTCACTCCTTATGTTTTATTTTTCTTTGCTTATCGCGGCTATTTCAACAGTGCGCCGGAAATAACCATACGCTGAACTTCGGAAGTTCCTTCATAGATTTCTGTAATCTTGGCGTCACGCATCATACGCTCTACATCGTACTCTCTGATGTATCCGTATCCGCCGAAAAGCTGTACGCATCTGGTAGTTACGTCCATGGCAACCTCTGCTGCAAATAATTTTGCCTTTGCTGCTTCCACAGAGTAAACTTTCTGAGTAGCTTTTGCCATAGCTGCCTTGTAAACCAGCATCTGAGCCGCTTCAATCTTAGCTGCCATGTCTGCTAACTGGAACTGGGTATTCTGCTGCATTGCGATGGAACGTCCAAACTGTTTTCTCTCTTTTGTATAAGCGATGGTTGCATCCAGTGCGCCTTCTGCAATACCGAGAGCCTGAGCTGCGATACCGATACGTCCGCCGTCCAGTGTATGCATTGCGATGGGGAATCCCTTTCCTTCCGGTCCTAACAGATTCTCTTTCGGAATTCTGCAGTCTTCAAAAATCAGTTCATATGTAGCGGAGCCGCGGATACCCATTTTCTTCTCTTTTGTTCCGAAGGAGAAGCCCGGTGTTCCTTTTTCTACGATAAAGGTGGAGAAATTCTTTTTCTTTCTTCCTCTCTTATCTTCCACAACGCTTGTGATTGCGATTACGATATAAATATCAGCTTCTTTACCGTTGGTAATAAAGCATTTGGAGCCGTTCAGTACCCATTCGTCTCCGTCTAACACTGCTTTTGTCTGGCAGCCCTGTGCGTCCGTACCTGCGCCCGGCTCTGTCAGAGCAAATGCGCCCAGTTTCTCTCCTCTTGCAAGAGGTGCAAGATATTTCTGTTTCTGTTCTTCATTACCATATGTCATAATGGGGTCGCAGCAGAGAGAGGTGTGTGCGGATACAATTACACCGGTAGTACCGCAAACTTTGGACAATTCCTCCACGCACATAATGTAGGTAAGGGGATCGCAACCCTGTCCGCCGTACTCTTTCGGAATCGGGATACCCATGAATCCGATTTTCTGCATTTTCTCTACGGTTCCTCTTGGGAATTTTTCTGTCTCGTCAACTTCCTGAGCAAGAGGCTTTACTTCATTTTCAGCAAACTCTCTGAACAGAGTTCTCGCCATTTCATGTTTCTTATCTAAAGAAAAATCCATGATACTTTTCCTCCAAACTTTCTTTTATTTTATGGAATGGGGCTGCCGCATTAAGATAACCCAATACGGCAGCTCCTCACATTCATACAGCGCAGGCCAGAAGCCTGCCGCCGGCCATGCTTTCGTTATTATGTATTATTTGCTGTAGTCATAGAAACCGATTCCGGTCTTCTGTCCCAGCTTACCTGCACGTACCATTTTCTTTAACAATGGATGCGGACGGTATTTCGGATCTCCTGTCTCATCATATAATACATTCATAATTGCAAGGCAGATATCCAGTCCAACCAGATCTCCCAGAGCCAGAGGTCCCATCGGATGGTTTGCACCCAGTTTCATAGCGGTGTCGATACCTTCTACGGAAGCTACGCCGTCTGCATAGATTCCAACTGCTTCGTTGATCATCGGGATTAAGATTCTGTTTACAACAAATCCTGCTGCTTCGTTTACTTCTACCGGAGTCTTGCCGATTTCTTCAGAAATCTTAACGATTTTATCTTTCATTTCATCCGGTGTGTTCTCGCCTTTGATAACCTCAACCAGTTTCATAACCGGAGCCGGATTGAAGAAATGCATACCGATTACCGGTCTGTCAAGTCCTGCGCCAATTTCTGTGATGGAAAGGGAAGATGTGTTGGTTGCGAACATGCAGTCTTTCTTCACAATGTCCTGCAGTTCTTTGAATGTCTGTTTCTTAACATCCATTACTTCCAGCGCTGCCTCTACGATTAAATCACAGTCGCCGCAGATTTCCTTTGTACCTGTGGAAATCTTTGCAAGGATTGCGTCTGCTGCTGCCTGGTCCATCTTGCCTTTTGCAACTCTCTTCTCGAATCCTTTTGCAATTTTCTTCTTGCCATTTGCTGCAAATTCGTCATTAATATCGCAAAGGCATACTTCATATCCTTCTGTCTGTGCAAATGCCTGTGCAATTCCGGAACCCATGGTTCCTGCTCCAATAACGCCAACTTTCATGATAATCCTCCTTAAATTATTCTGTGAGATACCGAAGCGTGACCGCTTCGGTATCTCAATTAATAACCAGCTAAATTAATCTCTTTCCACGATGGTAGAGCATCCCATTCCACCGCCGATACACAGAGTTGCAAGACCTTTCTTAGCGTCTCTCTTCTGCATTTCATGAAGCAGGGTAACAAGGATACGGCATCCGCTGGCTCCTACCGGATGTCCCAGTGCGATAGCGCCGCCATTTACATTAACCTTGCTCATATCAAAGTTCAGGTCATGTGCTACTGCCAGAGACTGAGCTGCAAATGCTTCGTTAGCCTCTACCAGATCCATATCGTCAATGGTCAGACCTGTCTTCTCGAATACTTTCTTTGTGGAAGCAACCGGTCCCACACCCATGATGGACGGGTCTACGCCGCCAAGTGCGCCTGCTACGAAAGTAGCCATCGGTGTAACGCCCAGTTCTTTTGCTTTTTCTTCACTCATAACAATCACTGCTGCCGCACCGTCGTTGATTCCGGAAGCATTTGCTGCGGTAACAATTCCGTCCGGTTTGAATGCGGGACGCAGTTTGGAAATGCTTTCTTTGGTTGTGCCGGGACGTGGTCCTTCGTCTGTATCTACAATCACTGTTTTCTTCTTCTGTTTTACTTCTACCGGAACGATTTCATCTTTGAATTTGCCGTCGTTCATTGCTTTTTCACATTTCTGCTGTGAAGTTGCTGCAAACTCGTCTAACTGTTCTCTGGTCAGTCCCCATTTCTCTGCTACGTTTTCAGCAGTAATTCCCATATGGTACTGATTGAATGCATCCCACAATGCGTCGTTTACCATGGTATCTACCAGAGTTGCATTGTTCATTCTGTATCCGTAACGTCCCTGCATAGCAGCATAAGGAGCCATAGACATGTTTTCCATACCGCCTGCCACAACGATATCAGCATCGCCTGCCTGAATCATCTGAGCAGCCATATTTACGCAGTTCAGACCGGAGCCGCAGACTACGTTCACGGTAACTGCCGGTGTCTCAATAGGCAGACCGGCATTGATGGACGCCTGACGTGCCACGTTCTGTCCCAGACCAGCCTGGATTACGCAGCCCATGTATACATGGTCAACTTTGTCAGCCGGAACACCAGCTCTGTTCAATGCTTCTTTGATAACGATAGATCCCAATACCGGTGCAGGAGTTGTGCTTAAAGCTCCACCCATAGTTCCGATTGCGGTACGACATGCGCCTGCCAAAACAACTTTCTTTGCCATTTTCTTCGTCTCCTTTTAAAATATTATGTAATCGCGAAAACATTTTTGACAAAATCACCAAAATGTCTGTTATTTTTTTAACAATCTTTTGCCAAAAAAAAGGAAAACAGGTTCGCTGGCATTCATTTCTCTGCCATGCCTGCAAAATAATTCTGAAAATTCCTGTTTTTCCCATGTTTTCTTCCCTCGATAAAAATATCCTAGCACATTTCACTGTAAATTGCAAGGATTATCTTCCCCGCTCCGGCCCTTCTCATTCTCCCTTTTTTTCCTGTTCTTTTTGTACATCTTTGTTATATTTTTATCATTCTCCCCGGTGTTTTTTCGATAAAAAAGGGTCAGTTTTTGTGCATTTTCCACAAAAACCGACCTTTTTCGGTTTTACAGCATTCGGGCTGTGTATTAATAAAAAACATGATTTCCTATCACAGTGCCCGGAATGGTGCCGTTATTCCTCCGGAAATAGAGACAGTTTATGGTAATATTTCCACCCAGAACCTCTGCCGCCGCCTGGACGCAGCTCTGGCTGGCCCCTTTTGCCAGCACCGTTGCAAACCTGCCGCTTGCCACAGGAGAAAACTGTCCTCCCTGATAGATTACCCCTGCTACCGTATTGGGAAAATGGGAACTGCGCACCCGGTTCATTACCACGCTCCCCACGGCCAGTTTTCCCTCATAGCTTTCGCCTCCCGCTTCACACTGAATCAGAGCTGCCAGCAGCGAGGTATCGGAAGCATTGCCCTGATAGCTTCCGCCTCCTCCGCTGCCTCCGGTTTCTTCCTGCCGTTTCATCTCTTCTTCCTGCCGTTTGATTTCCGCCATCCGCTTTGCATCTTCTGCGGCTTTCTGCTTCTCCAGCTCCGCCTCATAGGCCTTCTGCCGCTCAATCTCCGCTTCGTAGGCCTCCACGTCTGCCTGGGCGTCTGCAATCTGTTTTCTGGCAGCGTTCAGTTTATCGGATGTGCTGTCCACCAGAGCTGTCAGCTCCTGCTGTTTGGCTTCCTGCTGTTCCTGCAAATCTGCCAGCAGTGCTTCCTGTTCTTCCAGATCCCGTTCTTTGCCGGCAATCTCTTCTTTGGTCGCCTGATATTCTTTCAGCATTTTACGGTCGTAACTGTGAATGCTTACAATATATTCACCTTTATTTAAAAAGTCTGCAAAACTTTCTGCGCTCAGCAGCACTTCCAGCATACCTTCCATGTTCATTTCATACAGGAAACGAATTCTCTTTTTCATGGCTTCATACTGGTCACGCTCTTTTTTCCTGGCCGCGTCCAGCGCCCTGCCTGTTTCTTCCAGGCTGATTCTGGTATTGTTTAACTGTTCTTCCGTGGCGTTCAGTTCTTCTGTCACAGCAGCCAGACTGTTATTAAAATTTTTCAGATCTCCTTCCAGGCTGCCCGCCTGTCCTGTCAGGCTGTCCACCTGCTCCTCTGCTTCTTTCTTCTGTTTTTCCAGGTCCTCTATTCCTTCCTGTACCTTGTCGATTTTCCCCTGGGTGGCAGAAACTGCTGTGCCGGACAGACAGCACAGGAATAAAATAAGGACTGCGCTTTTCCATATTTTTCTCATGTTTTCCTCCACATCTTCGTCTTCTGCAGTTGGAATTGTCATACCGATTTTAACACACAACCGGCAGCAGTGCAATTCCTGCCGGACATCAGGAAACATTTTTATTTTCTGACAGCCTTTGCCATTTCCTCCTTTTATCCGATATAAAAATAGTAGTATTTAACACCAGAATCAGATACGGAGGTGTTTTCGTGCAATATGTAAAAATCAGCCAGTTAAAGCCCGGTATGCGTCTTGCCCGGCCAATTTACAATAAAAGGGGAGTTATGCTGTTTGAACGTGATACAAGACTGACACGCCAGGGAATTGCCAGCATTGAGAATTTCGGTCTCTGGGGCGTATACATTCTGGAGCCGGCCGAGCCGGTACCCCCTCTCAGCGAAGAGGATATTGAACTGGAACGCTTTCTCACGGTCTCCACATTCCGCCTGAAAGACGACCTCACACTGCTTATGAATGATATGCCGCCTCAGAATATCACCCCTCTGGCCCAGACAATTCTGCGCAGCTTCGGCTCTCCCGACCACAAAATCAACTTTGCCAGGAATCTCCGCAGCAACGGAGACTATGTATACAAACACTGTCTGAATACGGCTATTTTAGCAGCCATGATGGTAAACAGGCTTCATTATTCCTATGCGGAACAGCTTGCCATTGTGTGCGCCGCCCTGCTGCATGATACGGGGCTTCTGATGGTGCCCGACGAGATTCTGGAAAAGGGAGACCGGCTTCTGTCTCCGGACGAACGCCGGTTAATCCAGGGCTATCTGGAAAAGGGCTATCAGATGCTCCATCCGGATTACAACGATTATAAGCTGCCGGAACTTACCCTTCAGATTGTAGGGCAGATGGCCCGCCTGGAGCACAACGTCAAAGTACCTCTTCAGAAAAACATCCGCTGGAAAAACGGCACCCATGTGCTTCATGTGGCCAGCATGTTTGACGAAATGACTTCCATGCATCTGGACCGGGACCCGGTATCTGAAATCCGGGCCGTGCGTTTTCTGCGGGATTATCCGGACTATTATCCCGCCCAGTTCGTCACCGCCCTGACCCAGTGTATTCACATTCTTCCAAAGGGATGCTGCGTGGACTTTTCCAATGGCCAGAAGGGCATTGTGGTGGAGGAAAATCAGAAAAATTACGCCCAGCCTGTGGTTATCCTGTTTTCTGACAACCAGCGGGTTGACTTTACCGATTCCAGATTCCAGAAAACCATGCATATTGCAGATGTGATGAAAACCATGGATTTGCGCCTGAAGGTAGACCATGAAACTTTAAAGAAATATGCCAGCGACCCTCACACACTGGAAACAGCCAGACGGTATTCGGATAAACGGAATCAGATACTTGCTGCGGGAAGGTCGCTGTAATTTGCGGAGGCACACAATGAACGTTTCTTTTGAAGATTACGAGGCATATCTGCTCTGTACTTATGGCAATTCCGTAACGGAACAGGGCCTGTTTATGAAACTGGTGGAAGAAATCGGGGAAGTTGCCGAAGTCCTCAATATGCGTGCAGGAAGAAAAAAGGTCAATGGAGAAGATATGCAGACACAGCTGGCAAACGAACTGGCTGACGTCATTCATTATGTTGTGGGAATTGCTGCAATCAATGATATTGATTTAAGCGGTACTATTATTGATAAGGATAAAAAAGCTGCTGTAAAGTACCATCACAACACCTGTCTGGAATCTTTTCTTATGAGCAGAAAGGAATAAAATCCCTGACTTTAAAATGAATACCGCCGGTGCAGGCCATTCTGCACCGGCGGTATTTATCATTACTCTGCGTGCCGCCCGGTATCTTTTTGGATGTACTGTTCTTCCACCAGTTCATAAAAACAATCTTCCGGTATGGCACAATGGTTATAATCTCTGTGTTACCTTCCATAAATTAACTGCGGTATCCATCCGGATTGGTACTCTGCCATCTCCAGGAATCCTCGCACATTCTGTCGATGCCAAACTCTGCCTCCCAGCCCAGTTCCGCTTTTGCTTTGGAAGCATCTGCATAACAGGTGGCGATATCTCCGGCTCTTCTGGGTTTGATTTCGTAAGGGATTGGTTTACCGCAGGCCTTTTCATAAGCCTTTACCACATCCAGCACACTGTAACCGTTACCGGTTCCCAGATTATATATGCTGACGCCGGATTTATCTTCAATTTTCTTTAATGCTTTCACATGGCCTTTTGCCAGATCTACTACATGAATGTAATCCCGCACGCCGGTTCCGTCCGGTGTATCGTAATCATCCCCGAATACGCCAAGGCATTTTAATTTGCCCACAGCAACCTGGGCAATGTAGGGTACCAGATTGTTGGGAATTCCCTTGGGGTCCTCTCCGATGATTCCGCTTTCGTGGGCGCCGATGGGGTTAAAGTAGCGAAGCAGCACCACATTCCATTCCGGATCTGCCACATGGAAATCTGTCAGAATCTGTTCCAGCATTCCCTTGGTCTGACCATATGGATTGGTAATCTGGCCTTTGGGGCACTCCTCTGTAATCGGAATAATGGCGGGATCTCCGTACACCGTTGCGGAAGATGAGAAAATAATATTCTTCACTCCATGCTTGCGCATAACGTCGCACAAAATCAATGTTCCGGTAATATTGTTATGATAATATTCCAGCGGTTTCTGCACAGACTCTCCCACTGCTTTCAAACCTGCAAAATGAATGACACTGTCAATCTTTTCTTTCTCAAATACTTCTCCAAGGCCCTGAGCGTCCAGAATATCCACCTGATAAAAAGGTACCTTTGCTCCGGTAATTTTTTCCACTCTTTTTACTGCTTCTTCACTGGAATTTACCAGATTATCCACCACAACCACTTCATATCCTGCATGAATCAGCTCAATACAGGTATGGCTTCCGATATACCCAGCTCCGCCCGTTACCAAAATTGCCATAATTTTTACCTCCTGTCCGCAATCTGCGCGCGTTACGCATTTCTTATTACCTGTCCGGGAAAACCAACATATTCTGACCTGCTGTCCGGTTCTCTCAGGACTCAGTATACCACACTCGGTTCATTTAGTAAATACTATTTTTATTTTACTATATTTTTAGTAAATATTTAGTCCGGAGTTCCCCATCAGCCTGCTTTCTTTGCGTTTAAGCACAAACAATATATTAGCGTGACGCAGGATTTCCCATAGAAGTTACCTGTCAGTCTGCTTTTTTACCGCTTATGCACCCTGGCACTCCCTGACAATTTCCTCCAGTTCCTTCCACTTCTTTTCCATATCTGCCACCAGCTTCATCTGGGTACGGCACCGGTCCAGATTGTGGCCTTCCCGGTGGATTTTAAAATACGTATCTCCCTGCAGATAATCGGTCAGGAAACGTATGCCGTTTTCATAAGTCATCACTTTTGCACCCATGGGAAGCATGGCAACTTCCATATCTGTCAGATTTCCCTTACAGCCTTTTAAAAATCCCTCTGTATAAATGCGGAACAGTCTCAAATCGCAGCTCACTTTTGACAAATCCTTTTCGTCCTCATCTCCGGTGCTGGCTCCAAACCGGATGGCGTCTCCAAAATCATTGACTGCCAGTCCCGGCATAACCGTATCCAGATCTATAACGCAGATTCCTTTCCTCGTCTCATTGTCCATCATAATATTATTCAGTTTTGTATCGTTATGGGTTACCCGCAGGGGCATTTTTCCCTGTGCCAGCAAATCTCCCAGCACACAGGCAGTTTCCTTCCGGGATTTGAAAAATTCAATCTCTTCTGCCGCATTTTTGGCTCTGCCGCACACATCTGCTTCCACTGCCTCAAGGAACACCTGATATCTGGCTTTCGTATCGTGAAATCCCGGAATGGTCTCATGAAGGGTTTCCGCCGGATAATCTGCCAGCAGCTGCTGGAAATTTCCGAAAGCCAGAGCGCTCTCATAGAAATCCTCATCCCGTTCCACTCTGTCATAGCTTACCGCATCTTCAATCAGATAATACATGCGCCAGTATTCTCCCCGACTGTCTAGGTAAAAAGGTTTTCCGTCTCCGGCAGGAAGCACCGTCAGAGTTTCCCTCAGCTCATCGCCCCCCGCTTCTGCAATCTTCTTTTTCAGAAATGTGGTAACACCCAGAATATTTTCCATTACTTCCTCCGGTTTTGTAAAAATACTCCGATTCATTCGCTGCAGAATACAGTTCTTCTCTCCTTCCACAAGGAAAGTATCATTGATATGTCCGCTGCCATAGGGGCGGATATGTTTCACCTTTCCTGCCAGCGCAAACTGCTGTGCCACTTCTTTTGCCCATTTCAGTATTTCTTTTTCTTCCATAGGTTTCTTCCTCTCTGTGCTTCCCTTCCGACTCTAAAATTCTTCCGGATACTGCCCCTGCTGCTTCAGTTCTGCAATAGCCTTTACCACCTGTTCTTTGTCTTCTTTATAAGTAACGCCGAACCATTTGTCACGGGAATTTAATACCTGTACGCTGGCTTTGCCTTCCTGCAGTAAATCTCCTACTGCCATGGGAAGGTAATACTCGGCCTTCATGGGATTGTCCGGCAGTTCCTCTTTCAGGAATTTCACAAATCCTGTTTCCAGTTCCTTTAAAATGCTCTCGGAAAAGCCCCAGATATTCATGGAAACAATACTGTCCATGGGAAGTTCTGTCCAGGTGGCTCCGTCATCCTCCGTATAAACAGCTTTATCTCCCTGTTTCTCAATATGGGTGCGCTCACAGATTTCCGTCAGAAATCCTTCTTTGTCCGCCTCGCAGACCCCTCTGGCCACATGTCCGTTCTCCGTCAGGGTATTTTTCAGCTCATATCCCACCATGGCATAGCGATATGTCTCGTCATCCTGATGACTGGTCAGATAATCATAGATTGCCTGATAGGCATGTTTGCCATAATAGTCATCTGCATTAATCACTGCAAAGGGTCCGTCCAGCACGTCTCTGCAGCACAGAATGGCATGGCCCGTGCCAAAGGGTTTCACCCTGCCTTCCGGCACCTGAAAACCTGCCGGAATCTTTTCCAGTTCCTGATATACATATTCCACCTGTATTTTTTCAGAAATCCGGTCTCCAATGCTCTCTTTAAATGCAGCCTCATTGGCTCTCTTAATAATAAATACGATTTTTTCAAATCCGGCCTCCAGAGCGTCATAAATAGAAAAGTCAATGATAATATGTCCCTGCTCATCTACCGGATCAATCTGTTTTAACCCTCCGTAACGGCTTCCCATTCCTGCTGCCAAAATGACCAATACTGGTTTTTTCATATTTCCTGTCCTCCTGAAATTCCAGTGCCTCCGCACTGTTTCTGTTCTTCTTATACCTTTCATGATAATACAAAAAAAAATTTCTGTATTTGCACAATATTTCTACTTTTTTGCATAATTTTATGTTAAAATATATCTGTTCAGAACTCCATGGAAAGTCAGATCAGGCCCCTCCGGTTTATCGGTGATGGGATGATTTGCTCTTCCATGAGGGGATACCTCCCAGCCGCAGCCAGGAGCCTCCCCTAAAGGCGTATGACAGCTCTGCTGGCATGGCTGTGGCGCGGTATTCTGAATAACTACTCCCTCATAAACCCCATGGAGACAAATCAGACCTCTCCGGTTTATCGGTGATGGGATGATTTGCTCTTCCATGAGGGGATAACCTTCTCACCCGCAGCCAGAGGCCCCCGAAGGCGTATGACAGCTAACGGAAAGGAATTTTTATGGAATTTTACAGATATCCCCTGTCCCGGTTATTTGATATCCCTCAAATCATTACCATCCACTATTTTGAATATGGCAAAGATTTCATGTTTGAGGGAGAATCCCATGATTTCTGGGAATTTCTCTGTGTGGACAAGGGACAGGTCACCGTCACTGCAGACCGGAATACTCACATTCTGCAAAAAGGCAGTATTATTTTCCACAAACCCGGCCAGTTTCATTCCGTGGCTACCAACGGGATCATCGCTCCCAATCTGGTGGTGGTCTCTTTTGTATGCAATTCGCCTGCCATGCAGTTTTTCGAAGACAAAATTCTCCATCTGGGAGAACCGGAACGCTGCCTTCTGGCAACGGTCATTTCCGAGGCCGGCGACGCATTTCTCACCCCTCTGAATAATCCTTACACCTGTCAGCTTTCCTGCAATCCCAGGCAGCGCCCCGGAGCAGAACAGCTTATACAGCTTTCTCTGGAACATTTTCTGATTTCCCTTTACCGGAAAGGGATTGCCTCGGCTCCGGACATGCAGCCTGCAAAATCTGTAAAATTAAAACAGGACGATGAGACGTTCCGCCGCGTTCATGCTTACATGGAAGCCCGTCTCTCTCAGAACCTTACGCTGGATGAAATCTGCCGGGATAATCTGATTGGCACTTCCCAGCTTCAGAAGCTGTTCCGCAGTAAATGCGGCAGCGGTATCATTGAATATTTTTCTCATATGAAAATCATACGGGCCAAAGAAATGATTCGGGAACAAAACATGAATTTCACCCAGATTGCCGACGCTCTGGGCTACACCTCCATTCATTATTTTTCCCGGCAATTTAAGAAAATAACCGGCATGACTCCCTCAGAATATTCCCTTTCCATACAGATGCTTGCGGAAGGTCCTGTAAGATAAAAAGACTGTCGCAAAATGCGGCTTATATACATGATACGGATAAAGATTCTGTAATCGAATGCCATATCATATATACAGCAGCTATTTTTCAACAGCCCTGCGTAATCCTTATAATGTTTTACTATACTCTGGACAGATATTCCCCGGTTCTGGTATCAATCTTAATTACATCCTCCTGTTCCACAAACAGAGGAACATATACGGTCGCGCCGGTTTCCACAACTGCCGGCTTGGTTGCGCCTGTCGCCGTATCGCCTTTAAAGCCCGGCTCTGTCTCCGTAATTTTCAACTCTACGAACAGAGGCGG
>Ga0137306_103330_pt1 | contig 12116 bp, 11 predicted proteins | sample Inofroosms_March_FD_97187 | JGI IMG/M metagenome (GOLD analysis project Ga0137306, IMG submission 97187) | Mouse cecal microbial communities from Vienna, Austria - N-Acetylneuraminic and N-Acetylglucosamine D2O microcosms_March | ecosystem: Host-associated > Mammals > Digestive system > Large... | reverse complement strand
ACTACCAGAAACATGGTGCCCAGCCAGCCCGGTTTTTTTCCGGTGACACGCTCCAGAACAATCAAAATACCATAATAAATGCCCCAGAACACAAAGTTTAAGGCCGCGCCATGCCACAGGCCCGTAAGGCAGAATACAAGAAACAGATTCAAATAGGTTCTGTATACTCCTTTCCGGTTGCCGCCCAGAGGGATGTACACATAGACCCGAAACCAGGTGGACAATGAAATATGCCAGCGGCGCCAGAACTCGGTAATCGATTTGGACAGATATGGATAATTAAAGTTTTCCATAAAGCGAAATCCAAACATTCTTCCCAGGCCGATAGCCATGTCCGAATACCCGGAAAAGTCAAAATAAATCTGCAAAGTGTAAAGCCCTACCGCGCTCCACGCCAGCGCAGTGCCTACATGCTGAAAAGGCAGTCCGTAAATCTGATCCGCCGCCAGAGCCATGGAGTTGGAGATAATCACTTTTTTCCCCAGGCCATAGCAAAACCGCTTAATCCCATAGCAAAAGCCGGACAGATCGGTTTTTCTTTCCGCCAGCTGCTTTTCGATATCATGGTATTTAACAATAGGGCCTGCAATAAGCTGTGGAAAGAAGGAAATATAAAGCGCGAGATCCCACAGGTTCTTTTGCGCTTTATTTTCCCCTTTCCAGACGTCAATAACGTAGGACATAGCCTGGAATGTATAGAAGGAAATGCCGATAGGAAGCGCGATATCCCGGTAGGCCAAAACCTCTCCTCCCAGCAGGCGGTTTCCAATCTGAAGGAAAAAATTAAAATATTTAAAATACCCCAGCAGACAGAGATTAATCCCCACGCACATCCACAAAAGAGCTGTCCGGTTCCGCCTGTTTTCCCCTGCTCTTTGGATTCCCAGTCCAAACATGTAATTCAAACAGATGGAAAGGATCATCAAAATAATATATTTGGGTTCTCCTCTGGCATAAAACAGCAAGCTGAATACCAGCAAAACTGCGTTTTTGGCCTTCAATCCCGGAGCTATCCTATAGGCAAGAAGAACCAGGGGCAAAAAAAACCAAAGGAATATCTGAGAGCTAAAAAGCATGTGTACCACCTTTTTTATTTTTTGTGTGTACCCTTTTCCGTTTAGGGTATCCCCACTACTATAGCACAGAGAAGAAAAATTGACAATCAAGTAAATCTTTAATAAATCCGGATTCCCATTTCTGCTTTTTATGATAAGATCTAAGTAATATTTTTATGCATTTACCGGCTGCGGTTTAATTTAGAAAGCAGATAAAGGAACTCTTCTTTATAGGGATCCTCTGTGATGCCTGGCAAAGCTTTCAGGCGGGTGATTACATCCTGATAGGTAGATGTGCCGCTGTATTCGGATCCTCTAAGCAGCATACCTGTCTGAGCCACGCCGGCGGCAAAGCTGAAATCCGCAGAAAGTTCTGTCTGCACCTGTTCCTGGCCTGCCGGATACTCCAGCAAAGTACTTTCCTCCCCGTCCGGGGCTTTATAGCGGAGCCGGACCGTAAGCCAGGGATCGTCAAAATCACCGCCGGATTCAGGCACCAGTTCATAGAGCGCGGTTACCCGGTGGCCGGCTCCAAGTTCGCCTCCGTCTTTCTGATCATCATCAAAATCCCGGGCCGCCATCAGGCGGTTTTCATATCCTATGAGGCGGTATTCCTTTATAATGGCCGGATTAAATTCTACCTGAATCTTTACATCCTTTGCCACAGTAAACAGAGTGCCTCCCATCTCTTCAATCAATACCTTGCGGGCTTCTGCAATATCATCAATATAGGCATAGTTTCCATTGCCGCTGTCTGCCAGGACTTCCATGTTGTCATCTTTAATATTTCCCATCCCAAACCCCATAACGGACAGGAACACTCCTTTTTCTCTCTGATTTTCGATAAGATGGAAGAGCTCTCTCTCACTGGACATCCCTACGTTAAAATCTCCGTCTGTCGCCAGAATCACCCGATTGTTTCCTCCCGGGATAAAATATTTCTCCGCCAGTTCATAGGCTGTAAGGATTCCTGCGGATCCATTGGTACTGCCAAAGGCTTCCAGAGACTCAATCGTTGACATAATATTAAGCATATCCCGGCCGCTGGCCCCTTCCAACAGGATCTGGTCACTGGACGCATAGGTAACGATAGAAATCCTGTCCTCCGGCTTCAGATTCTCTGTAAGAAGCAGAAACGCCCGCTTTACCAGGGGAAGCTTATCCTCGCTTTTCATGGATCCGGATACATCCAGCAAAAACACCAGATTAGACGGCGGCAGAGCGTCATTGTCCAGTTTTGGGGCCTGAAGGCCGATACGCAGCAGCTGATGTCCTTCCTGCCAGGGGCAGTCCCCGATCTCTGTAGTTACGGAAAAAGGAGCGTCCCCCTCAGGTTCCGGATAATCATAAGAGAAATAGTTAATCATCTCTTCAATTCTCACGCTGTTGGGATTCACCTTTTCTCCCCGCAGGATTCGTTTTCGGATATTGGCATAAGACGCCGTATCAACATCTGCACCAAAGGTTGATATCGGCTCGTTTTCAGCGGAAAGAAAAGCATTTTCCACAATCTCCCTGTATCGCTCTGTATTGGGAAGTTCCGACATTCCCACCCCCTCCCACACAAAGTCGTCTTCTGCCGCTGCGGCCTCCTCATAGCTCCATGAAATTCCTTCTCCTGCAGGAACTTCTGAACCGGCTGCTTCCGTAGCATAGGCCTGGCCGGCTTCCATAGTGGCCATTGCCTGCTTTCCGGATCCCCCTGCCCCGCAGCCGGTAAGAATCACGGCGGCGGCAGCCAGCAAAATGTCAGTTAACAAATAGTTCTTTTTTCTTCTCCTTTTCATTATACCTTCCTCCTCTTTTCTTTTACTGTAGCATATCATTTATCCTGACTCAACGGACTTAAAGAAAGGCTAAGAAAAAAACAAAAAAAACGGCGGCTTCTTTTGTTTTTCTAAAAGAAGTCTACCGTTTTTCTTCATAAAGCATATAAAATTTTACAAAAATTCCGTCTGTTCTTCCACGTCTGCTTCGATGCGGAACTGATTAATAAAATCATCGTAGCAGGATTCACACAAATCAAAATGATGAACCTCTCCGTCTTTTTCCGAAAAGAAATCCCATGTGTGATCCACCATCACCGCGCCTTCCCGGACAATACCGTCTTTTACAACCATTTTCTTTCCGCAGCAGTTACACATTACAGTCTCTAACCGCCCGTTCTTTGTGTACTTTCTCATAACCTAATCACCTTTCCTCCAAAATCGGCACTCTTTTAATTCCTCTCCATTATATACGAAATTTTGTCGATTTTTAGTGGAAAATGTTTCAAATCTCCCGTTTCCACATGATAACGGCATCCTCGGCAGGGTGGCGGTAGTACCCCTTGCGGATGGCCTCTTCCGCAAAACCACAGGATTTATAAAGATTCCGGGCCGCCTTATTTCCCTGGCGCACCTCCAGAGTCAGCGCTTCCCCCTGATTTTCTCTGACAAATCTTTCCATAGCTGCCATCAGTTCCCTGGCAGTCCCCTGCCTGCGGGCGACAGGAAGAACTGCGATTCTCTGGATTTCCCCCTCCCCTGCAATCAGGCTGAGAGCGGCATAGCCTAAGACAGTCCCCAAGGTATCTTCTTCTGCTACCCAAAAATGATTCCAGGAGTTCTGAAGACTGTCCTCTAAAAGCCTGGCAGACCAGGGATCTGAAAAACAGATCCGCTCAATGGCGGCTACTTCCGGAATGTGGCAGGAGCGCATAAAGCAAATCATGGAGCTTCTGTCTCCAGCCGGTTAAACTGGCAGGGCTGTGAACCGCCGTCTCCGGCAAGCAGCTCCTTTCCTTCCCGCTCTCTCTCGGCCTGAGACTTCCGCAAATAGTCCGGAGCGTGATCCTCTGCTGCTTCTATCTTCCCTTCTTTCATATAGACAGCTCCCAGAGCCGCTACTGACGCCGCCCGCTGACGGTTCATCTGAGGCGGCGCAAACTGATAAGAAGCCGTCATTTTTTCCTGAATCAAATCTTTAAATACCGGAACGCCGTCACCTAAAAAAATCACAGGCTGGTTAAAGGTATTTAGCTCTTCAATCAATTCTCCCATGTCCATGGCGCATTGGGATTTTACCGCCTCTAACCGGGCTGCCACCCGGTAAATCCCGGTGTAAACCTGGTTTCTCCTGGCATCCATAATCGGGCACACCAGAGCATTGGTCCCCCACAGATTATAAGCCATGGCATCTAAAGTAGGCACATGAATTAAAGGCTTTTTAAGGGCCAGCCCCAGGCCTTTTGCAGTAGCGGAGCCGATTCGCAGTCCGGTAAAGGATCCGGGGCCTCCGGAGACTGCCACCCCATCCACTGTGTCCAGCTCTATCTCCACCATCTGAACCAGTTGATCCATCATAGGAAGCAGGGTCTGGGAGTGAGTCTTTTTGTGATTCATGGTGTACTCTCCTGTCAGCACCCCGTCAGTGACAATTGCCACACTGGCTACCAGGGAAGAGCTTTCAATTCCCAAAATTCTCATACATTCCTCTTTCTCAGCCCAGGGTCATTTGATTCTACCGCTATTTTCCGGTAGTCAAATCCTTTCTCCAAGTCCTTTTCAATGGTTACCCGGATCACCGTTTCCGGTAAAATTTCTTCAATCAGGTTGGACCACTCAATTAAACTTACTCCCTGGCCGTAAAAACATTCCTCATAGCCGATCTCATCCATCTCGCTGACATCCCCGATACGGTACACATCAAAATGGTAGAGAGGCAGGCGGCCATCCTCATACTGCTGGACAATGGTAAAAGTAGGGCTGTTAACCGGGCCTTCTATATCCAGTCCGGCGGCAAATCCCTGGGTAAACACCGTCTTTCCCACTCCCAAATCGCCGTTTAGGCAGTACACATCCCCGGGGCGCGCCTGCCGCCCCAGGGCCATCCCCAGGTCATAGGTCTCCTGGGGGCTGTATGTTTCTTTTATCATATTCTTATTTTCCTACCTGGTCTTGGAATTTTCCGGTTTATATGTGTTTGCAGCGGCGCCTGGGCATTTTCTCTTTTAAAAATGCCCGCAGATCCGCTTCTTTTGATCCTACTACCGATTTTGGAAGCAAAAAGGCATGGATCCGGTCTTTATACAGGATAAACTGCCACTTATTTCCCACAATCTGGTTCATAGCCTGCCAGGGTATGGTGCCAATCTGTCCGCTTTGCTCCACTGTAACGCCGGAATTTCCAAAGGACAGAATCATAGGCTCCCTTACTGCCGGAACCTTTGCCTGGCGCTTGGCCTTTAAGTACAAGGAGCCAGGCTGCCATACCGTAAACATCAAAACGCACAGAATCAGAAGCATCCGGTAAGGGCCGCTTACCACTGCCCACTGAGTCACCAGAAGGTACAGGGCCGCAATAGTAAACAGCCCGTTAAATATCCCCAGGTATCCCCGGTTGGCGTGGTACATGGAAAACTTCCAAAGCTCACCGGCATTTAAAGTTACCGGAAAGGAAAACACCGGCGGCTCGTCAGGAGCGCCGGGCTGCTGCTCCGTTTTCTCTTCGTCCGGCAGTGTGCAGGACGTTTCGTTATCCGTTCCTTCTTGCTGAATACAATTTCCAGCGTTTTGTCTTTTTATCTCTTCCATAATGATTCTCCTGATTTCCTGCCCTCAAGGGACAAGGGGCACACAGTTCTGCCTTTATCCGCCAAGGGCGCCCTGCAGCGAAACCGCAGGAATACTACAGCTTCATGGTAAGGGAAATTCTCTTTTTGTTCAGATCCACAGACAGAACCTTTACCTCCACAATATCCCCTACGCTGACGGCCTCCAGAGGATGCTTGATAAACCGTTCCGTCATTTGGGAGATATGTACCAGGCCGTCCTGGTGGACGCCGATATCCACAAAAGCGCCGAAGTCAATGACATTGCGGACAGTACCTTTTAAAACCATCCCCGGTGTCAAATCCTTCATATCCAGCACATCGGTACGTAAAATAGGCTTTGGCATCTCGTCTCTGGGATCTCTGGCAGGCTTTTCCAGCTCTTTTGCAATATCTAAAAGGGTAATCTCTCCAATTCCCAGTTCTGCGGAAAGCTTGGCAGGATTGGTAATTTTTTTGCTGATGCCCTTTAAGCCGCCGGCCAGGATCTGATCCGGCTCATAGCCTAAGCAGGACAGCAATTTTCCGGCTGCCTCGTAGCTCTCCGGGTGAACAGAGGTTCCGTCTAAGGGATTGTCACCGCCTTTAATCCGCATAAATCCGGCGCATTGTTCAAAGGCCTTAGGGCCAAGCTTGGCCACCTTCAGGAGCTGTCTGCGGTTGGTAAACACCCCGTTTTCTTCCCGGTAGGCCACAATATTTTTGGCCAGGGCCTTGCTGATTCCGGAAATGTATTCCAGAAGAGACGCGCTGGCAGTGTTTAAATCTACGCCTACCTTATTTACGCAGTCCTCCACCACGCCCTGAAGGGTCTCGCTTAAATGCTTTTGGTTCATATCGTGCTGGTACTGGCCTACCCCAATGGACTTGGGATCAATCTTTACCAGCTCGGATAAGGGATCCTGGAGGCGGCGGGCAATAGATACCGCGCTTCTCTGGCCCACATCAAACTTGGGAAATTCTTCCGTTGCCAGTTTGCTGGCAGAGTATACGGAAGCTCCGGCCTCGTTGACAATAATGTACTGCACCTTTTCCGGGATTTCTTTCAGCATATCCACAATAACCTGCTCTGACTCCCGGGAAGCCGTACCGTTTCCTACAGAAATTAAAGAAATATTGTATTTCTTAATCAGATTTTTAACCGTCTTTTTAGACTCCTCCACCTTATTCTGAGGGGCGGTAGGGTAAATCACTACGGTATCCAGCACCTTCCCGGTGCCGTCTACTACCGCCAGCTTACAGCCGGTACGGAAGGCCGGATCCCAGCCTAACACCACCCGGTTTTCAATAGGCGGCTGCATAAGAAGCTGCTCTAAATTTTTGCCAAATACCTTGACGGCGCCGTCCTCTGCCATATCCGTAAGGGCACTGCGGATCTCCCGCTCAATAGCCGGGGCAATCAGGCGGTCATAGCTGTCCTCTGCCACCTCTGTTAACGCCGGGGTGGTGTAAGGGTTGTCCCTGGTAATCAGCTGCTTCTCCAGATAACGGAGAATCTGATCTCTGGGGGCATTTATTTTTACTGTAAGGATCTTTTCCTTTTCCCCGCGGTTCAGGGCCAGTATCCGATGACCGGCCGCCTTTTTTACCGGTTCCTCATGATGGTAGTACATCTCATAAACAGAAGAAACCGTATCATCCTTGGTGGATGAGGACAGAATCCCCTGATCCATGGTGGCCTTTCGGATGTAGGTTCGGAACTGGGCGTTATCAGAAACCGTCTCTGCCAGAATATCCTTGGCTCCGTCTATGGCCTCCCGGACATCGGCAACGCCTTTTTCCTCAGAAATATAGTCTTTTGCAATCTCCTCCAGAGGGGACTTGATCATCTGGAGGCCAATGAGATTTGCCAGGGGCTCCAGGCCTTTTTCCTTGGCAATGGTGGCTCTGGTCCGGCGCTTGGGGCGGTAGGGGCGGTACAGATCCTCCACGGCTACCAGGGTGGCAGCGTCTAAAATCTGTTTTTCCAGCTCCGGGGTAAGCTTATCCTGCTCCCGGATGGAGGAAATGACCGCCTCCTTCCTTTCTTCCAGATTGCGGAGGTAGCGGAGACGTTCATCTAAATTCCGCAGCACCTCATCGTTTAAAGAGCCTGTGGCTTCCTTTCGATAACGTGCGATAAAGGGGATGGTATTTCCCTCGTCAATCAATTTTACTGCCGCCTCTGCCTGATGGCGGCCAATCTGAAGTTCTTCCTGTAATTGCTTAATAATATCCATATGCATTCCTTTTCTGTCTGTATCCTCAGCGAGGAAGGGACGCTTATGCCCCAACCGGCATCAACAGCCGATCCTCCTGGTCTTGACCAGCCTATTATAATTCATAGCAGCGGTATATGCAAGGATGTGATCCGATTTTTCATAAATATTGGACATACTGTGGATTTCATGCTACAATACTTTGTGACTTAATTTTACGATTGGAGGAAATATTTATGTCAGATTTTAATGGAGACGATTTATATAGAAATCCAAATGACGGGCAGCCGAATCGGCCTGAGGGGGAGCAGGGGCAGCCTCAAACTCCTTATGGCAATCCTGAACCGGATTCTTACGGGAATTCCGGACAGAATCCTTACGGGAATCCCGGGCAGAACCCTTACGGAAATCCCGGACAGAATCCTTATGGAAATCCCGGACAGCCTCAAAATTCCGGACAGGAACAGAATCCCTGGCAGTACCCGTCTCAGAATCCTTATGGCCAGTCCGGCTTTAACGGTTATAATCAGGGCGGAAACCAAAATGGTTATTATACGGTTCCCAACTACGGTCAGGGACAGCCTCCTTATAAGAAGAAAAACAATATGGCTGTATTTTCTATGATCTCAGGGATTTTCTCTATTGTAGCCTGCTGTGCCTCCCCTCTAGCCGTTATCCTGGGAATCACCGGAATTGTCCTGGCGATTCTCTCCAAAAAAGGGCAGCCTATGGACGGATTTGCCATTGCCGGTATTATCCTTTCTATTGTTGGGCTGGTTGTTAGCCTGGCCTTTTTCGCCTATTACCTTTTTATTCTTTCTCTCATGAAGAATCCTGAATATGCCTCGTTCTTTAACGATCTTTTAGAACAATATCAAATGGTTCCCTAGAGTGTGCAGATGACGGGAATGAATTTTGAAACACACTCCTGAATAAAAGGGATGTTACAAAATAAATAAGGAGACTCCCTGTTATCCATCCGCGCCTTAAGCGTATCTGATAACAGAGAGTCTCCTTATTTATTCTCCTGGCAGGGGGCGCTAATAGAAAGTCTCTGGTTTCATTTTGCAACATCCCCATAATGAGCAATTCAGGGAATCATAGGGATTCCCAAAAGAATCAGCAGTCCATTTTTTACAATCCAGTTTACCAGAACTACCGCCAATGCGCCTATCGCCCACTTTGGAAGCCGGCGTGAAAAACCGGAAGGCCCTTTTGTACACGGCCTTAACCGGCCCCCTATCCAAAAAACAAGCTCTGCCCCGGCCGCCGCTGCTACATACGGCACAAAGGGATGAAAATACAGGCTCATAAATATCTTCCCGGACAGCAGCGCCTTTACTGCCCGGGTCCCTCCGCAGCCCGGACAGTAAAGTCCGGTAAAAAAGCGAAAGAGACAGGGCAGGCCATATTCTGCCTGCGCCGTATCTATGAGGGAATTAATCTGCCAGATCAAAGGCATCATGAACCAGGCGCATGGCCCGGTTTGCGTCCTGTTCATCGATCAGAACCGTAATCCGAATCTCGGAAGTGGCAATCATTTTAATATTAATATTCCCGTTGGCAAGAGCTTCAAACATTCTGGCGGCAACTCCCGGGTTGCTGACCATACCGGCTCCGATAATGGATACTTTTGCCACTGTTTCATCACAGGTAATATCGCTGGCGGTAAAAGCCTCTTTATTTTCGTTTAACAGATCCAGGGTCTCTGCCAGATCTGTTCTTGCCACAGTAAAGGAGATATCCTTTCTGTCCTCTCTTCCTACAGACTGGATAATAATATCCACATTGATTTGGTTTTTTGCCAGCATATTAAAAATACGAAAAGCAATTCCCGGCTCATTTTTTACCCCCAGCACAGAAACCCGGGCAGTATTTTTATCTACGGCAACTCCGCTTACCAACATACGCTCCACTCTTGTATCCTCCTTTACTACGGTTCCCCGGGCCCTGGTCAGGCTTGAAAGAACTACCAGCTCCACTCCGTATTTCTTTGCCATCTCCACGGAACGGTTGTGGAGAACCTTTGCCCCTAATGAAGCAAATTCCAGCATTTCATCATAGGAAACCTCGGAAAGCTTACGTGCATTAGGCACAATCCTGGGGTCTGCGGTATAAACGCCTTCCACATCCGTATAGATCTCACAGCGATCTCCATGAAGAGCCGCCGCAATGGCTACTGCCGTGGTATCGGAGCCTCCCCGTCCCAACGTGGTCATATCATCGTACCGGTTAATGCCCTGAAATCCGGTGACAATCACAATCTTACGGGAATCCAGCTCGTGGCGGATCCGGTTGGTTTCAATCTTTTTCAGCTTGGCCTTGGTATAAGCGCTGGTGGTGTGCATGGCAACCTGAGCGGCATTTAAAGAGATAGCCGGAACTCCCAGTGCGTGGATGGCCATAGCCATTAAGGATGCAGAAACCTGTTCCCCGGTTACTAAAAGCATGTCCAGCTCCCGCTTAGGCGGGTTGTAATTAATCTCGTGGGCCTTAGTTAACAGTTTGTCCGTAGTCTTTCCCATAGCGGACAGAACCACCACTACTTCATGGCCTTTTTCGTAGTCCTCGATACAGCGCTTTGCCACATTGAATATCTTATCTTTATCTGCGACGGAGCTTCCTCCGAATTTTTTCACAATCAGCATAGCTTCCTCATTCTGCCCGAATCAGGCCTATAACATCAGAAATAGCAGCTTTTTTCTCATTAAATTCTGCCTCCTTCATTTTGGAGGTAAGCACTCCAAATTCGGAATAGCCGGAAAGCTCTACAATCTCCCCGTCCGGGAAAACCTCCCGCACACGTTCCTTCCCCGACTGGGTGTTTCCGGAAATCCGCAGGAAATAACGGAAGGAAGCGTTTTCCAAAGGCTCTATCTCCAGCCTTTCCTCCGTCCAGCCCAGAGGAATGTTTTCTTCACTATAAACCGCAGCCTCCATCATATCGGCTACTACCGCGCTGGCGGTGGGAAGCTTTCCTGCTCCGCTTCCAAAATACATGGAGGTGCCCAGCATATTCCCTTTTATAACAATGCCATTATAAACATCATTTACAGCATATAACGGATGTTCCGGACCAACCATTACCGGGGCTACAAAGGCCGTAACCTTGTCCCCTTCTATACGGCTGGAGCCGAAAAGCTTAACCGATCTGCCCAGCTTCTCTGCATATTTAAAATCCACATCCGTAATTTTGGTAATACCCTCTGTGGGGATATCCTCATAATTCACTTCTTTTCCCGTAGCCATGGCAGTTAAGATGGCAATCTTGCGGCAAGTGTCATGGCCTTCTACGTCCGCCTCCGGGTTCCTCTCCGCATACCCTAAATCCTGAGCTTCTTTTAGAGCGCTCTCAAAGGTCTGGCCGCAGCGATCCATTTTGGTCAGGATATAATTGGTAGTGCCGTTTAAAATCCCGGTAATTTCCTCAATTTTCTCTCCCGCCAGGGAGCGGTACATGGTGCGGATTACAGGGATTCCTCCTCCTGTGCTGGCTTCAAACAGGAAATTCACCTGCTTTTTGCGGGCAATCTGCAAAAGCTCAGTACCGCAGGCGGCCACCAGGGCCTTGTTGGAGGTCGCTACGTGTTTTCCTGCCATCAGGCAGGCCCTGGTAAATTCATAAGCCGGATGAACGCCGCCCATGGCCTCCACCACAATCTTTACCTCCGGATCCCCTGTAATGGCGGCAATATCATGAACAATTTTATTTTCTACCGGAGTCCCCGGGAATTCCCGAAGATCCAGAATATACTTCACTTCTATCTCTTTTCCTGTTTTTTTGGCTATTATATCCCGATTTTCTTCCAAAACCTCCACAACGCCGGAACCAATGGTTCCGTATCCCATAACCGCTGCCGCTATTTTCTCATTTTCCTTTGCCTCTGTATTCATTTTGTCGTCCCTTTCCTCTATTTCCGCCTATTCTCTGGCTAATATTTTTACATAATGAATTCCGCTCATATTCTCCATCTCTTCTATCATGCTGGAAACATTTCCGGTATGGTTCTGCACCTCTACACTTAAAGTCAACATAGCCACTCCGTTTACCGGAATACTCTGATGGATAGTCAGAATATTAGCCTTGTAGATAGCTACTACATGGAGGAGATCCGACAGAAGCCCCTGCTCATCATCCATCTGGATCACCAGCGTAATGGTTTTTCCCTTGGCATTGTCATAAAAAGGAAATATATCATCCTTATACTTATAAAAAGAGCTTCGGCTGATTCCCACTCTGTCTGTGGCCTCCTGAACCGTAATGGCTCTCTC
>Ga0137306_103326_pt1 | contig 12137 bp, 12 predicted proteins | sample Inofroosms_March_FD_97187 | JGI IMG/M metagenome (GOLD analysis project Ga0137306, IMG submission 97187) | Mouse cecal microbial communities from Vienna, Austria - N-Acetylneuraminic and N-Acetylglucosamine D2O microcosms_March | ecosystem: Host-associated > Mammals > Digestive system > Large... | reverse complement strand
ATTCCGCCGTCCCCGGAAATCACAATGACATCCTTTGACGGATTTCCAATCTTAGCTCCAATAGCAGCGGGAAAACCATAGCCCATAGTACCTAAACCTCCGGAAGTCAACAGTTGCTTTTTGTCGCTTAACTCAAGAAATTGCGTGGCCCATAATTGGTTTTGCCCTACATCTGTTGCAATCATGGCATGGTCAAAAGTATGGTTGATTTCCCTTATGATTTTTTCCGGGGTCAGTCCCTTTGTTTTCATAAAGAGCGGATATTGGCTTTTCCATTGTTCAATCTGCTCTGACCATTCTCCTATATCCAACTTCTGTGCTTTTTCAAGCAATGCGGAAATGGCGGTTTTTGCATCTGCTACAATCGGAATATCAACCTCAATATTTCTAGAGATAGAAGCAGGGTCTATGTCAATATGGATGATTGCTGCATGGGTGGCAAAATGTCCGATTTTTCCAGTTATACGGTCATTAAACCTTGTTCCTATGGAAAATAGGACGTCACAATTACTGACAGCCATGTTAGCCGCATAGCTCCCATGTATTCCAATATTCCCAATGTACAAGTCATGGATGGTAGGAATCACCCCTTTCCCCATAATGGTAGTAATCACCGGAACTCCTGTTATTTCTGCAAGTTTTTGCATTTCAGAGTGTGCGTGGCTGATGCTTACGCCGCCGCCGATCAAAAATAAGGGCTTCTTTGCACTGTTCAATGTTTCTAAGGCTTTCTTTATTTGCCCTGCATGAACAGAAAGGTTCGGCTTATATCCTCTGATTTCAATTTTTTCCGGATATTCATCACTGCCGTATTCTTTTTGGATATCCTTCGGCAGATCTACCACGACAACACCTGGTTTCCCTGTCCTGGCAATCGTAAAGGCTTTCTTTATGATCACTGCCAGATCTTCACGTTTCCGGACAGTTACAGCATATTTGCAGATACTTCTTGTAATGCCTACAATATCAACTTCTTGAAATGCGTCATTACCGATCAGCCCGGTAGGTACCTGCCCGGTGAAACATACCAGAGGAACACTGTCATAATTTGCTGTTGCAATTCCCGTCACTAAATTTGTAGCCCCCGGTCCACTCGTAACCAGACATACTCCGACTTTTCCAGTAGAGCGTGCATATCCGTCTGCAGCATGGATCAATCCCTGTTCATGCCTCGGCAAAATAACGTCTATGTCGTTTTCACCGTAGAGGACATGAAACAGGTCGATCGCCTGTCCGCCCGGATAAGCAAACAGAGTATCGATCTGCTCCGCTTTGAGAGCTTTCACAAATAATTCTGCACCCGTGATCAACATAATCCCCTCCTTGTATGCGTGTACTTGCACGCTTCTTGATATTGTAAAATGGCACTGCATGCACAGTACCTTTTTTACCTTTCTGAAATTCCATTTACAAAGATCTTTACACTGTTCTTGATAAATTCTTCCCTGCCCGTCTTGGTAAGGTTTTGATGAAAAGACGCATTTAAAAACGTATAACCAAATGTGGAAGAAAAAATAGTCATAGCCAGACTTTCAAAGTCATAATGTGCAATCTTTCCCAGCTCCTCCATTTTCCTGAAATATTCTGTCAGAGAAGAAATAAATGCCTGTGGCACTTTCATGATCAAAGGAGCTGTTTCTTCATAAAGCTGCGGCGCTCTCAGGCCAATAGACAGATTTACAAAATCAGGCGTTATTTTATCCATATATGCGGTCATAAACATCTGCAGATCCTGCTCTAACTCCCATTGTACGTTTTGAAAAAGCTTTGGCGTAACATTCGCCCTCCATTTTTCCTGAGATACTCCATGTAATACAATATCCTTTTTATTTTGAAATTTCCGGAACAGAGTACATTCATTTACTCCGGCCAGACGCGCAATATCTTTTGTGGTAGTAGCAACATACCCTTTATCACGGATAAGTGACATGGTTGCGTCAATAATTTTCTGGCTTGTATCGTCCACTCTTCCACCTCCATGCAAGTACTTGCTATCATTCTATCGGATTTTTGCAAAAAAGTCAATACCGTTTTCAGCACTCGAGGAGGCTCCCTGCCGCAGGAAAAAAGAGATGCACACAGGGCATCTCTTTAAATCGTTACTACACACTGCTTCGACACAAGCATGGGAACAGTCCCACTTTTAAAGATCTCCGATTGTATCTATGATTGCCATATTACGCATCCGTTTTACAGGTCCATAGACTGCAATGACGGCGGAGATAAAAATAGCCAAAAAAACAATGCTAATCTCTCCTATCGGTACATGCCACATTTCACCAAAATATGCCGTAATAAACGCCTCAAATATCATTTTATTCAGAATCATGCCTAAAACACAACCAATCATACAACCTGCAACAGCATAAGTAAATACCTCCGCTACAATCATTTTTGTAAGCTAACGCACATCCATCCCAACAGCCCTCATAGCCCCATACTGCTTTGTCCTCGCCGATACACTCATAGAAGTGCTGTTAATAATGTTCAATGCAGCAATCAGAACAATAATTGAAAGGAAAATATACACAACAAGACGGAACGCCCAATATTCTGTAGCTGATTCCTTATTGCTGTTATAATAGTCTGCCAAATTGTAATCGTCGCTCATCAAACTACGGATAGACTGGACGAGTCCATCTTTGTCCACAGAGCCTGAAACCTGCATATTCAGCATTGCATAATCCGATTTTCCCATCAAATGCTCAAATGTCTCTTCGGTACAGATTAGCGTAACGTCATCTTCAAACAACCCTTCTGACACAGTCCCTGCAATTTCAAGTTCTGTTCCATTCACTTGTATTTTATCACCTATTCCCAATGGATTACGCGGTTTGGAAATTGTAAGTACATAATTACTGTCTCCCGTTACTTTTGAAAAGTCTCCATCCACTCTGCTGTCTACGGCACATTGAAACAGATATTCTTCATAAGAAACAAGCGTTACCTCACTGACATTCTTTCCAGAAACAGATGGAACGTCAACTGCTGCCATATTCCCAAAGACACGCTCTATGCCATTTATCTCACCTAATTCATCCGCCAGATTTTTTTCCACTGAACAAGCCCCGTCATCACTGGTAATTGTAAAGTCCGGTTGCCAAGATCTTGTAGAAGGGATCAGTACTTTTGCAAAATCAAGACCTGCGGAAAATCCCAAAAACAAGATAATGCTCAACGCAAAGGAACCTGTCATAAGGAACAAATTCTTCCTTGCAGTCATTGCATGGCTGATACCAAGCGCTGTTTCAACCTTGACAGCGCCAAGGTTTCTTGTGCTGTATATATTTTTTGCGTTTAGTACGTTGCCCGATACCGCCATAGCGGGGGAAACCCTGGCTGCCCGCCTTGCCGGCGACTGTGCTGCAAGGAATACTGTCAGAATACCTTCCGCTACTCCTAGGATTATTCCAATCACACTGACATTAAACAACGGTAATTCCGTAAATTCCCCCTCAATTCCATTCCGAAGCCAAAGACACAAGATCCAGGTTGCAGCAATGCCAAAAAAAATTCCTATTGGGATTGCAGTTTTACACCAGTTCAACGCCTCCAGTCTTACAAACCTTGTTACCTGCTTCTTACTCATCCCGATGCAGCGCATCATTCCAAAGAACTGGGTCCGTTCAGCCACATTACTGTTCATGCTGCTGGATATCATAAATATACCGGCCAGTAAGATTAACACAAACAAGACTGCTGCCAAGGGATAAAGCGCTTTAGCATATCCATTACTGCTGTATCCTGTAATTGCCAGCAAAGCAGTATTTTCATCTATTGATTCATCTGCCAGTCCGAAGTCTTCTTTTATTTCATTAATACGGTTCGTTGTACCTCTATTGGTAGTAAAACGAATATAATAAACCGGCGATACTTCCCGGTCATTCAATTCGCACACTTTAGAAAATGCTGTTCTGCTCATATATACAGTAATCGCATCATATATCTTATTGAACTCCGGGTCATGTTCTCCAAAACCAGAGATTACATAATCAACACTCCCAGAAGGTGTATCTACGGCAACCGCATCCCCTATAGCAACTCCCAGAATATTTTTTGCATTTGTACTGAGCATTACTTCATTATCACTTTGAGGATACAATCCTTCCTCCAGACAGTCACGGATATTTGTAACCCATGATTCATCAACACCGTACAAAGCGGCCTTTGAGCCACCTACAAAATAGTCTTCCTGAGCCTCTTCATTTATCTTATCACTCCATGCAATTGTATCAACATCTGAACGCGAACTAATCTGTTTTGCAACTTCCTCCGATATACCCTGAAGTGAAATGTGCCAGTTCCCATGTGTGCTGATCATTTCTGCGGTTTCCATTTTCATCATCATTTCTACCATGCTAAATACCGTGGTTACTAGAAATACTGCTATCACGATACACATAAGTGTCATCCGGTTCTGCCGCCTGCGTACCTTTGCCGAAATCGGGATAAGGCTTAAATAGCTTTTCATTCACCGCACCTCCCCAAATTTGTCAGCTCCCCATCCGATACCTGCAGGATACGATCCGCTTTCTGTGCAATGCCCCGGCTGTGAGTAATCATAATAATGGTCTGCTCATACTTTTTTGAAGCTTCTTTTAGAAGAGTAATTACCTCTCTGCTGTTCTGCGTATCCAGATTCCCAGTAGGTAAGTATAAGTTAGTATCATAAAAATAACCACAAAAAAGGCAACGGGTAACCGCTGCCTTTTATATTACTTATTCGTGAATTTTGTATCACCTTTTCCAGATTTTACAACTGCTCAAACTGGACGTGTTCAGACTGCCCGGAGAGATAGAGGTCGTCAATCGTCCTCACCATCTTCTTTCCACCTACCGTGTGAATCTCTTTCACATAATAGGACTGTCCCCGTACCGCACGACCACAAATATTATCATTGCCCCATGCCGGAGACCTCCGGATATTCAATGCCCCGTCACATACAACTGTCACTTTCATTGTACCCTGCGGAATGATAACGCCGTCCTGCCACCCACCGTTATCTTCCCCGGTCTCTGCCCCCGCATTTGCCCCATTTCCTCTGTTTTCCGATTCAGACGGTATATTCTCTGCCTTGTCCTCTTTTTCGCCGTTCTCGGCGTTCCCTGCGTCCTCTCCGGCGGTCTCTGTCTCGTCGTCCTGTTGCCCTCCGTCATCCTCTCCGGTCTGTGACATTGTATTCGCCCCATTTCCGCCGTTTTCCGGTTCAGACGGTTCATTCTCTGTCTCGTCCTCTTTTCCGCCGTTCTCGCTCGCCTCCGGCACGTTCCCGGTAATTTCTGCCACGGTTGCAACGTCCACCGTTCCTGCAGGATTCCCGTTCTCGTCATAAGCGTTCACACTACCGTCCGGATTCGTATTCAACGCCCCCTCCGGAACATTGTTTGTCAGACCTCCGACGACCGCTCCGTTTTCATCCCAAACGGTGAAAGCCTCGTCTTTCGCTGCTGCTGCCAGCGCATTTCTTAAGGTCTTGTATTCCTTGCACTCCTCTTTCTTAAACTCCGTTCCTTTTCCTAAATAATATAACATGATTCATCCCCTTTACTTTTTCAGATAATAGTACAATATATATTTTTTACGGAAACATCTGATTATTTTATAGTAATCTGCAACCTGTCAATAGCCTTTCCATAACTTCCCGCATAGCCATCCTGCCCGCCCGTCTTCTCCGTCCCGGTCTGCCAGGAGTAGTAATCACCTTTTACAGGGCTTACCCGGTATTTCACTTTCTTCTTGCTACCATCCGGATCGGTATAGACGATCTGTATTGCATCAATCGCCTGTCCGTTTCCGGCATATCCATTTTTGTGGTTTTTCCAACTATATCCAGTAACCCAGGGCAGCCATTTTCCTGCATGTACCCTGTACTTGATCTTTCCCTTATTAACCTTGATCGCAATATTCGCAATCTTTTTCCCGATGATTCCGGCATAGTCCTTAAGGTTTTGCACAGCCTTAAGCGTGGTTCCGTCCGTTAGCTGCACGGCATAGGTAAAAATTATGCCACTGGTATTCTTTGGCTTTGTAGCAGAAGGTGTTCCCTTTACGTCCTCGTTATTGATGCATTCCAGGATGCCGTCCCAAGGATAGCTGTAATATGCGCATGTATGGCTCTCCCATCCTGTCTGATCTCCTTCTTTGCCGTCAATGGTCCCATTCTCGGAAATGGAAAACTCCATCAGCCTGTCCGGATTTGCAGACAGGCACATAGCAGTATGGCAGACCTCATTGAGATATACGTCACCTGCTTTTGCCACATATCCACTGGACATCGGATGCCATTTAAAATTACCGGTCTTCACCATACAGGAACGCATATTCCCGGTATAAGTTGCCCCTCCACAGGAAATGCCTGCCGTTTCAAAAGCGTCGATGATTGCGGAAGAACAATCCCTGTCTCCTGTCCGGACCTTATAATCTTTCCCATCTATTTTGACGATACAATAACCTTTCCCGTCTCCCTGTCTGCTGTACTGGCTGTACCCGTGTCCATTGTTTCCGTCATGGGTAACCAGATGCTTCATGATTTTAACCGCAACCTGCTTTTTCTTCATTATTATATTTCTCCCTTCTCCGAATCTATTTAATCACTATAGTTGCAACACAGTCCAAATTATACAGGCCTACCCACTGCTTATCCCTAATCACAATAAAGTATCTGCCGTCGTATCTGTAATCCGTGTACTTCTTTTTCTTCCACTTTACAACTTCACCATTCTTAAATACAATTCTGATCATCTCTTTCTCCTTTCTTGTTCGACATCGTACTTATGAGGGCGGTCTTACTCGCCCTCTGAATCATCATTATCCTTGTCCCTGAGCTGCAATAATACATTTTTAATCGTATCCGGTACAGGAACAAATATCGCGGCATTCTCCAACAGGCTCAGTCCCTCGTTGGCTATGTAGAACATAATGACTACTTCCCGGAGCGGGACTGTGCCACCGATCAGCTCCTGGATTTCGAATGCTGCAGCGATTACAATAAATATTACAATCTTTTTTAGCAGTCCGTTGAATCCGATTTCAGAGGACAGATTCCTAAGATGGAATCCTTTAATCCATCCGGTGATATAATCCAGTACTGTGAGAACTACGATTGTTTTCAGCAGGGTATCCCATCCGCCGAGCCAGTATGAGCATACTCCTCCAATTACCCCGATAATGATGCTGATCTGATTGAATAACTTGTCCATGTGTTTTCTCCTTTCTTTTTTTGCATTTTTATAGTTTCTTGGTTTTTCATTATTTCTTCATTGGTATCATGTCCTCCCTAAATTAAATGGCAAATGTTATCAAAAACTGCATGAAGGGGTGACCAATTATAGTTATGATTATAATTGCATTGCTATAAACAACATCAACCTCAATAATATTACTGAGACAGGCCTGTATTTCTGCACGAATACCCCAAGCAGACCTACTGGTAACAACGGCTTCATGCTTGCCATATCTTACGCAAACGGATCCCGGGGATTACAATTGTACTTTCCGGTCAATGGTGGTTTTTGGAAGCGTATAAATACTAGTGGCTCATGGTCAGCCTGGGGGCAGATTAGTACTATTTAATCCCATACAGTACAGCATTTGTATTTGTACCTGTTAATTGCACTTGCGTATCAGATACATAATGGACGAATGCGGTATATGTTTTGATATCATCTCTCCTACCAGATACTATATAGGTCATTGCTTTAAATACAGTACTATCCTTTTGGCTTGAGTATTATAGATGATTTACTGCTCACAAAAAACTTAATCAAAGCGTACGTACATTTATGCCATCAACATAGATGTTAAACTTTGAGCCTGTCCATCCAAAGGAGATAGTATGCTGATTTCCATGTCCAACCAAAGACGTTTTGCCGTTTAACTTGCCATTTAATTCAGTAATCTTATCATCTAATACCTTCCCCTGCCGGGCATCCAGTGCATATCCGGCTGCTGTGGCAAGCAGATTATTGACCAGGCTTGGGGTGTCTCCCTTAGCTCCCTTTAAATTCTTAAATACGAAATTAAAGATCTTCGCCGTGTTCGGACCGCTTGCTGTGACCTCTACTGACGGCGCGCCTGTATTGTTGTCTACTGTTGCCGTGGGTGTCCCGAATCCGGCAGACGCTCCAGGCAGACCTGTTGGTCCGGTAGGACCGATCGCCCCTGTCCTCCACGTCCCATCTGCCCCTAGATACCTGTCCCCGGCTCCTGGAGATGGTGCGGGCACTAATCCTGCTATCCCTGCCGCACTGGAAGTGGCGCCTCTCATGGATCCGTATGTCGTATCCGTAAATTTTGCATCTGCAGGAACATCCGAATCTACTGTATGTTTATTTACTGTAGCTGCATTGCCTCCGTTCGCCGGAAGTGATTCCGGCTTGTTCTTTATGAAGGCATCATCTGTAGTATTTGTCGCATTCCAGTCAGACTGCACATTCTGTTCAGCATTTGCAGGTGCATGGGCTGACTGGCTGTGGGCAAAAGCTGCCTTTCCAAAGTCCCCCCTGTATGCTGTGCCGGATGTTTCACCAAGCGCAAGAGTCTCTGATATGACCACATATGCTGATCCTCCCCATCTGTAGGTCTTCCCGCTCGGCAGATCCACATAGATTTTTCCGGATTCCTGGGCAAATACCGTTTTGTGCGTTGCTTCTTTATAAAATTCCCCTCCGCTTAGATATCCCTCCAGTACATCATCTACATATGACGGAAGCTGGCCTGCCGGTACTTTCCCCGCTCCGTCCAGTTCAGCCACACCGCCGGCCGCACCTTTCTGTATAACCGGCACAGCCTCAACATCCTCCGCGGTAAGGGTAATGTCCCGGTCAAGCATTTTCCCGTTTATTTTCCGCTGGCTGCTGACATAATGGCCTTTTATCAGGCTGATCAGTTTCCTCAGGCTGTTTTTTGCAAAATACAGGAATGCTGTGCCCGTTCCTTCATCCGGATCCGCTTCTTCCGGCCATTTGAATATGTCCTCCACCTCTTTGTCTGACAGTTCTGTCATATTTCTGTTAAACTCTTCAATCACTGCCACCCTGTTTTCCACCGCAGCCAGGTCCCCGAGGGTCGCATGGCCTGTTTCGTCCAGGACAATCTCCACATTTTCCGTATTGCTGACAGACAGTGTCAAGTACCATTCCAGTGTGAAATCCTTCATTTCATCCTCTGCAGGGACTTCCTCCGGTCCGTCCGACTGGAGAATCAGATACAGAATTTCCCCCTTATCCGGATCCTCTGCATAAAGCCCCAGCTGATACATGCTGTACCGCGCCGTTACCCCCGAGTTCTTCAGCATAACCGGAAGCATAACCTTATTTTCCCCTGGATATTCTGCTATTTTATGAAGCTCAACCTCCTGTACCGGGTCAGCTACATCCGTAAGTGAGACAAGCTGTGTGGGATTCACTTTCCCCGCACCTGTCATGCCCCTTGTAATTTTCAGCGGTATCCCCGGCCTGCTCAAAATCTTCATGTCAAGATCCATTCCCTGAATGGTTTTACACGCATATGTCCATGCCGCCATTCTTAAACCACCTCCACTTCATATGTTTTCCGCACCTGAAGAACCACCGGCATATACGAGACATGGCCTGTCTTATGCCGGATTGCCACATTGATGTCATATACCAGGTGCGATGGCTTTATCAGATTAATCTGTTCTTTTGCGCGTTCAACTGCCAGGCTGTCAATATATCCGAGACACCTGACGGCGAACCTGTTCTTCCCTGTATTCTCCTCCACACCTGTAGGCACACCGGTAACCTTTGATACAATCTCTTCAAGTTTATGCGGATTTACGGGAGCCCTGCTGTTCATCTTAAACAGGATACTGGCCCTCCGTCTCTCCACAGGCAGCTCCGGATTGGATGGAATTCCGTACCGTTCTTCCCAGTAAGGCAGGGACCATGTAGCTGTCTGGGGAAGGGCCTGGTCCTTCAACCCCTCTGACCATTCCGCCATGTCATCCAGCTCCCGTCCGATCGCCTCCAGAAGCCACAGAAACACATAGGCCTCCCCGTATACCGGAGGAAGCCAGCCAATAATCTCCCTTGCCTTCGGGCTTTTCAGTATCTTTTCAATCAGTTCTGTCGTATAGTACATCGCCAATTCCACATGCCCCCTGTCTGCTATATATTCGTAATAGTTCAGATACCTTTACTGTTTCATATATTCTCAACCTGCGTAAAGGAAATATTTTCTGTCTCTATACTTGGAAACTCATTGTTATCTACTGGAATATTCACTGCTGCCCCGTTCAGAGACAGATTGCGCAGATCCTCCACCCCCTCTGTCCGGGACAGGATGGAATACACCCGGCTGTACCGGATTTCCTTGTCATCCGGCACTTTCTTTAAATATTCCTGTATATTCCGCAGGAAACCTTCCTTTACCATCTCCAGTGTATAACTACTGTTGGTCTGCACATCAGCGGATACGGACACTGACACAACAGACGGCGCCGCCACCGAAAGCTTTGCATTAATGGGTGCAAGCCTCATACCCGGATCCCCGGGCCGCATGATATGGTCATATACAATGCTGCACAGCTCCTCTGATGCCGGATTTCCTTCCATATCCGTGAGGACAATTAACACAAGCCCGGAATCATCCTCCGGGGGAATGACCACGGCTGAACCTGTACCATCCACTTCCTCTGCCCACCGTTTATAATCAGCATTGCACCCCACAAAAGAGATTCCCTGGTTCCTCTCGTATTCCACAATCCGCTCTATCAGGCTTTCCGTGGATTCTTCATCCACGCCCCCAGTCACAGGTTTCTCATTGATCACGGATGCAATCCCGTCAATGGAACCGTCTGAAAAAATAATGGTTTCCCTTGCCACATTGCCTTCAGTTCCGGGTTCCGCACACTGTATCTTTACTTTGCATGTGCCATCCGTTCCAATGACTGCCTCCCCGGCTGCCACAAACTCCATGGAAGGGGTCTCATTCACGCTTGCCGTTGAAAACACAGTCCCGGCAGGAATGACGGTTCCCGCGTCCCCGGTAACGGTAACTTCCCCGACCGCATAAAATGCCTCCTTCCTGGACAGGCCGTTCGTTTCTGCATGGTAGTCAGCAATCGCGTCATACCCTTCACAATACCTGGGAAAGATCAGCTTTACTGCTTCCCGGAGTATGAAATTCACAAACATCTCTTTTTCAACCGCCGTTGGCATGAGCAGATTATAGGGATGGCTCCCCTCACTCACATCAATGTCATCCGGAAGGGAACCGACCATCCGCTCCATGATCTCCTCCGCCCCCTGGTTATCCAGGAAGGCCGGCGCTGTAAATTCACTCATTTTTTCACCTGCTTTCTTCATGAACGGTTTCCGCCAAGGACAGCCTCCACATCAATGGAAGCGCCGTCCACGCCTTCAATATCAACAAGTACTGTCACGGAATCCGTACCCCACTGGAAGCTGATCTCATTGATATGGTCTGCCCGCCCGTAAGGGTCTGCCTCAATCGCCTCCGTGATCTCGGATACAAGCACTGCCTCCGCCTCTTCCCGGCTTCCGGCCGCAAATGCCTCACTTGTACTGATCCCAAAATCCGTGGAATACAGAGGACTTGCAAACCGTTCTGTAGCAAGACAGTTGCTGCACCACTGTTTCCATGCCTCAATACCGGATGCCGTTTGGACAACATATCTGCCGTCACGCAGGAAATCATTCTCAAAACTGATTCCCGGCAGGTATCCTGTTTCTTCCTCTTCATCCAACTCTTCATCTTCTTCCATGGTCATTTCTTCCATATCTTCCGGAAATAAGGAATCCTCCTCTTCCATATCCGGTTCTTCCATACCCAGTTCTTCCATATCTGCCTCCTAACTGACCGCGTCCACCACAACCGGCTCTCCCCCACACCATGCAACCAGCACACGGGCGTCTTTCTTTATAGAAGACGCTGCATTTCTGCACACGGTATATTCCCCTTCCGGTATTGGCCCGGGGGAATGATCCGGCACAAGAGCCATGGCGCTGTTTATGTTTCCTAACTCCATGACTGTCTTTGAATTAGACCTGTTCACTGTCAGAATCTGCTTTAGTATGACGTTTCCAAGCTTTTCTATATTACCGGACATTCTCACTGCCTCCTAGCATCTTCTTACTTCCATCACCATGGTTCC
>Ga0137306_103325_pt1 | contig 12147 bp, 9 predicted proteins | sample Inofroosms_March_FD_97187 | JGI IMG/M metagenome (GOLD analysis project Ga0137306, IMG submission 97187) | Mouse cecal microbial communities from Vienna, Austria - N-Acetylneuraminic and N-Acetylglucosamine D2O microcosms_March | ecosystem: Host-associated > Mammals > Digestive system > Large... | reverse complement strand
GATACTTTTTATTCTATTATTCTTATCCGCATTTTTTTCCTCCGCGGAAACCGCACTGACTACATTTAACCGAATCCGTATGATGACGCTGGCCGACGAAGGAAACAAACGCGCTGCACGTGCTTTAAAGGTGGCGGATGATTCCGGCAAGATGCTGAGCGCCATTTTGATCGGCAACAACGTTGTCAATCTATCAGCCTCCAGTATTGCTACTTCCCTGGCACTCCGGCTGTTCGGAAGTGTCGGTGCCGGCATTGCGACAGGAATACTGACCGTGCTTATTTTGATTTTTGGAGAAATATCTCCAAAGACACTGGCAACCATTCACTCCGAGAAGCTTGCAATGGCGTATGCAGGCATTATCCAGTCGCTGATGACGGTAATGACACCGGTAATTAACATCATTAACTTCCTGTCCCTGGCATTCCTCCGCTTACTGCGGGTAGATCCGAACAAAAATAACGATACCATGACAGAAGAAGAGCTGAAGACGATCGTAGATGTCAGCCACGAAAGCGGCGTAATCGAAACAGAGGAACGCGAAATGATCCATAATGTATTCGATTTTTCGGATGCCTTAGCCAGAGAAATTATGACGCCGCGAATCGATATGACGTTTGTGAATATAAACGATTCTTACCGTGACATTTTAGAAATTTACCGGAAAGACCGCCATACAAGAATCCCCGTATTCGAAGAGACTACGGATAACGTTGTCGGCCTGCTGAACATGAAAGATATGCTTTTGTATGAAGACAAAGGGCATTTTGCAGTCCGAAATATTATGCGTGAACCATTTTTTACTTACGAAAGAAAAAATACGGCAGAACTGTTTTTAGAAATGCAGACAAAGTCCATTAATCTAGCTATCGTATTGGATGAATATGGCATCACTGCCGGCATGGTGACAATGGAGGATCTTTTAGAGGAGATCGTCGGGGAAATCCACGATGAATATGATGCCAACGAACAGGAGCCTGTATCTAAGATCACCGACACCGAATATGTCGTTTCTGGTTCTATGAATCTGGATGACCTGTGCGATATGCTGGATATCCACCTGACCTCTGACGACTATGATTCCATCGGCGGATATTTTATCGGCAAATGCGACCACCTGCCGAAAGCCGGAGAACAGATCATGACAGAAGAAGGCATACGCCTGACTGTTACTGCTGTCATCAGAAACCGGATCAAACAGCTGCGTATACAGCTGCCGGAGCCTGTCACAGAGCCTTCTGACTAAACTTTATATTTCCGCTGAGGCGTGCTTGAAAATGCTTTCCACAGAAATGCTAGTCCAGACACGCCTCAGCTTTTTCTGTCGAATTTCATTTAGTAAGGGGAAGTAATTCCTGTCCCATCATCCTTCTATCCCTGCATTTTTTAAGATTAAGCGCGTTGTCTGCATTAATTCCTGCATAAAATAATACTGATTTTCCAGAGAAGTTCCCCGTATATGCCTTCGCACAAAGCGTTCTGTCCTTCCTCTGTCACTGGCATGCCGGAAAATCGAATTATGTGGAATAACTCCAAGCTCATCGTCCCCAATCCGGTAAACCCGCCTCAAATATGCCTGATTATACATAGATTCTTGTTGATATTGGTCTACGATATAGATGACTTTTCCCGAAAAAGCATGTCTTTTTCCAAAATAGCGTTCGAGGCTGCCGCGCTCCTGCCGCAGGCATATAACTACTACATCCGCCTTCGCCAGAATAATTTCCGCCAGTTCATTTCTGCCGCTGCCGCAGTCGATAAACACCACATCTGAAATACGCTGCGCATACCGGATAATCTGCCACATTCCCTGCTTTAACGAACGTGCATATACCCGTGGTTTTCTATATCTGCTCTGCGGCAGATAATACATGCGCTCCTTTACAACCGGGATCATACTGTCTAAAACAGCTGCCTCTGTCAGCTTTTTATTTTTTGCCTGCCAGAGCAGGTAATCTAATCCGTCCAATGCACGGGACATGCCATCCTCGCTGACCATGCCAAGCGGGGCTGTCTCTATCTTTTCCCATAAGTCTCCATCCTGATGCCTGCTCTGCATCAGTATCGTCTTTAAATTCCAGGCATTGGAACACACGCTTGCAACCGCAGCCATGCTGCTGGTCGTGCCGCACCCTCTGTCTTCACTCCAAAATGCAATATTCAATAATTCCTCCTTCCCTGTGCTCGTTTCCTGTAATCCACACCACATATTATACAGAGCATTTTAGACATGGGACGCCCTCTGCACATATCTTTCCCTGCCATGCTTGGCGGCATGAACTGCCCGGATAATCCCGGCGGGATGACTGCACTCTATCGCATACAGCAGCTGCACAAGCACCTTTTCCATGCCGATCGAAATATGCGCAAACTTTTCCAGCAGCTCATACTGCATGCCGACCCGGTATGCCTCATCCATTTCATTCAAAGGCAGCGTCATCCAATTTTCCACAAAGCAGTTTTTATTCATAAACTGCCCCTTAATATCTTTTACCGATCTTCCAAACCTGCATATGCCGCGCAGAACCACTGCCATAGTCATACTTGTTTCCCGCATAAAACAGTTGTAAAACTCTAAATTGCTCCGCTCACAGTCTACGACCAATATACGCTCACTGCACGCTGCCAGACACAGATCCTGCGGCTTCGCACCCAGCTGCACAAAAATATAATCATAATCCAGCTCATGCCACTGCACCACTGGCTCTTTTCTTATAAAGTCTACGTGATTATATGTAACAATCACTGTCGGATCATCTGACGACGCAACACTTCGAAACAAAACGCCATCCTCCGAATGATCAATCACACAGATACTCCGCCCCATATTCTTCAGTGCAAATGCAGCATAAAGACATAGATCGGCCGGATGACTCCCTAAAAATCCTATAATTTTAGACAATTTTCCACCTGCTTTCCAGTCGCAACATCTCTTTTAAACTTTCTTTCAACATTTTTTCTAATATTTCTTTCTTGAACTCTCGTTTTAAATGTTCTTTTAACATTTCTTTCTAAGTGTTTCTTTTCAAAGATTCTTTTCTAAAAATTTTATTGCTTTATTTTCTGGGGATTTTCCTGTTTCAATTAACTACATGAATTTTATTATACAGAACACATTTAAAAGATGAATTATCGTTTTCATCCTGACGGCTGCTTTGCAGCTGTCAAATAATAGAAAAATAAGATGAAACCTATAATACCAGCATTTGTCAGATTTGTAAAGAGAATTTTCAAAAGAAAAAATATTTTAGTAATATTACACAAATTTATAAGTTTTTTAAACTATATTTTTCAAACACGCCCCACCAAAAGGCTTCAGCAGGAACAAGAAACAGCAGAGCCTGACCTTCCTATAACAAAAGTCAGATTCTGCTGTCATCCTATTACCGCTGTTCGATTTTTTCTGCCTCCTCATTTCGATCAGCTTTTTCCATTACCGCTGTTCGATTTTTCTGTCTCCTCATTTCGATCAGCTTTTTGCTTTACCACTGTTTATTATTTTGCCGCTGCCTTATCCAATTACCCTTTGTTACTTCAACTTTATTGACCTATTGTCCATTTCATCAGCCTGATACCCCCCGGATTAAGCTGTTTCCTCCAAGTCAACTGACACTTCTATAAATCCAGCTGCATATGGGCCTACTAAATATGGATCTGCATAAAAATAAATTTTATCGTCCTTTAAATAATATAAATTTTTATTGAAATCCGTCTCATTAAGCGCTGTTTCCACATCTTTGCGGTCTGGATAAAAGCCTGACTCTGGATCTTTGTCAAACTGCTCCAGATACAAACCGCGTACTTTTTCATTCAGCTGTTTTTTTGTCAGCCCCAGAAGCTTAGCGGCAGACAGCTTCTTGCCTGTTTTCGCATCAAATATATCTGCATAGCGGTACGGCATGCCATGTGCGCCAAACTCGTATGAATATCCTGACAAAAGTACGCTGACATAGTTTTCATCATTCTGCATAATTTCGCATGTTACTTCGTCTGAATAAAATACATCATCTTCACGCTGCAGGACTAATTCTTTTGCATCTGCCAGATTTTCCTTTGCTGCCTTTTTCCACTTTTTCAGCAGTTTTTTGTAATAATCATTAAATGTTTTTGCAGCCTCGCTGTCACCCTCTGCGGACGGATATTTAAACGAGAGCTTCTTGTAGACCTTTCCGTCTTTGAATTTGTATTCATGCTCATAAGTCTTTGTTTTCAAGCTCATGCCTTCCGCTTTTTTGTCTTCTTCAGCCGCTTTTGCCATAATCTGAGCATTTGCACCTGCTGAGCATACTGCTGGTGCTGCTGTAGCTAGTGCGACTGCTGCAGCCAATACTGCGATTCCAGAACCTTTTGTAAAATTCTTCTTGTTCATAATAGTGTCCTCCTATTTTACCTTTCTTAATTACCCTTCCATGCATTTTTTATTCATTCATATTTTTTATAAAAATCATCTGCTGCATGTTGGTTTTATAAGTTAGACGTCTTTTTCGCAGTAAAGTTTCATAATTGGAAAAATTTTTTAAAGATCTTCCCGCAGTGTGATTCCCAGCTCTTCCAGCTGCTTCTCATCGACTAGATCCGGTGCCTCCGACATCAAATCTGAGGCGTCCTTTACCTTTGGAAATGCAATGACATCGCGGATGGAATCTGCGTGCACCATATGCATGACCATACGGTCCAGCCCGTAAGCAAGCCCTGCATGCGGCGGTACGCCGTATTTAAATGCGCTTAATAAAAATCCAAAGTTTTCCCATGCTTTTTCCTTGGTAAATCCAAGTACTTCAAACATTTTTTCCTGTATGTCATTTCTATGGATACGGACAGAACCGCCCCCAAGCTCAGTACCGTTTAACACGATATCATAAGCTTTTGCCCGCACTGCACCCGGATCAGTATCAATTTTATCCCAGTCTTCTTCCATCGGCATTGTAAACGGATGATGCATAGCCATAAAGCGCTGCTCCTCGTCTGACCACTCTAAAAGCGGGAACTGCGTAATCCACAAAAAGTTGTATTTATTTTCATCGATCAGCCCTAGCTCCTGGCCCAGCTCCAGACGCAGCGCGCCCAGCACATTCCATACAATTTTATTCTTGTCTGCCGCAAACAGCAGCAGGTCACCGGCCTGTGCGTCCATTTTGGCAGCAAGTGCGGACAGCTCTTCCCCGGACATAAATTTTGCAAATGACGATTTGTACGTGCCGTCTTCATTTACGCAGATATATGCAAGCCCTTTTGCGCCGTTTCCTTTGGCAGACTCAACCAGCTTATCGATTTTTTTACGAGGCATTTTTCCCTGCCCTTTGACATTGATACCGCGCACTGAGCCGCCATTTTCCAGAGCACTGGTAAATACGCCAAAGCCGCATCCGGCTACCGTGGCGGATACATCCACAAGCTCCATGCCAAAACGCGTATCCGGCTTGTCAGATCCAAACCGGTCCATTGCCTCCTGCCAAGGCATTCTAGGCAGCGGCAGGCTGATCTGTGCACCGACGGCTTCTTGAAACACATACTGGAGCAGGCGCTCATTTACGTCAATGACATCATCGACATCCACAAATGACAGCTCCATATCGATCTGCGTAAATTCCGGCTGACGGTCTGCACGCAGGTCTTCATCACGGAAACACCTTGCAATCTGGATATAGCGGTCATAGCCGGAACACATTAACAGCTGCTTAAACAGCTGCGGAGACTGCGGAAGTGCATAAAATTTTCCCTGATGCACACGGCTCGGCACAAGATAATCTCTGGCTCCCTCCGGTGTCGATTTCTGCAGTATCGGTGTTTCGATCTCCAGAAATCCTTCCTGTTCCATAAAGCTGCGCACAAGGGACGTCACCCTGCTTTTCATCATAATATTGCGCTGTAAGTCCGGCCGCCTTAAATCCAGATAACGGTATTTCAGACGAAGCTCATCTTTTGTCTGAATGTTTTCCTCAATCGGGAACGGCGGCGTCTCTGCCTCTGATAAAATGCGCAGATTTTCTGCGATCACTTCAATATCTCCGGTCTTTAAATGCTCATTAACCGCAGCACTGCGTTTTTGGATCGTGCCTGTCACAGCGACCACGTATTCGCTTCTAAGCGTTCCCGCCTTTTCAAAGCCCTGCGTGCCTACAATGTCTTCGTCAAACACGATCTGAAGCAGGCCGGAGCGGTCTCTTAAATCGATAAAGATCAGACTGCCTAAATTACGCCTTTTCTGCACCCATCCCATAACGGTTACTGTTTCTCCGATATTTTGACTGGATACTTCTGTACATCTATGGGTTCTGTGCAGTCCCTGCATTGATTCTCCCATTCGTTCGTCCTCCTGTCTTATATTATGTGTAGTTGATCTTTTTCACTAATAAAAATTATTTATCAAAAAACTCCACAAATTCTTCATATCCGTCTTTTGCCAGCTGTTCTTTTTGGAATTTTTTATTTTTATTCATGCGCACGACTAAAACCTGCTGTCCTTCCTGTCTGGCTTTTTGCGCCTGCGCGATGACTTCTGAGAGCTTTTCACCCGGATAACCCTTTTCAATTAAGTATGCGGCTTTTTTCGGCTGTTCCGGTATCTGGAATCCGCTTTCTAAAAGCAGTAATATAATGCGTTCAAATCCAATCGAAAATCCGCATGCAGGCACATCCCTGCCGGTAAAGTTTCCAATCATTTTATCATAACGGCCTCCGCCTCCGCAGCTGCCGCCGAACTGGGGCATGGCAATTTCAAAAATCGTGCCTGTATAATAAGACATGCCGCGCACCAGAGTCGGATCAAAGACAAGTGCAAACTCTGCCGTCTTACATGCATTGACACTTTCGGAAATCTCCTGCATACTGCGCACGACATCTGAAGGCAGAAAATCTCCCAGCGTCTCGGCCAGATACATTATGCCGTCGTCTGCCTGTTCCACACCGCGAAACAGTGCCGTATATTTATCCACTGACTCTTTCGCAAAGCCTTCTTTTTCCAGCTCAGCCGTAACACCTTCCAAGCCTATTTTATCCATCTTATCTAAAATAATAAATACCGTATCGTACGCTTCTTCAGAAAAACCGCTGTAAGCTGCCATCGCCTTTAAAATGCGCCGTTCATTGATTCGGATTTCAAAGCCGTGGAACCCAAGTCTGCCGAGTGTTGTCGTAGTCGCCAGAATCAGCTCGATCTCTGCCAGATTTGACGGCTCGCCTAATATATCGATATCACACTGCATAAACTGGCGGTAACGCCCGCGCTGCGGCCTGTCCGCACGCCATACATTTCCCATCTGCAGTGCTTTAAAAGGGGACGGAAGGTCATTTGCATGGTTTGAATAATAACGTGCAAGCGGCACAGTCAGGTCATAACGCATGCCAAAATCTACCAGATCCGCTTCTGTCTCTGCCTCTTTTACATTCAGCTTCTCGCCCCGCTTCATAACTTTAAAAATAAGCTTTTCATTTTCTCCGCCCTGTTTATTGGATAAATTGGCTATATTTTCCATACAGGGAGTTTCCATCGGTGTAAAACCAAAGCTGCGGTATGTCTCTTTGATCACGCCCTGCACATAATCTCGTATCTGCATTTCCGCAGGCAGAATATCTTTCATGCCGTTGACCGGCTTTTTTGCAAGTGGCATTTTATAACCTCCTGATCTTGTTTTTTGAAGGCTGCACTTTCCATAAATACAGGCATATATACTATGCGTTTCTCTTCAAAAGTATTATATTTTCGCGTAACGAAAAAGTCAAGGGCAATTCCAGACCGCTTTTTTCTTCTTTTCTTTACTTCAAATCAAAGGAATAAAAACAAAAGCTCCCTTTTCCTTCAAACTTAAAAAACAGTGCCTGCTTTTCTCCCTGCGCTTTCAAGTCTGCTTTAAATCCATGCATTTTCCGCGACGGCTTTATTTTGATCCGTGCGACAGGACGCCCGTTTTCCTGTGTGCTTACAGAGACAATGCCAAAAGCGTTTCCTTTGATATTTATGCGTATTTTAGACGTGCCTGACAAGTCAAAATATTTAAATCCTGCGACTGCCCCTTCACTCATATTTGCAATATACTGATCCGGCCCGCCTTCCCTGTCCGGCCCGTCCTGCGTAAGGTATGGATATCCTTTTTTGGCATGCTTGATCATGCTTAAAAAGCGTGTTCCGCGCCTGCCGTACAGGCTGCAGGCAATGTATGCCGGATATCTTCCCTTTCCGCTCAAAGGCGCTCCGTTTAGGCCGCAGCTGGTCACTTCAGCCTGATAAAACCTGCCGTCCTCAAAACGGATTTCCTCTGCCATCGCCTGTCTGGATGACTGCTTGCGGTTACTGTGGCGGTGGTAGAACACATAGTATTTTCCATTGATTTCGATAACGCTGCCGTGTGTATTTCCTGTGCAGTTTCTGGCGTGCTTTACATCTGTTATGCCGGGCAGTCCGATATCTCCGACACTGACTAAAGTACCGCCAAACTGAAAACCGCCTGTCGGCCTGTCACTTACCGCATAACACAATTCATGGCTGCGCATGGAACTGTAAATAAAATAATAGGTATCTCCAAATTTTCTCATAGAGCTTGCTTCTAAAAACGTATGCCCCTCATACGCACCTGCCGGCTCCTTTTCTCCGGCTACACCGATATAGACAGGCCCTGCCTGAACGGTCAGCATATCGGACGGGTCCAGCTCAAAACACATCGGGCCATGCTCTGTCGGTTTTGAACCGCCCAGCAAAATCGGATTGCCTGCCAGTGCAAACCCGGTATACAAATACAGCCTGCCGTCGTCATCCATAAAAATTCCCGGATCAAACTGGATCGGCTCTCCCTTTTTTCCAACCGGCGTCCCATCCTTATATTTTACATATCCGTAAAACTCATACTTTCCCGCAGGACTGTCGCAGCGCGCCACGGAAATCGTCTTTGTGCCGCCCAAAAAGAAATAGTAAAGATAAAACTTTCCGTCCGGCCCTTGTACCATATCTGGTGCTGCAAGCTCATGTGTCAGACGAATCCGCGGTGCTGCCGCATCCTGCTCTCTTTTATAAATACACCCCTCGTATCTCCAGTTTCCCAGATCGTCAACCGGCGCTGACCAGCATACATAATCTCCAAGGCAGAAATTCAGACCGTTAAACAGATCGTGGGAGCCATACACATATACCCGCCCGTCTACAATATGCGGTTCCCCATCCGGCACATATTCCCAGCTGGGCAGATATGGATTAAATGCTTGTTTTGTTTTCATGCTGCTCCTCCTTCTCTTCTGCGAATTCGCCGGTCAGATTAAAATTGTGCTGCATCGGGCCCCGGCCCCTCCCCAGATCCAGCATGGCTCCAAGTGCACCGGATAGATATGCCTTTGCCCGCCCGATCGATTCAGTCAGGTCAAACTCCTTGGCAAGATTGGCCGCAACGGCACTCGACAGCGTACAGCCGGTACCATGGGTGTTCGGATTGTCAATTCGCGTTCCGCAAAACCATTTCCCTGTGCCGCCTGCATAAAGAAAGTCATTGGCATCGCTGACCTTATGCCCGCCCTTTAACAGTACTGCGCAGCCGCAGGCATCACTGATATGCCTGGCAGCTGCCTCAATTTCTGCCCTGCTGCGAATAGTCATGCCGGAGAGAATTTCTGCCTCCGGGATGTTTGGCGTGACCACAGCTGCCAGAGGAAACAGACGGCTTTTCAGCGTGTCCACAGCCTCTTTTAAAATCAGCCGATCTCCGCTAGTGGCTACCATTACCGGGTCTACCACGACGTTTTTCGCCTGATAAAAGCTTAAACGCTCTGCAGTGGCTTCAATCAGGCTGCTGGAAGGCACCATGCCGATCTTTACCGCATCAGGTACAATATCCTCAAATACTGCATCAATCTGCTGCCTGAGAAACTCAGGCGCTATTTCTACAATCTCCCGTACGCCGGTGGTATTCTGCGCTACCAGCGCCGTAATGGCGCTCATGGCAAAAACACCGTTCATGGTCATCGTTTTTAAGTCTGCCTGAATCCCGGCACCTCCGCTGGGATCTGTCCCGGCGATTGATAATGCTGTTTTCATTTGTTTTCTTTTTTCTCCTTTTCATTTTTTACTGGAGTCTTTTTAATTTGTAAATCTGCGTCAAATCTTCCAGATACAGATCTGACAGCAGGCGGACTTCGTCCCGCGCCTTTTCGTGGCTGTCATAAACTGCCGCCACTAAAAACCCAGCCTCTTTCGCCGTGCGAACAGCGTAAAGCGCATCGTCAAATACAGCCGTCTCCGCCTTTGGGGTTCCCAGAAACCGCAGCGCTGCTTCAAAAATATGTGGTTCATCTTTTCCATGCCCCACCTCACTGCTGGTGAACAGCCCGTCAAAATAATGCAATACACCGCACCGCTCCAATGCTCCCTCTACCAGATTCCGGTCAGTAGCAGTAGCAATACACAGCTTCACGCCATTTCCCCGCAGCCATTCCAGCATTTCTGCTGCTCCTGCTTTTAGCGGTACCTTGCTAAAATAATACCGCTTCAGCATGGCGTTGACCCCTGCCATAATTTCATCTATGCCAAGTGTCACGCGATACTCAGTCTGATAATAGCGGGCTGCCTGCTGCAGGCTCATATTTTGAAAGGTTTCCTTTAAATTCTCTTTCGGCTCATACCCAATCGAGCGCAGATAGTTTTCACCAATGCTGTCCCAGACCTCCATAGAGTCCAGCAGCGTACCGTCCACATCAAAAATAGCACCCCGAATCCTCATGTGCCCACCATCACCTCCGACAGCTCCCGCAGCTCTCGGCAGGTTTCCTCAATGTCCTCTGCTGAAAAAACAGCCGACACCAGCGCTGCGCCGTCCACACCGCTGCCTGACAGCTTGAGAAGGTTATCCCGATTAATCCCGCCTATGGCCACAACGGGTACCTCTACTGCACTGCAGATGGCCCGCAGCCTCTCGTTCGGCATATGATCGGCATCTGCTTTCGTGCTGGTTGGGAATACCGCGCCAAGACCCAGATAGTCTGCACCGTCCCGGACAGCCTGGCGGGCCTGCTCTACCGTATGGACAGAAACACCTAAAATCATATCCCTGCCTGTCCTGCGCCGGACCTCGTCTGGCGGCATATCCTCCTGTCCCAGATGTATGCCGTCTGCACCGCAGGCAATGGCAATGTCCAGATTGTCATTCACAATAAAAGGCACATGATACCTGCGGCATAAGGCACAGATCTCCTGTGCCTCCCAAAGAAACGCGGCTTCATCCAGCTCTTTTTCCCGAAGCTGCACACAGGTCACACCGCCTTTCAATGCCGCCTCCACCTGCTGGTACAAGGTCTGTTTCCCGACCCATGCCCGGTCGGTAACGGCATAAAGCAACATATGCTTTTTATCGCACCTCATAATCTGCTCCCTTCTCCAGTTCCTCCGGCGTCAGATGATACATAGCATCGATAATATAATTCCTATAAGAAGAATTGCCGTCCAGAGCGGACAGACGCCTGTAAGCAATTTCCCCGCACAGGCCCATGGCGCACACAGCGGCAGCAGCTGCCTCCAGCGGATGCTCAGGGCTGGCGGCTGCAAAGGCCGCCACCAGGGCTGAGAGCTGACAGCCTGTGCCAGTGATCGAAGACATCATAGAGCAGCCGTTTCGAATGCGAAATGCCCTCTCCCTATCTGCCACAATGTCAACAGCTCCAGTCATAACAATCACTGCACCGGTTCGCCCTGCAAATTCTTTGGCAGACAGCACAGCCTCATCCAGATTCTCCTCTGCCACCCGGTCGGCCGCATCGGCATCCACTCCTTTGGTAGTACCGCTGCCCAGTGCCAGAGTCTTTATCTCCGAAACGTTCCCCCGGATCACTGCGAACCTTACCTCATCCAACAGCTTTCGGGCAGTGTCTGTGCGCAGCCTGGAGGCACCCGCACCTACCGGGTCAAGCACCACCGGATGGCCCAGCTCATTCGCCCGTTTTCCTGCTGCAAACATGGCCGGAATGGTCTGCCGGTTCAGTGTGCCGATATTGATGACCAGACTGCTGCAGATCTCGGTAATCTCTACCGCGTCCTCCACCTCATCTGCCATAATCGGTGAACCCCCGCAGGCCAGCAGCATATTGGCACAATCATTGACCGTAACATAGTTGGTAATATTGTGCACCAGCGGAGATTTCTGACGAACTCGATCAAAAATTTGTTCAAACATA
>Ga0137306_103324_pt1 | contig 12147 bp, 13 predicted proteins | sample Inofroosms_March_FD_97187 | JGI IMG/M metagenome (GOLD analysis project Ga0137306, IMG submission 97187) | Mouse cecal microbial communities from Vienna, Austria - N-Acetylneuraminic and N-Acetylglucosamine D2O microcosms_March | ecosystem: Host-associated > Mammals > Digestive system > Large... | reverse complement strand
TTGAGAAACGCAACAAAGAAAAGGAGCGGGAAGCATTTAAAATCTGCCTGGAAAAAATTAAAAAGAGAGAGCTTGAAATGAAGCTTATTGATGCAGAATATACCTTTGATAACAACAAGGTTCTGTTTTATTTTACTGCTGATGGCAGAGTGGATTTTAGAGAGCTGGTAAAGGATCTGGCGTCTGTATTTAAGACCAGGATTGAACTGCGTCAGGTAGGAGTTCGGGACGAGACTAAGATTATGGGAGGAATTGGTATCTGTGGACGGCCCTTGTGCTGTCATTCTTATCTATCAGAATTTGCTCCCGTGTCTATTAAAATGGCAAAGGAACAAAATTTATCTTTAAATCCCACAAAAATATCCGGTGTCTGCGGCAGATTGATGTGCTGCCTGAAAAATGAAGAGGAAACTTACCAGGTATTAAACAGTAAGCTTCCGGGAACAGGAGATTTTGTCACTACCAATGACGGCTTTAAGGGTGAGGTTCACAGTGTCAATGTACTCCGTCAGCTTGTTAAGGTCATTGTTAATGTAAATGATGAAAAGGAAATTAGGGAATATAAGGTAGATGATATCCGGTTTAAGCCCCGAAAAAAGAAGGGAAAACAGGATAAGCTGGAGGATGCAGAGCTAAAGCAGCTGGAAGAGTTAGAGAAAAAGGAAGGAAAATCAAAACAGAATGGAAATAAATCTGAAGGAAAACGAGCGCATTGATGATTTACAGAGAAATGGGTACGGAATCATTCAGAATACAGGAGCATTTTGTTTTGGAATGGATGCGGTGCTTTTATCCGGGTTTGCAGTAGTAAAGCCGGAGGAGAAGGTTTTAGATTTGGGAACCGGAACCGGGATCATTCCCATCCTTTTAGAAGCAAAGTCTGAGGGACGCCATTTTACAGGATTGGAAATTCAGGAGGAAATGGCGGATATGGCCCGCAGAAGCGTGGCCTATAATCACCTGGAAAAAAAGGTGGATATTGTGATTGGAGATATAAAAGAAGCCGGACAGCTTTTTGCCCTGGCTTCTTTTGATGTCATTACTGCCAATCCGCCTTATATGAATGATGCCCATGGGTTGAAAAATCCGGATATGCCAAAGGCCATTGCCAGGCATGAAGTGCTCTGTACACTGGAAGACGTAGTGGCTGCAGGGGCAAAATTGTTAAAGCCGGGAGGAAGATTTTATATGGTGCACCGGCCTCACCGGCTTATAGAGATTATTACAGTATTAAAGGAATATAAGCTGGAGCCTAAACGAATGAAGCTTGTCCATCCTTTTATTGACAGAGATGCCAATATGGTTCTGATAGAGGCTGTGAGAGGCGGACGATCTATGATTAAGGTAGAAGCCCCCATTGTGGTTTATAAGGAGCCTGGGGTCTATACAGATGAGATTTATGATATCTATGGATATTGAGGCAGGAGGAGTTAAAATGGCAGGAATACTTTACTTGTGCGCTACCCCCATTGGAAATCTGGAAGATATTACCTTTCGGGTATTAAAGACTTTGAAAAAAGTAGATTTGATTGCGGCAGAGGATACCCGCCACAGTATTAAGCTTCTCAACCATTTTGATATTAAGACTCCTATGACCAGCTATCATGAGTACAATAAGGTAGATAAAGCCGGGTACTTGGTAAATCAGATGAAGGAAGGGGTAAATATTGCCCTGATTACCGATGCAGGAACTCCAGGGATTTCTGATCCCGGAGAGGAGTTGGTGAGGCAGTGCTATGAAGCAGGAATTACGGTTACTTCACTTCCCGGTCCTGCCGCCTGTATTACGGCTCTTACTATGTCAGGGCTTCCCACCAGAAGATTTTGTTTCGAAGCCTTTTTACCGTCAGAGAAAGGAGATAAAAAGGAACGGCAACGGATCCTGGAGGAGTTAAAGAGAGAAACCAGAACCATAGTTCTCTATGAAGCGCCTCATCATTTAGTAAAGACACTGGAGGATTTAAATAAGGCCCTGGGAGAGAGAAAGATTACTGTTTGCAGGGAATTGACCAAGAAATATGAGACAGCCCTTCCCACTACTTTCTCTCATGCTTTAGAATATTACAGGAAAGAGGAGCCAAAAGGCGAGTGCGTTATCGTAATTCAGGGAAAATCTGTGGAAGAAATTAAGAGGGAAGAGAAGGAGTCCTGGGAGGAAATGTCTCTGGAAGAACATATGGGATACTACGAGTCCCAGGGAAAGGATCGGAAAGAAGCTATGAAATTGGTAGCAAAGGACAGAGGGGTCAGCAAGAGAGAGGTGTATCAGGCATTACTATAAAATGACAGCATCCTCTTCTTTTATTGATTTTATATAGTTTATAAAATAAGGAAGGGAAATATGGGCTTCAACAATTTCAGGATGCCAATATTTTTCCCATTCAAAGCAGAGATATCCATTATACCCGGAATTTTTTAAAAGTGAAAGGGCAAGTGTAATGGGAATATTTCCCTGTCCCGGAAGGGCCATATCAAAGCCTTTTTCGGAATAGGTAAAGGAATCTTTAATGTGTACATGATTTATATACGGCATAAGATTCTTACAGGTAACTTCCATGGGTTCACCGAAACGGTAGGGGTGCAGAATATCCCAGATGATACCGACTTCTTTGTCAATGCCTTTTAAGAGAGGAAGTATGGTATCAGAGGTACTGAAATCATCATGGGTTTCAAAAAGCAGCTTGATGCCATATGTATTAGCCATATCAACAGCTGTTTTATAGTCATTAATATCACGCGCCAAAACTTCTTCATAAGTCTGCCCTTCTGGAACAGGCCCTCCAAAGACACGTAAGTAGGGACAACAAAGCCCCTGGGCAATCTCACAGAATTTTCTTAAAATCTGAAATTGATTGTCTCTATGTTTTAATTCTGGCTTCGCGAAGGATATGCTGGTTCCGATTACGATTACAGGAAGCCCGGCTTCTTTAAATTTAGAACTTGTTGCGGAAAGATTATGAGGATAAAAATCCTCCAATTCCCAAAGGTTAATGGTATTTTCTAAAGTCCGTAATTCAATTCCGTCAAAACCGCAAGCTTTGGCCATATGAATCAGTTTGTCTACATTATAAGATGGACAGGCCAGAGAACTAAAAGCTAATTTCATATCAATACCTCAAATAGTGAAACAGGAAAGGGTGTCCTCCGTTATGAAGTGAGTTTTGAATTCACAGCGAAAGACACCCTTTTATTATTCTACAACTTTTAATCCAGCTAACTCAGCAAGCTCCAGAATCGTGGACTTAGATATGTATTTACCTTCATACTCAATTAAATCTTTGGTTCTTCCGTTAAACACGTCTCCTGCTTCTGCCTTACGAAGGATAATACAGTCATCCTGAACTGTGATTTCAAGACCATCTTTCACATCCAGATCCAGGCTTCTCCGCAGCTCAATGGGTAAGGTGATTCTTCCAAGTTCGTCTAATTTACGGATAACGCCGGTAGTTTTCATAAGTTTATCCCTCCTGTAAAAATTTGAGTACATCAAAATGCCGACCATAACGAACAAGTATTTATATTAATACATTAGCATAGCAAGCGCTTTCTGTCAATACGATTGGTTAACCCAAAACTTAGAAAATAACTCTTGACAAAACGAAAACTATTATATATTATTATTTTGATATTCAAAATATTTGAAATTAAAATGATACCGTCAGTGGACTTAGGAAGACAAATATGTGGACAACAAAAATTGTAGGAACCGGATCTTGTACTCCGGAAAAGATCATTACCAATCATGACTTGTCAAAAATTGTGGATACCAGCGATGAATGGATTCGCAGCCGGACCGGAATTGGAGAGAGAAGAATTACAGAAGAGCTGACTACAGCCGGATTGGCGGCAAAGGCAGCACAAAGAGCTTTATTAGATGCAGATATGAAGGCAGAGGATTTGGAGCTGATTTTGGTGGCTACTTCTTCTCCGGAACATTTTTTCCCCAGTGTGGCCTGTGAGGTACAGGGAATCATCGGAGGAAAAAATGCCGTTGCTTATGATTTAAGTGCCGCATGTTCTGGATTTTTATTTGCCTTAAATACTGCTTACAGTTTTTTAAAATCCGGATGTTATAAAAATGCATTGGTTATCGGCGCAGATGTAATGAGTAAGATAGTGGACTGGAAAGACAGAAGTACTTGTGTTCTCTTTGGAGATGGAGCAGGAGCGGCGATTATCCGGGCAGAATTGGAAGAAGATACAGAAAAGCCGGCGGGAATTCATCATTTTATTATGGGTTCTGACGGCAGCGGGGCAGAAGTTTTAACCTGTACGGCTCGATCCAATGGAAATTTCCTTTTGGGAAAGGAATCTCAGATGGGGTATCTTTCCATGAATGGCCAGGAAGTTTTTAAATTTGCAGTAAAAAAGGTTCCGGAGTGTATCAGCCAGCTTCTTTGTGAGGCGGATGAGAAAAAAGAGGAGATTTCTTATTTTATTCTTCATCAGGCAAATTATCGGATTATTGAATCTGTGGCAAAACGGTTAAAACTTCCTTTGGAGCGTTTTCCTATGAATATTGAACATTATGGAAATACCTCCGGCGCATCTATTCCCATTCTTTTAGATGAACTGAATCGGAGCGGGGAATTAAGCCGGGGAGATAAGCTGGTATTATCCGGTTTTGGCGCAGGCCTTACCTGGGGCGCAGTGCTTTTAACCTGGTAAAAGTATTATAAATATTATTTAGCAAAAGGAGAGCAAAGATATGTTAGAGAAGATGAAAGAAATTATTGCAGATCAGTTAGGAGTAGACGAAGATATCATTACAGAGGAAGCTTCCTTTAAAGAGGATTTGGGAGCAGATTCTTTGGATTTATTTGAGCTTGCAATGGCGCTGGAGGATACCTATTCTGTTGAAATCCCTTCTGAGGAATTAGAGGGATTAACGACTGTAGGTAAGGTTATGGATTATTTAAAATCAAAGGGTGTTGAGGCGTAATGAAGACGAGAATTACAGAATTATTGGGAATTGAATATCCCATTATCCAGGGAGGTATGGCCTGGGTGGCAGAGCATAATCTGGCTGCCGCTGTATCTGAGGCAGGCGGACTGGGGCTGATTGGCGGAGCAAATGCACCGGGAGAAGTTGTTCGGGAAGAAATCCGTAAGGCCAGAGAGATTACCAAAAAGCCTTTTGGCGTTAATGTTATGCTGATGAGTCCCCACGCAGATGACGTGGCCAGGGTAGTTGTGGAGGAAGGCGTAAAGGTAGTTACCACCGGCGCCGGAAATCCGGAAAAATACATGAATATGTGGAAGGAAGCCGGCGTTAAAGTGATTCCGGTTGTGGCTTCCGTTGCAATGGCAAAACGTATAGAGAGAATGGGAGCAGACGCAGTAGTTGCAGAGGGAATGGAGTCTGGCGGCCACATTGGCGAGCTGACTACCATGACCCTTGTTCCTCAGATTGTAGATGCAGTATCGATTCCTGTGATTGCTGCAGGCGGAATTGCAGATGGCAGAGGAATTGCTGCTGCATTTATGCTGGGGGCTGAAGCAGTTCAAATGGGTACCCGGTTTGTAGTAGCCAAAGAATCTACGGTACATGAGAATTACAAGCAGAGGTTAATTAAGGCCAGCGATATTGATTCTACCGTTACCGGCCGGTCTCATGGACATCCTATCCGCTGCCTGAGAAATCAGATGACCAGAGAATATCTGAAGTTGGAAAAGGAAGGAAAATCCTTTGAAGAATTAGAATATTTAACTTTGGGAGCACTGCGGAAAGCAGTTCAGGAAGGCGATATTAAAAACGGAACTGTTATGGCAGGTCAAATTGCAGGGATGATTGACAGGGAAATGACCTGTAAGGAAATGATTGAAGAAATGATGGAGCAGGCATCCGGACTGCTGGAACGTTAATTTCGGGCAGAAGATGCTGGAAGGAGTTTTAAGATGAGCAAAATTGCATTTATTTTCCCTGGCCAGGGCGCTCAGGTATGCGGTATGGGAAAGGATTTTTATGATAATACAGAAATTGGCCGTCAGATATATGACAAGGCCACCAGTTTATTGGGATTTTCTGTTCCCCAGCTTTGCTTTGAGGAAAATGACAGGTTGGATATTACCGAATATACCCAGACGGCAATGGTAACTACCAGTATCGCCATGATGAAGGTACTGGAGGAAAGAGGAATATCCCCGGATGTTACAGCAGGTTTAAGTCTGGGCGAATATTGTGCTCTGACAGCGGCAGGGGTAATGAGTGCCGATGATGCTATTAAGGCAGTTCGCCAGAGAGGGATCCTGATGCAGGAGGCCGTACCGGTGGGAATCGGCGCTATGGCGGCAATTTTGGCTCTGGATGCAGCAAAGATTGAGGAAGTCCTTTCTTCCATGGAAGATGTATGGATTGCCAATTATAACTGTCCCGGACAGATTGTAATTTCCGGCAGGAAAGAGGCTGTGGAAGCAGCATGTGAGAAGTTAAAAGAGGCGGGGGCAAAGCGTGCGGTAATGCTTAATGTCAGTGGTCCCTTCCATTCTAAAATGCTTGAGGAAGCAGGAGAAAAGCTTGGAAAAGTATTGGATAATATAGAAATTTCTAAGCCTCGAATCCCCTATGTAGCCAATGTAACTGCTTCTTACATAACGGATAAAGAGGATGTAAAGCCCTTATTGATAGAACAGGTTTCTTCTTCTGTCCGCTGGCAGCAGAGCGTGGAAGCAATGATAAAAGACGGTGTAGATACTTTTATTGAAATCGGACCGGGCAAAACCTTAGCTGGTTTTATGAAGAAAATCAGCCGTCAGGTAAAGACTCTGAACGTAGAAAAGCTGGAAGATATTGAAAAGGTAGTGGAGGCGCTTTCATAATGAATAATAGTCTGGAAAATAAAGTAGCAGTAATTACCGGGGCAAGCCGGGGAATTGGAAGGCAGATTGCGCTTTCCATAGCAGAGGAAGGCGCCATAGTCATCGTCAATTACAATGGTTCTGCCGAAAGGGCAAAAGAAGTAGTAAGAGAGATTACGGAAGCAGGGGGCAAAGCCGAGGCTTATCAGTGTGATGTATCTGATTTTGAAAAGGCAGCCGCGCTTATGGATTATGTGATAAAGACTTACGGACATGTGGATATTCTGGTAAACAACGCCGGAATTACCCGGGATAACCTTTTAATGAAAATGTCAGAAGAAGATTTTGACGCAGTACTAAATACTAATTTAAAAGGCGCATTTAATTGTACCAGACATATTTCCCGCCAGATGATTAAACAAAAGGGCGGAAGAATTATTAATATTTCTTCTGTTTCCGGAGTTATGGGAAATGGAGGCCAGGTAAATTACAGCGCTTCCAAAGCAGGAATAATTGGTCTTACCAAGGCAGCCGCCAGGGAGATGGCCAGCCGGGGAATTACTGTCAATGCCATTGCTCCGGGATTTATTAAGACCGAGATGACGGAAGTGCTTTCAGAGTCAGTGAAAACTGCGGCAGAGGCTCAGATTCCTATGAAACATTTTGGAGAGACTGCAGACATTGCTCATATGGCGGTATTTTTGGCATCTGACAAGGCAAAATACATTACCGGTCAGGTTATCAGCGTAGACGGCGGTATGGCAATGTAATCCAGGCGGAAGTAAAGGAGATCAGATAATGAGCAGAAGAGTAGTTGTAACTGGTATGGGGGCCATTACCCCAATCGGAAATGATGTAGAGTCCTTTTGGAAGGGATTAAAAGAAAAAAAACTGGGTTTCGGCCCAATCACATATTTTGATACTACCGAGTATAAGGCAAAATTGGCGGCAGAGGTTAAGGATTTTGATCCGAAAAAATATATGGATCCCAAGGCGGCCAGAAGGATGGAAGCTTTTTCACAATATGCTGTGGCAGCAGCAAAAGAAGCGTTGAACAACGCAGGTATTGAGATAGAAAAAGAAGATGCCTACCGGATAGGCGTAAGCCTTGGATCTGGTATTGGAAGCCTTCAGTCCATTGAAAAGGATTATAAAAAGCTTTTGGAAAAAGGCCCTTCCAGAGTGAATCCCTTGTTGGTTCCGTTAATGATCAGCAATATGGCGGCCGGAAACGTGGCTATCCAGTTTGGATTAAAGGGAAAATGTATTAACGTAGTAACCGCTTGTGCTACCGGAACCCATTCTATTGGGGAGGCGTTCCGTTCCATCCAGTACGGAGAGGCGGATGTAATGGTGGCAGGCGGTACGGAATCCAGCATTACCCCTCTTGGCGTAGCCGGATTTACAGCCCTTACGGCCCTTTCTGCTTCTCAGGATCCGGAGCACGCTTCCAGACCTTTTGATGCAAACCGGGATGGTTTTGTCATGGGGGAAGGAGCCGGCGTAGTAGTTCTGGAATCTTTAGAGCATGCACAGAAAAGAGGTGCAAAAATTCTGGCAGAAGTAGCAGGCTATGGCGCAACCTGTGATGCTTATCATATTACATCCCCGGCAGAAGACGGAAGCGGGGCGGCAAGAGCAATGGTAAATGCCATGGAGGACGCAGGAATCAAGGCAGAGGATATTGATTATGTCAATGCCCATGGAACCAGCACCCATCACAACGATTTATTCGAGACCAAGGCTATTAAACTGGCACTGGGAGATCATGCATACAAGGTAAAAGTAAATTCCACCAAGTCTATGATTGGCCATTTGCTTGGCGCAGCAGGAGGCGTAGAGTTTATTACCTGTGTAAAATCCATAGAAGATGGATTTGTTCACGCCACTGCCGGGCTGGAAGTTCCGGGAGAAGAGTGTGATCTGGATTACACTATGGGAGATGGCGTTTCTATGGATGTTCATTATGCTATCAGCAATTCCCTGGGGTTTGGCGGACATAACGCCAGCCTGATTGTGAAGAAATTTCAGTAGGTTTGGGAGGGAATCATGGAAATTAATGAGATTATGAAGCTGATTCAGGCAGTTTCCGATTATGGTCTGACCAGTTTTGAATTAGAGGAAGGCAATATTAAGATTGCTTTAAAGAGGGAGAAAGAAACCGTAATTGTAGGCCAAACCGCCAGCCCGGAGCCGGTAATTCAGGTATCTCAGGGAGCTGGCATATTACAGCCTGTAGTACAGGCGCCTGTTGCCGAAAACAGCAAGGAAGACATTTCCACACAGAATACCATTGGCTCTGATAATGTCGTTGCTTCTCCTTTAGTAGGAACCTTTTACAGCGCGTCATCACCGGATGCAGAGGATTTTGTCAAAGTGGGAGATTATGTAAAGAAGGGCCAGGTATTGGGAATTATTGAGGCTATGAAACTGATGAACGAAATCGAAAGTGATTTTGACGGTGTGGTAGAGGCAATTCTGGTAAAGAACGAGGACGTAGTAGAGTACGGTCAGCCTTTATTCCGAATTCGGTAATCTGTATATTAAAAAGGAGAAAATCTTATGCTGGGAATCAAAGAAATTCAGGAGATTATTCCTCACCGTCACCCGTTTCTTTTAATTGATTGTATTGAGGAATTAGAGCCGGGGGTACGGGCTGTGGGATATAAATCCGTTACCTACAATGAACCCTTTTTTGCCGGTCATTTTCCAGAAGAGCCGGTCATGCCGGGAGTTCTCATTGTGGAAGCCCTTGCTCAGACCGGAGCAGTCGCTATATTGGGGCTGGAGGAAAATAAAGGAAAAATCGCTTACTTTGGCGCTATAAACAACGCTAAATTTAAGCGCAAGGTAGTTCCGGGAGACCGCATTCGTCTGGAGTGCGAAATTATCAAACAGAAAGGCCCGGTAGGCGTGGGAAAGGCCACTGCTACTGTGGACAATAAGCTTGCAGTATCTGCGGAATTAACATTTATGATTGGTTAGGAGAGAGCCATGTTTCAGAAAATTTTGGTTGCCAATCGGGGCGAGATAGCGGTTCGGATTATCCGGGCCTGCAGGGAAATGGGAATTAAAACAGTTGCAGTATATTCAGAGGCGGATAAGGATGCTCTTCATACCCTTTTGGCAGACGAGGCAATCTGTATTGGCCCGGCGTCTTCAGCACAGAGTTATCTGAATATGGAGCGGATTCTGACTGCCACGGTAGCCATGAAAGCAGACGCCATTCATCCGGGATTTGGTTTCCTTTCTGAAAATGCCCGGTTTGCAGAACTTTGCGGGAAATGCAATATTACTTTTATTGGGCCGTCTGCAGAAATTATTAACAAAATGGGCAATAAATCTGAGGCCAGAAAGACAATGATGGATGCCGGAGTCCCCGTAGTACCGGGCACCAAGGAGCCGGTATTTACAGTAGAAAAAGGGCTGGAGCTTGCCAAAGGAATTGGATTTCCGGTAATGATCAAGGCTTCTTCCGGCGGAGGCGGAAAAGGTATGCGGATCTCCTGGGGAGAAGAGGATTTTACTATGAATTTCCAAAATGCCCAGCAGGAATCCATAAAAGGATTTTCCGATGATACCATGTATATAGAGAAATATATAGAGCAGCCCAAGCACGTGGAAATCCAGATTATGGCGGATAAATTCGGAAATGTAATTCACCTGGGGGAACGGGACTGTTCTATCCAGAGAAGGCATCAGAAGGTTTTGGAAGAATCTCCCTGCGCCGCTATTTCTCAGGAGCTAAGAGAAAATATGGGTGCTGTTGCGGTTCGTGCGGCTAAGGCAGTTGGTTATGAAAATGCAGGAACCATTGAGTTCCTTTTAGATAAAAATAAGAACTTTTATTTTATGGAAATGAATACCCGAATCCAGGTTGAACACCCGGTTACAGAGATGGTTTCCGGACTGGATTTAATAAAGGAACAAATTCTGGTGGCAGCAGGTGAGCCTTTAAGCGTTACTCAGGATCAGGTGAAGTTAAAAGGCCATGCCATTGAATGTAGGATTAACGCAGAAAATCCCCAAAAGAATTTTATGCCCTGTCCGGGGCGGATTACGAATGTCCATGTGCCGGGAGGCAACGGAATCCGGGTGGATACCCACATTTACAGTGATTATCAGGTACCGGCAAATTATGATTCCATGCTGTTAAAGCTGATTGTACATGGCAAAGACAGAGAAGAGGCCATTGCCAAGATGCGTAGCGCTTTGGGTGAGTTGATTATTGAAGGAATTGAGACAAACCTGGATTTTCAATATGAAATTTTAAATAATCCGGCATTTGAAGAGGGGAAAACGGATACGGATTTTATCCCTGCCTATTTCCCGGAATATTGTAAGTAAGGAAGCATGCTATGTTAAAAAATATGTTTAAAAAAACCTATACACGGATTGATAGCAAATACAGGCCTTCCAAATCTGAAGAGGAGCCTAATATTCCGGAGGGACTGTGGCGTAAATGTAATAAATGCAGCCAGCCTATTTATGTTGAGGATGTAAAGAATAATTATTATGTATGTCCCAAGTGCGGCGGTTATTTCCGCGTCCATGCCCGCAGAAGAATTGAAATGATTGCGGATGAGGGAACCTTTGAGGAATGGAACAGGGATATGGAATTTTCCAATCCATTGGACTTTCCGGGATATGAAAAAAAAGTTTTGGCTGCCAGAGAAAAAACAGGGCTTAATGAGGCGGTAATAACCGGAAAAGCCAGTATTGACGGCCATCCCGCGGTAATTGGCGTGTGCGACTCCAGATTTTTAATGAGCAGTATGGGATATATTGTAGGAGAAAAGATCACCGGTGCGGTAGAACGGGCTACGAAAGAAAAGCTTCCGGTAATTTTCTTTGTTTGTTCCGGCGGAGCCAGAATGCAGGAAGGTATGATTTCCCTGATGCAGATGGCAAAAACATCTGCGGCTTTAAAACGTCACCAGGAAGCAGGACAGCTTTACATTACGGTTCTGACAGATCCTACTACAGGTGGTGTTACAGCCAGCTTTGCCATGCTGGGGGATATTATCCTGGCAGAACCGAAAGCGCTTATTGGATTTGCAGGCCCCAGAGTTATTGAGCAGACCATAGGTCAAAAGCTTCCGGAAGGATTCCAGAGATCAGAATTTCTATTAGAGCATGGGTTTGTAGACAAGATTGTAGAGCGTCATGAATTAAAGGATACCTTGGTGAGAATCCTGCGGATCCATGAAAATACCGGCAATAAGGTGACTTTCAGGATGTCAGAGGTTTTTAGTAATTTAACCTCTATTTTTTCAAAAAAGGATTATACCGACAAAAGCCCCTGGGAAACAGTGATTCTATCCAGAAAATCGGATCGCCCTACGGCTC
>Ga0137306_103323_pt1 | contig 12151 bp, 11 predicted proteins | sample Inofroosms_March_FD_97187 | JGI IMG/M metagenome (GOLD analysis project Ga0137306, IMG submission 97187) | Mouse cecal microbial communities from Vienna, Austria - N-Acetylneuraminic and N-Acetylglucosamine D2O microcosms_March | ecosystem: Host-associated > Mammals > Digestive system > Large... | reverse complement strand
CCAAGGAGGAAAACTGCTTGCCGCCGATGGAGTAGGGCTTTTGATACTCGTTCATGGAGTGTATCTCGCCGGTGGCTAACTGAGTGGCGGCATTCTCCTGCTCGTCAGGTGCCAATCGGGACAGCTTTCGGGCATCTGTCTTTGAAATATTGGTATCGGAACTGCGGATGATATCTTTGACCTCTGGCGTGAGATTCTTGGCAGTCTGTAACTGATTTCTAACCGTTCTGGGGGTGACGCCTAACTTTTCAGCAGTATCATCTACAAACGATTTTGACGTGGCGGAAAAATTTTCCGCCACGTTGTTTCCAACTGCTTTGTTCATTCCTATCGCTTGAGCGTTACCAGCTTTTGTTTCAGGGTGCAGTTCTTCGTATATCTCCTTGCGGCGAAGCAGCAAATCTCCAAACTCGATTGGTGAAAGATTCACACGCACAAAATTCTCGTCGATTTCTGCCAGTTCAGCCTGTAGGCCGCTGACATTGCAGACGGTACACTCAATTTCCGTCCACCCCAACAGCTTTGCCGCCTCAAGGCGGTGACGGCCTGCAATCAAGGTGTGGTCGGCGGCTATCGTGATTGGGTTCAGTAAACCGACCTCTGAAATGCTTTTAGCCAAATCTTTCACACTATCCTGTTCGGCACTGCGCCTGCCGGAGTTTATCTTTATCTCGTTTATGGGCACAAGCATAGGCGTTCACCCCTTCCTTTTTTGTCCCATGATATAGGGTGCAGCACGAAAACTTATTCTGGCGAATAACGCGATACCTTTGTATCCCCCTTTGACCCTGCGGTACGGGATTTGCGGTTGCTCCACTGCGCTTCGGGTTTTGCCGGAACCGGTCAACAGCCAGGGGACGCTCATGCCTTTGAGGTTATCTTTCGACGGTATCTGAATATTACCGCAGGCAGTCTTGGCGGCTGGGCTGTGCCGCAGTGGGGCGGTGTTTGGGTGCTGCTATTTTGCTGTCAAGGTTCTGTAAGGAGCATATATCTCCCTACTCTATTAGCCGGTAGATTGCATGGCTGGTCCGCTTTTTCCTCATTTTTCTTCCAAAATTTTTCTCAGCTTGGAGAGAATGGCATTTTTTCTCCTATGTAGAGTGGTTTTTGCTAAGGAGAGAGCAGCGCTGACCTCCCGCTCTGTACGGTCCAGGTAGTATAGCTCTTGAATGAGCTGCCATTCTTCGGCAGACAACGAATGAAGGGCCTCTGTCAAACATTCCAGCAGTTCCTTCTTATCCAGCAGTTCTTCAGGACCATCACTTTTCTCTACGAAATACTGAGGATGAGTCTCGATCAGGCGTTCAACAGAATCTTCGCGGCCAGGCTTGACAGTGATTTTTTTTCCATCAATCTTGATCTGTCCACGTTTAAGGTCTTTCATGATGTAACGCTCCTTACGCTGACCGCGCTGATATTCCTTATAAACTTCTTCGGACACTTCGATTCTACGTCCGTCAATCTCAATTATCCTTTTGCCATTATTTTTCACATTTGTTACCTCCAGGATTTGAATTTGTTGAAAATCAAATCCTGGAGGTGGGGCGCGTGGACCAAAGAGCCAATGAACTAGCTTAAAAGCGTTCCTTAATCCTCTTAAAGCCCCAAAACGGCAAAAAAATAAAAGAGATATGAGAAAATCATATCTCTTTTCACGGTAAAGTGTTTGTAGGCATACCTCTGCGCCGACAGGAAAGACTTCTGCGGCGAAAGAGGCGGCACTATAATGCATATAGATTTGTCTAAAACAGAAATCCGGTCAGGTGTATCTCCTAACCGGACTTTCCGTTGAAAACAATGTGGAAACAAGCGGTTTTCAATTGATGTGGGAAGAGCATTTGCGCAAATGACACCACTACATAGTTTTGGATCATCTTCATTCTACGCAGTACTGATCCAGATTTGTCTACCTCGAACCGTCAATTGCCCAGAGAGATAGGTGGACGCGCTACTCGACTTTTTCCAGCGCTTTCATGAGAGCTGAAAATCTTTTTTCGAATATTTGTGGATCATGCTTTTTTGCTTGATCATAAATATAAATCGCTAACTCTAACACCTTTTTGTAAATATCACAATAGTGTGTGCTTGGAGTATGTATGGTTCCGGTATTCATAACAGCCGTATGTAAGCAGCCTCCTCCACATATGCCTTTCATATAGCAGTTCATGCAAATGTTTCGTTCTCCTATTTCAAAGCCAGTGAAAGAATCTCTCATGGGATTATTCCATCCGTAAAAGCAATCTCCAAGTTTATATCCTTCAAGATTGCTAAAGCGATGACATGGATAAATGTCACCTGATGCCGTAAATGCAACGCATGCTGACCCAGCGCCACAAGGTTTCCTTCTTGCTATTTTTGAGTATAGGCTACCAATGGCACTGTCATATATGGTGTTTGATGTCATTTCCCCCGAAAAAAGCTGTTCAAGATATTTGTCAGCAGTCCTTTCTAATTGGGCGCAAATGTCGCCAAATCGGCTTGAGGGAATATACATCTCAGAATCTCGGTTTGTGTCGACAAAGCTAAGTGTGGATTTCTGAAATCCAAGGTCATCAAAGTGGTTCTCGATAGACATCAGTTCAATACAATGGTTACTTACAGTGGCTCTAGCTCGCGCAGTCCCTTCGTATTTTGCTAGAAAGTTCAGAATCTTGGGTTTAATAGCATGATATGACCCCTGACCATTTTCGAAAATCCTATATTTATCATGGACTTGCTCTGGGCCATCAATGCTTATGGTGACATAGACATGATTTTTGTTCAAAAATTCAATGACTTGATTTGTGAGTAAAGTAGCGTTTGTAGTTATAGAATACAGTATATTCTTTTTTTCCTTTTTAGCTTTTTCATTTGCATAATCAGCAACTGTAGAGATTACCGGGAAATTAAGCAGTGGTTCTCCACCGAAAAAGACGATACTTAATTCATGCGCATCACCACAATTTTCGAAAAGAAAATCAACACATCTTTTGGCTACTTCCGCTGTCATCCATTCTTTCTTGCACCCATATGTACCGTCTTCACTGTAGCAGTACCTGCACCGCATATTGCAATCATTTGCCACTTCGAGTTCCACGCATGTGATTGGTTGATCCTGGGTCATAGATATTTCATGCCTAGAATCATCAACTCCACCAATAGCACCCTCTTCCCTAATAATCCCCTCTTTGATTAGATAATCAAAAAGATCCTGGTGATTGTCTTTAATGACTTTCAAGTCCTTTTCAGGATGTTTTATGGCATTATTTAATACTTCCACCTCATCATCGGTTAGTTCATATACTTTTAACGTCTTACCATTGAACAGATAATGAATGTTTCGGTATGAGAATATGTGAATATCTGATGAAAACATCGCCATACTCAGTCCTCCAAATCTACAGGTAAAGCTCAGTGTATCAAAATTGGCCGTTTTTGATGCACCGAGCTAACCTGTGTTACTGTTTCAAGACGATCGTCTTTAGTGTATTGGCTTTAGTGCTTAGGTTCTGTCAGTGGACCACCAGCTGCAAGAGCCCAAGTCTTGGCCATTAGGAGCGCAATAGTCCTGAGACCAGAAGTCACAGTGACCATAGTCAACGGTACCGCAATGGTCTCCAGAACCCATTGAGCAAGCGTTCATGGGAACCAACAGCTTGTCCACCTTTTCAGCGTTAATGTTCTTCATTTTTTTACCTCCTATGGATAATTTGTGGAGCTGCTCCGTGGTATGCATTACACCACACAAATATGAATAAATCACGACAATTTTGTGAACAAAGCTTTGCTAAGACCGCAATTAAGGAAATCTTTAGATGATTAATCTAGTTCGTAATAAATTGGCCACAATTTAAAGATATAATTCAAGTGGCAGGAGAAGAGGTGAGGTTCCAAATATGGATAAGGTACTGGTAGTTGAAGATGACGTGGAAATTAACAAGTTACTTTCAGACATGCTTAGGCAGAATCGATTTGAAACTTTGTCTGTTTACAATGGATTAGATATTTTTAAAGCCTTAGGGCAGGACACTATTAGGTTGATTCTTCTTGATCTGATGCTTCCTGACTTCACGGGTGAGCAGGTACTGGCTAACATTCGAACATTTAGCACTGTACCAATTATTGTAGTCTCTGCGAAAGCGGGCATTAGCGACAAAGTGGGACTCTTGCGAAGCGGTGCGGATGATTATATAACGAAACCCTTTCACGTTGAGGAAGTTATGGCTCGCGTTGAGTCTTGTATAAGAAGATCGGAAAAAAGAGTATCAAACCTTAATCCTATCATTTACAAATCTCTCCTACTAGATGCAAGTTCGAAGTCAGCACAGATTAAAGGAATCGCCTTGAATCTTACGGCTACCGAATATAGATTATTGGAGACGTTTGTATTAAACCCGGATACAACTTTTTCGAAGAAACAGTTATTTGAAATGATTTGGCAAGAAAGGTATATGTATAATAACGATATAATAAATACTCATGTCTGCAATTTGAGAAAAAAGCTAAAATCTTTAGATTCTCAGAATGATTATATTGAGACAGTTTTTGGAATTGGGTACAGATTGATCCATTAGTTTTTACATACGGAGGTTACAGAATGAATAGCTTTGTTTTAGAAGTCCATGGATTATGCAAAAAATATGGTCACCAACTTGTTTTGAATCATTTTGACATGCGTGTTCAGCAAGGGAGCATTTACGGCTTTGTTGGAGAAAATGGCGCAGGAAAAACAACGCTCATACGATTGATAGCAGGTTTAGACTTTCCGACATGTGGGAAGTTATCGTTATTTGATGAATCTGATCCACGTATCCTCCGGCGTCAAAGAAGTCGAATGGGTTTTCTAATTGAAGGTCCTGCACTGTATTTAGATATGACAGCGCGCCAAAATCTCGAAATGATATGCATTCAGCGGGGAATTCCTGACAAACAGGAAATCGATCATATACTTGAATTAATGTCGTTAAAAGAGAACAGCAATAAGAAAGTTCACAACTTCTCATTGGGAATGCGCCAAAGACTAGGAATTGCAATTGCTCTGCTGGGGGAACCAGAATTTCTTATTTTGGATGAACCAATTAACGGATTGGACCCGACAGGCATTTTAGAAATTCGTGATATACTGATTGGATTGAACAAACGCAAGGGAACTACTATATTGATTTCAAGCCACATTTTACCTGAACTGGAGAACATGGCGACTCACTATGGATTTATCCATAAAGGGAGAATGCTTCAGGAAATTACTGCAGAAAGCTTAGCAAAGAAGTGTCGGCAGTTTGTCTTATTAAAAACTGATAACAAAGAAAAGGCCGCGGCCATATTGGAAGACGAACTGCATTCCCATGAATTCGATGTGTATCCAGACGGATCGATACACATCTTCGATCTGATTAATCGCTCTGAAGAAGTGGCGGCATGTTTAACCACGCACCAGATAGCTGTTAAAGAAATTACAATATGTGGAGAACGACTAGAAAATTATTTTAAAAATTTGATAGGAGTATAGCAATTATGGATTCGATAGTATGCGCACATATATATAGGTTTGCCCATAGCCAAGTTGTGAAAATATTTTTCTCTATTTACATTATAGTGTGCCTCTTGTCTTTAACTTCCGAATTTGCATCACCTAGTGATCTATTAATACAATCTTTGATAGATATGTCAATTCCAAGCCTTGGTCTATCAATCTTTTCTGGCATCTATATAGGTACAGAATTTAGGAATCGAACCATCCAAAATCAGATATCACATGGCGAAAAAAGATCTTCAATTTTGCTGATGAATTTCTTAATGCTAATAATAGTTTTTGTTGTCCTGGTCTTTATATATGCATTTGTTCCTGCTTTCCTTTTTTTCTTAAAGAGCGGCAATATGGGGATACTCAGCGGTTATGAAGAATATGGACTCTGGCCGCAATACTTTACGCGATTGTGTATTCCTGCAACTCTCCTTACTGTAGCGAGGGCTTCAGGATTATTTATCATTCCATTTTTATTTAAAGACACTGTTAGGACAATCCTCACTTCAATCATGTACTCACTAGTAGTTCCAATGCTAACTCAGTCTGATCGTTTTCAATACCCATATCAATACTATTGGCCTGGCAATATTGATATAAGTATTGACATTGCAATTGTAGCAATTTCCATAATCATTCTATTCATTGCTTATTATGTAGCCCTGGCTTTCTTCAAACGCGCACAATTCAAATGAGGAGGAGAGTAGCTATGAGAGTATTTCGCTTAGAGCTTTATCGGTTTTTCTATGACTGGATCTACTATATCTACTTTTTTTTGGCGATGCTATTGGGATTTGCTTTTTCTCTTTTGAATGTACATGACTTAAGAAGTGTCGTGCATCAGATATTTGGATCAGCAGGTTATATGTATGGAGCCCTATGCTCTATGGCAGTAATCTGTACATTTGTAGGGAAAGATTTTTCTTATCGAACCATCCATAACAAAATTTCCACAGGTGGAAAACGTGAGTCTCTGTTGACAGCCACTTTCTTGTGTGTCTCTCTATGTGAAATTCCAGTAATCGTCATTTTTCCTGCTAGTAGCATTCTTAGTGCTGGAATACTAAGTGGTTGGGGTACTCAGTTAGGAAAAGATTTTCTATTTCTGATCTGCAGCCCATCTTTTCTCAAAAGTATTTTGGCATATGTAATTGGCATCATGGGTTTTAGTGCAGCTTGCATTTTGATAACAATTGCTTGTAGAGATATGGCTAAATCCTTAGGGCTTTCTACGGCATATATTATCGTTTGCGTTATGATGACGCAAAAAATATTCTATTTGGACTCATTACAGAAGCTACGACAGTTTATATCAATTATACCATTGTACCAAATGCTTGCAAACATTCGAGAAGGGTATATTGACAATCATGGTTTTCAAGCCGTTGTTTTTTGCGCAGCAATATGGTTTCTTGCAGCATACATTCTATCCCTTTTGCTTTTCCGATTTGAACGACTGAAGTAGAGGGGTAGAAATCATTATGGGAATTACTATATTTATACTTGCTGCATTGATATTTTGGTTGTTTATAAGCTTCAACTTAGAGATACGTCATATAACCCAACAGCTTCGCGAATGTAATCTGCAAAAAAGGAGAACCAAAATCACAAATCGCGCATTGTTCAAATCTCTGGAAAGGCTGGCGAAAGAAATCAATTTGTCCATTCAGCAGTTAAATGAAATGAAAGATGAAATTATCCGACGGGATGATGCTTTAAAGGAATCAGTAGCAGGGGTTAGCCATGATCTACGAACACCACTGACTGTGTTACAGGGATATTTAGAGATGCAGAGGAAAGAAATGAATACTGATAGGCGTTATGCGTATTCAGACGCAATGGAGAGGAAAATTTCGCAAATAGTCGAGATACTCGATTCTTTTTATGATCTTTCTCTGGCTGAAAGTAATGGATATAGAATTGAGATTGAAGAATTCGATTTAACAGATTTTTTAATTAATAGTATATTAGAAAATTCTACCCTTTTTCAGAAGCAGAAGCTGGAGTTATTGATCGATTTACCCGAAAAACCATTTATAGTAAGCCTGGATAAAATTGCTTTCCAACGCATCCTGGATAATCTTTTCTCAAATGCGAGAAGGTACGCCCATGACATCGTAAAGATACAACTTATCGAAAAAAATGATTTTCTCTTGTTGACTGTCTCTAATCAAGCGGAAAACTTCTCTTCAGATATTACAACATTTATGTTTGAAAAATATTATCAGGGAAATCAACTCAGGCACAACAAAGGACATGGATTGGGATTATATACGGTTAAAGTTCTTTCTGAAATGATGGGAATAGATGTCACCGCAGAATATACCAACGATTGGTTATCTATAATTTTAAAAATGGGATTTATGAAATAGATGGGGGAATCATTACGAATAATCTAGTTTTAATGTTGCACCTACTGTTGATTTTATGCTATTTGAGTTTCTATATATATCGCAAGAAATTTGTATTTCTTGCGATATATATAATAATTCGAATTCTCTTCGTTGCTAATCTATTCTTGATAATCCAATCGGGAACAAGTGTTCTCTTTTTTCTCTATCCAATATCTATATGTGTTGGTTACATATGCTACATTTTTTCTCTTTTTTTTCTTAATGGATCAGTACCTAAAAAGTGCCTTTTTCCCTTTAACCTTTCTGAAAATAGAATTCTACACACCTTTTTTGACGTTTCTATATCTTCTGTATATGAAGAATTTGTGTGGAGAGGAATCCAAAAATCTTTATTTAATCAAAATCTCTTTCTGATTGTTGTTAATTCTATAATATTTTCCTTGTCTCATATTTATACAAGAAATCGAAAAGCTCATTTTGCAGATATCATGGATGTCTATCTGCTTGCGCTGTTCTTATCATTTGTCTATTTTTTTACGAATGATTTGTTCTTGTGCGTTTTAATTCATGCTGTAAGGAATTTCCTATTAACTTTATTAAGAAACACATACAGTAAGGAGAACAATGAGAATGAAGAAAAAGGATAGAAAGTTGTCATATTATTTCTTGCGTACGGCTAAATACTATAAACCGTATTTTGTTCGAGTAGTGTTGTCAGGTTTTCTTGCTATATCAATGTCGCTTTTAACGCTTGCATTTCCTTTTGGATTCGGGAAAATAGTTGATGAGTTGTCTACAAAAAGATTTGACGTGGCCATTTATTGGATTATCACCTTAGTGTTTGCAGCTTTTTTTCGTGAATTACTATCTTGTATTGGAAGTAACATATATAGTAATCTAAATAATCAAGTTTTGTGTGATATTCGACATGACATGTTTTGTCATGCTCTCTTAATGCCAATGGCCTACTTTGATCATGAAAAGCAAGGTAATATTGTTTCTTTATTTGCTAGTGACGTTAATGCTATTCAATCTGTTTCTGCAAATGCAATCTTCTCATTGATAACGGATGCGCTTACACTATCCACAATCTTAACAACATTATTCCTTACCAATTGGAAGGTCGCTTCTTTTTCTTTAATTGCTTTAATCCTATATGTCGTTGTGTTAAGAAAGCAGTCTTCGTTACGTGGATTGAGTAAGTTGAGCCAAGAAAACATTGCTAATTCGATGGCTATTCTATCCGAAACTTTATCCGGGATAAGAACTATAAAACTTATCTCACACGAAAGCGAATCAATTAAAACATATGATAATAACCTTAGTGAGTGGCATACAATTAATAAGAAACTGGTAAAAGAGAGAAGCATTCTGCAATCAGTAATAGGACTTATAACTGTTTTTGGGCCATATGCTATATTAGCACTGGGTGTTTATTATATTAGCGTGCAAGAGTTGTCCATTGGAGTCTTGATTACAATTTATACGTTGCTTGGTCAACTATATGCCCCTTGTAGGAACTTAACAAATTTGAATGCTGTACTTCAAATCGGCGTTGCTTCCTTATCAAGAATTTTTCAGTTTATGGACTTGCCTAGCGATAAGAGTCCTTGTCCAAAAACTTTTTCATTAGATGATATTCATTCTGTCGAATTTAATTGTGTTGCGTTTTCGTATTACAATGAGAAAAGTGTACTAGACAACCTGACATTTTCGATTCAAAAGGGCGAAAGGGTAGCAATTGTTGGGGAAAGCGGATCAGGTAAGAGCACTATTGCGGAATTGCTATTAAAATTGTATAGACCTGTAAATGGAGAAATATTAGTTAATGGTGTAAACATTCAAGAGATATCAACCGAAAACCTAAGACAAGAAATTGGTATTGTCAGTCAGGATGTTTTTCTTTTTTCTGGAACAGTATCTGAAAATATTAAATTTGCCCATCCAGAAGCAACAGATGAGGAAATGCTTCAAGCATCTAGAATTGCGGGAGCAGATGAATTTATACAGCTTTTACCAAATAAGTATAATAGCCAAATTGGCGATCGAGGCGTACAATTGTCAATGGGTCAACGACAAAGAATATCTATTGCTCGTACAATTCTAGCAAAGCCTTCTTTAATTATATTAGATGAAGCGACATCTGCTTTAGATGCTACTACGCAGCAGCATGTACAAAACGAGATCGAACAATACTTTTGTGAGCATACATGCCTTATCATTGCACATAGGTTGAATACTGTAAGGCGGTGTGACAGAATTCTAGTTTTAAGAGATGGATGTATTATTGAACAAGGAAGTTTCAATACACTAATCAACCAACAGGGTGCCTTTTGGGAACTATATAAAAAAGAAAGTTCATAAATAAATTGCTATTGATACTGTGGCCAAGCCAACTCAGCAAAATTCTGGCCGCCGACCCCAGCATCCCCATTGTGATACAGCGCCAGGTGCAAATGCGGCCCGGTAGAGTTGCCGGTACTGCCAATATAGCCAATAAGCTGGCCCTGAGCAACGGTTTCTCCGCTCGCCACCGCCACCGCCGATAGATGCCCATAAGCAGAAATCCACCCATCCTCATGTTCAATAAATATGCTGTTGCCAAATGACCACATCCCACCTACACCATGAGCTGGCGTCCACCCGTCCTGGGTGTAGCGCACGGTTCCGGCAGCTACCGCATAGACCGGCTCACCGTAGCAGTTGGCAAAGGAAATATCAATCCCATTGTGCCCAGGGTATGTATCCCATGCGTGGCCGGGGAGCGGATAGGCAAACCGCCCGTCTGCAATGGCGCTGGCATCGCCCATGCCGCCCACGCTCACCTGATAGTACCGCAGAACATGGTCAACATAGTCAATATCGCCGTAGCCGCTCCAGCCATGCAAGCCAGCCTGCCACTCCGAGAACTCCCGGGCGTTCTCCTTGGAATACCCGCCCCTGGCCTGTGCCCAAGTAATGTAACCGTTGCCGAAGTTATAGCCTTGCAAGGCCAGACTGATTGCCGGAATATCCGTAGGCCCAGCGGCCCCGGCTTCGCGGAGATTCCGGGCTATAATGCCAGTGCCGAAGTTTATGGATTCTTCCACGCCGACCGGCGTACCCACCGGCAGGCCCATTCCCTCGGCGCACTGCATCACATCGCCGCCCACATCGTCCACCCGGCCACCGGATTCCTGCATGATAACCGCCGCCACTAGAGGTGCATATTCCGGGATTCCATTGGCCTGACACGCCGCGCTGATTTGGGGCATGAGGGCAATCACATCAGCGGAAAGCCTGACGTTCTTTGCTGAACCGCCGCCCCGAAAGGCTCCGGCTATAGCGGCGATCACCAGCAGAGGCAAGAGAAAAAGCGCCGCCTGCGCTCCCCAGGAGGATTTGCTTTTGGGCGCGTTGGCGGCTATGTTCTCTATGGTTTTCTTGATTTTGGTGACGGCTTTCTCTGTGGCCTGGATTGCGGCACCTACTCCCGGCGCGGCAGTGCTAGCGGCACCAGAGGCCCCGGCACTTCCCGCAGTCTGACTTGCTGCTTGGAATGTCTGCACGGTCGCGCCGGAGCTTTCGTATGTGCTGAGTGCTGCTCCCTGATTTTGCAAGCTGCTTGTAACCGGGTTGTTCTGCCATGTGTTGAGTGAATGTTCTTCACTCAAACACAGATTGTTATCTGTTGCCCGCATATGGGGAGGGCTTTCTGGTTCTGAATGGGGAACATTCTTTGCCGCAGGGACAGGTTTGGCGTTATTGGGGCGGCTGGCGGTTCTTTTTACGACATGATTGCCTTGCTCTTGAGTAGGAGCTGTACCAGAGGACAAGTTTTCAGCAGACTTTTCATCATGCCTGGATGGTGCTGGCTCAACGTGGATCGGAGCTGGCGCGCTGTCATGCACAGTGTCAGCATGGACACCCGGCTCCTGTTTGTCCTCTTTGTACTGAACCAAAACGGCGGCATATTCCGTGTTTTGCAGTAGGGGAACATACTCAGATGTATGTACTTTCTGCCGTTCTACATTTTGCTGACCTGTTGCTGGCCGGTATGCCTGCCTGGACGTGTTGGCCCTAAAAACTGGCGGCATGGTCCTTTTGCCCATGGCTTTCTCCAAGGCCCGTCTACTTTCTTTCACTACATAATCAGCAGATTGAAGCGTCCTCTCTCCAATTATATTGATAGCGTACTGCTCAGAACTGTCAACCTCCTGATTCTGCCTATCTCTTATCTGTAAATCGCCGCTCAAAAAATCAACCCCTTCCGCTTAATGTATTCCTCCCAGGTTTCCCGACGAAAACATCC
>Ga0137306_103322_pt1 | contig 12152 bp, 9 predicted proteins | sample Inofroosms_March_FD_97187 | JGI IMG/M metagenome (GOLD analysis project Ga0137306, IMG submission 97187) | Mouse cecal microbial communities from Vienna, Austria - N-Acetylneuraminic and N-Acetylglucosamine D2O microcosms_March | ecosystem: Host-associated > Mammals > Digestive system > Large... | reverse complement strand
GGATATTGCAGCAAAGTCAGAAGACACATAGCGGACTTTGCCGTCCACCTTTACATCCACTTTCTCGCTCAGGATCACGACCTTGGCATCCATATCCATAATGGCTGCACTGTCCGCCGCCCCTGCCAGCTTTCCATCCTTTACCTCCTGAAATTCGGCATTAAAATCAAAGCCCTCCACCAATGCCTGCGGGATTGTCCCGGAAAACAGCGTAACCTCGTTCATATTCTGGTAATCCTCACAGCCCGCATATTGGATATAGAGCCTGGCTATCCCTTCTTCTACGGAAAACCGATCAATTTCCACGCTTTCCTCACCATGCTCTTTCTGGTACTCTGCCACCTGGCTCTCCACATATTGCTTTAATTCCTCTTCATCATAATAATCCTTGTCAAGGCTTGAGATGGCTGCCCCGACCACAGTGCCTTTCTTCTGGACATAAACCGTATCACGCCCAGCCTCAAAAGACTTTCCGCATCCGGCAAGCGAACCTGTCAGCAGCAGGCAGCCCAGGCAGACCCAGAGGATGGATCTTTTTGTTCCCATAAAAAAGCCTCCTTACAAAATATCTTTTATCATAAAACCTTAGATATTATACCCTTTCCTGGCTTTGATTGCAACTGCTGATTGGATTTTCTTGGATAATTAATAACGGAAGCCGCAAAACCTTCGTTCTCTTTCAGTACCTCTAGGGCATGGAACTTCCTGTCAAGATAATGCCCCATGTATACATCTAGGATCTGCCCCAGAGATTCCAGCACCGGCTCCGTAAGGGCAAAGCTATAGAGCTTCTCTATCCTAGCAGAGAGGATGAACTGCATGGCGTACAGCACGGATTCTCCCAGTTCAAAGGTTCCCCGGCCGTTGGTTTTGCCCGGCGCACCGCCAGCCCTCCCGCCACATGATGCGCAGAGGGTGCCGCCGCTCTCTACGCGGAACCACTGCAGGCCTTGCTCGCTTCCGCATTCCAGGCAGGAAAACACATTTGGGCCTTCGCCATTAATGGCCATAGCCTTAAGTTCAAATACCCGCCGTACCAGGCGGCAGTCAAACTTCTGGCTCTCCAGCGCCTGCAGGGAACGGTACAGCAGCTTTAGCATATGTATCTCATCCGCATTTTCCCTGGCATAATAATCCGCCATTTCCAGGAAGTAAAAGCCAAAATATGCCCTGTCTAAATCTGCCGCCAGCTTCTGGAAATAATGGGAGATATCCGCCTTTACCACCGTATAGGAACTGCGCCCCTCATAGGCTTCAAACTGCCCAAACGAAAAGGGGCTGCCAGCCGCCATAAGCTGGCTGCCCGGCCGCCTGGCGCCGCGGGCAAATGCGGCCACCTTCCCCCTTTCCTTCGTTAGGAGGGTAATCCTCCTGTCATACTCCCCCACTGGGATAGCTGATAACACTATGCCCGTCAGCACTATGGTCTGTCCCATATCGTTCCACGCTCCTGCCTATCGTTTCCCCGCCTGCCAGCACAGAATCTGTCGCACCCCCGAGAACCGCATCCGTCCCCCGATGGCCTTTGTAACTTAAATAATCCTGTATGTTTCCTGTACTTGCAAACTTCATCCATTCCTGCTCAACCATATGGAATCCCCCTTGTTCTTCTGTTGATTCACTCTTTAGGGTTTCCCATCTCTATTCTGATATACCAGAAAAAATCTGCCAAAGAAACCGTTACGGCTCTCCTCACTCCGCATCTTCCCGATATCCAAAATTCTTGAGCAGAAAATCGCTGTCCCGCCAGTCTTTTTTCACTTTCACCCACAATTTCAGGTTTACCTGAATTTCCAGCAGCCGTTCAATCTCAAAGCGGGCATTGCTGCCAATTTTTTTCAGCATGCTGCCGCCCTTGCCAATAATAATCCCCTTATGGGAATCCTTTTCACAGATGATCGTGGCGTCTATATCTGTTATTTTCCCGTTTTTGCGCTCCTTCATCTGCTCAATCGTCACCGCAATCCCGTGCGGAACCTCCTCATCCAGGGCATGGAGCGACTTCTCACGGATTATTTCTGCTACAATCTGCCGCTGCGGCTGGTCTGTAATGGTATCCTCTTCATAGAACATCGGCCCATAGGGCAGATATTTGAAAATCAAATCCACCAGAATATCCGCATTGTCCCCCCGCAGGGCTGAGAGCGGCACGACCTCCGCAAAATCATACTCCTTGCGGTAGGTGTCAATCGCCAAAAAGACATCCTCACGCTTGACGGTATCCGTCTTGTTGATTACCAGGATCACCGGGGTCCTTACCTTCTGGAGCTTCTCTAAAATATGGCGTTCCCCTGCGCCGATATAGTCCGTAGGCTCTACCAGCCAGAGGATGGCGTCTACCTCATTGAGGGTTCGCTCCGCCACATTGACCATATATTCCCCCAGCTTGTTCTTGGCCTTATGGATGCCAGGGGTATCCAAAAAGACGATCTGTCCCTTCTGTGGATCGGTATACACGGTCTGGATCCGGTTGCGGGTCGTCTGCGGCTTCTTGGACGTAATAGCGATTTTCTGTCCAATCAAGCGGTTCATCAGCGTGGATTTTCCCACATTTGGCCTGCCTATTATCGTCACAAAGCCTGATTTACATCCTTGTTCCATCGTTTTCTCCTTTATCCATTCTCCTTAGGAACTGTTCCAAAATATCTTTCCTTAGTAAAGATTCTTCAGCCCCAGGAACAGCCCTTCCTCTTCCTTCAGCTTCTGTTCATTGCCAATGGCGCAGAACGCCCCCTCTTTAAGGATGGCGCGTACGATCCCCGCCAGCCTGCGGATATCCTCCTGCGTCGCGCCCAGGATTTCCTCCCGCTCTTTCTGGAGCATTTCTTCCGTCAGGCCCGTCAGGTAAGCCGTTGCGCTGCGTACCGTCTTAGCAGACGGCGTCAGGGGCGCATCTACGCCGCTGAACGTGCCAATGATATACTTGGTCATCTCTTCCTCGCCCACCTGGAAATTCTCCAAATACTCTGGGACGCCTTCATACACCTCGTTGGTGGCTCCCAGGTTCGGATCGCGGTAGGAGGTAAAATACCCATCGCCATTCCTGCCAAAGCCGCTCATGCATCCATAGGCGCCGCCCTTGACCCGCACATTAATCCACAGATAGTCATAGCTGAGCAGCACCTTCAAAATCCGCAGCGCTCCTGTATATTCATAGCCTTGCTTCTTAAAATTCCCTGCCCGGGATACATACTGCACCTGAGAGGCGTCCAGGAAGCCCTCATTCTTCTTTTCCAGCCTTATTTGGGCTTTTGGCATCTTTTCTGCCTTAGAGGCAAGGACAGCCCTTATTCCCGCGATTTCGCCTTCGGCCTTTTCCATCCCCTCAGGCTCCGCGCCAATGCTTACCATCAGGTTATCCTGGCAGAAAATCCGCCCTGCCAGGCGCTCTAAGGTATCGCTCAGCGCCTCCTTCTTCTCATCAAAATGTTCTTCCAAGTCTTTCACCAACTGATAGAAGGCAATCCCCTGCACCAGATCTGTATCGTTTGCCCCTTCGGAAAAATAGGACATGGCGCGTGTGGCGGAAATCGTATGCCCGGAACTGCTCATGGACATCTGCATCCGCGACTTCAGCTGCGCGATAATCTCATACATGCGCTCCTGCCTGCGGAACTTGCTCTTGCTAAGGATTTCCTTGATCAGATCCATAGCGGTGGGCACCTCCTGGTAAAGCGCCTTGGCCCTGATTTCATATTTGAGGGTAACGCCCCCATCCTTTACAGAGGAGTAAATGCCAATATTGCTGAAAATACCGCCTGTATGCAGGTTAATCTCATTGGCCAGTTCCAGGTAGGAATAGCGCTCCGTATCCACATAGCCCAGGACAGACTTGAGAATGCCCAGATAGGGAAGCAGCTCCTCCGGCAGGCCGGTCACATCGAACATCAGGCTGAAATAGGCAATGCCGCAGGTATCAATATCATGGCACAGCACCTTTGTATTGTCCAGCATATGCGCACGGATATAAAGCTTTTCCCCTGTCTTTTTGATATCCTCCCGGTCAAGGGTGGGAAGCTTCGCCAAATCCTTGGGCGCTGACGGCTCTTCCTGGTATTGCTTCAGATGATGCGTAAAGTCAATGATCGACTGCTTCTCCTCATCCGTGAGAGATTGCTTATAGGCTTCCAGCTTCTGAGCCAGCGCCTCTTCCTTCCTGGCATTGAGGCCATATTCCGGCTTTGCAATCACAACTGCGGCATGGGGATTGTCCAGCAGATATGTTTTCACCAGCTCCTCAAAATAGCCTGTCTCCACCTGGGTCTTTAAAAATTCCACCACTTCCAGCCCGCTCAAATGAAGAAATGGCTGCGTTTCATCATAAATCCAGCTGTCCAGGCATTCCAGCCCAAACAGCAGGCCCTTGGGGAAGGAGCCAAAATCCGCCTCCCGGTAACGGAACTCAAAGCTGTTGATGCCTGCCAGCAGGGATTTTTTATCAATCCCCTGCTCCGACTGCTCCTTCAGTACCCGCTGGATAATCGCTACAAATTCTTCCTTTTTCTCCAAATCGCTGTTTTTGGCGATAATGGAAAACTTCGGCTGCAGGGTAACATTGTCAAACGAAGACATAATGTCCTTGCCTATCTTCGCATCCAGCAGCGCCTGCTTCAACGGCGCGCCCGGCGCACTGAGCAGGGCATAGTCCAGGATGTCAAATGCCACATACAGCTTCGGGTCGAGGATGCTCCCCGTACACACATTGTAGGAGAGGTAGGTATTGCCCTCCAAAGGCTCCCCACTTGCGATATTGTAGGGAATGACTGCTTCCCGCCTCTCTGCAAACGGCTCCTGCCTCCGAATCTGGGAATCCACCTGGATTTTCTCAAATTTGCTCAGGTACTCCCTGTCCATCCACTCCAGCTTCTCCGCCATGTCCATATCCCCATAGAGATAGATATAGGAATTGCAGGGATGGTAATATTTCCGGTGGAAATCCAAAAACCTCTCATAGTCCAGCTCCGGGATATGGTCTGGGTCGCCGCCCGACTCATAGGCATAGGAGGTGTCCGGGTACAGGGCAGCCATTGTCTCCCCTGCCAGCACCTCATCCGGGGAAGAAAAAACCCCTTTCATCTCATTATAGACCACGCCGTTGACCGTCAGGGGCGCATCCATGCTCTCCATCTCATAATGCCAGCCCTCCTGGCAGAAAATCTCCTTATGCTTGTAAATGTCCGGATAGAATACGGCATCCAGATAGACCTCCATCAGGTTCTGGAAATCCTTCCCATTGCAGCTGGCCACCGGGTAAATCGTCTTGTCCGGGTAGGTCATGGCATTGAGGAAGGTATTGAGGGAACTCTTGACCAACTCCACAAAAGGATCCTTCACCGGGAATTTCTTCGACCCGCAGAGCACCGAATGCTCCAGGATATGCGCAGCCCCCGTGCTGTCCAAAGACGGCGTACGGAAGCCAATCGAAAAGACCTTATTCTCATCCTCGTTGGAAATCAGGCAGATCCTTGCCCCGCTTTTCTTATGGCGCAGCAGGCAGCCCTTGGATTTGATATCCTTGAGATCCCGCTCTTCCAACCGTTCATATGCTTTGCATTTTCCTATTTCCATACTTCCAAAATCCATGTTTTGCCTCCTCACTAAATGATATTTCCTCTGTAGGCTAGTATAACACAAACTATTATGAAATAGCAATTTATTTAGGCATAAGGCAGCGGTAATTCGTGCGGACTATACGGAATATAACAAGGAGGCTGCCTGGCGGGCAGCCTCCTAATCCCTCATCCATAAAGGAACTGCAGAAAATCTCGTATGCCTTCTGCACGCTCCCATATGGAATCCACTCTATGTTACAACTACACTTTGCATTTACCCTAAACGTACAACGTTGGCAGCCTGCGGGCCTTTCTCGCCCTCTACGACTTCGAACTCAACTGCTTCTCCGTCCTTCAGTTCCTTAAACCCTTCCATGTTCAGCGCTGAAAAATGCACGAATACATCGCTGCCGTTCGCATCCGAGATAAACCCATAACCCTTTTTGGCATTAAACCATTTTACTGTTCCCTGTTGCATACACACTTCCTCCTGAATACTTTCCAAAAGACTATCTAAGAGTGCCTGAAAATTAATCTTCATAGAGTAAAGCAATTCTGCAAAAATAAACTCTCAAACATTCCTGTAACATAGTTAATAGGGTAACACATTTTTGGGTGATTGTCAATAAAAAATAATAATCATGAGAAAAAAAATTCATTTATGGCTGTTTTAAATACACATTCAGATGTTGATACGGAATCTCTATCTGATTCTCATCAAAAATCTCCTTGATGCGCTCTGTCAGATCCCATTTCACCTGCCAATAATGCTCCGCCTGCACCCACACGCGGCAGCCCAGCTTGACGCAGCTGTCCTCCAGGGCATCCACAAACACGGAAATCTCCTCATCCTCAATGCGCAGAGGCTCCAAACGGGCCATCTCCTCCAAGAGCTTCTTCGCTTTCTTGACATCCGCGTTGTAAGAAATGCCCACATAAAGATCCACACGGCGCTTCTCCTGCTGGGTCACATTGGTCAGGCTTGCATTGGCCAGCGTACCATTCGGGACTACGATTACCCTATTATCCACCGTAGTCAGCTTGGTATAAAAAATCATGATCTCCTTAACCGTACCTTCATTTTTGTGGGTGTCTTCAATAATATAATCCCCCACCTTAAAAGGCCGAAAGAGCAGGATCAGGACACCGCCCGCAAAATTAGAAAGGCTCCCCTGGAGAGCAAGTCCAAGGGTCAGCCCCGCCGAGCTGAGTACTGCTGCCAGGGACGCCGTTTCTACCCCCAGCTGCCCGACAACGGCGATCAGCAGCACAAAATTCAGCACAATCTTTGCAAAAGAATCTAAGAACTGGCGGATTCCTTTGTCCATGCTGGAACGTACCATGGCATTGTGCAGCACCTTCCGCAGCCATTTTATCAGCCGCCTTCCCACAACGTAAATCAGCACGGCAATTACAATCCGCAGCACAAAGCTCTTTAAGTAGGGCATCAGATCTTCTAAGTAACGCTTCATCATGCCAGGCTTGGCCATCGTTTCCAATTCATCCAGCTGGGGCAGCCCGTCCACAACATTTTCCAGGATTCCCCAGCCGGGGATCCGCCTTGCATCCATCATCCAAAACATTTGCACTCTCCTTTGCCTAAAAATACGCTGCAATATTGACACTTGGTTTTAAATTCACTATAATGATATAATATAATAATTATTTCCCAAAGGCAATCAATTTTTTGCATCCTGAAAATGCATGGAGGTAACTGATATGAACGGAGCGCAAGTAAATAATGTTGTAGATGTGATTTGCCACTCTTACCACTACCTGAACCCACATCTGAGCCAGCACGGGGAGCGCGTGGCATATATTCTGATGAGTATGCTTCGGGACACAAACTACTACACCCAACAGGAAAAAGAGGACATTTTTATACTAGGCCTATTCCATGATATTGGGGCTTACAAAAAAGAAGAGGTCGACTCCATGCTGAGCTTTGACTTGAACGACTCCATGGAGCATTCCGTTTCCGGCTATCTTCTTTTCCGATCCTTCTCCCCGCTGCAGGAATATGCGGATGTAATCCTCTACCACCATCAATGCAATGCGCAGTATTACCCAGTACCCATCAACAATTACCACCGGGATATTGCAAAGCTGCTCTACCTTGCGGACCGCATTGATGTTTCCTGCATCGTGAACAAAACGGTTAGCCTGGAATCCTTCTTCCATAATTATAATGAGACGATATTCACGCCTTTTATGGCGGACTGGTTCCTGGAGGCCAATGCCAAGTACCACATTTTGGACCATATCAAGACCGGGGAATACCAGCGGGAACTCAGGGAATACTCTTCCCTCCATTTTTCGCCGTCCCGGGCACAGATACATAACTACCTCATCACCTTCCTATTTTCCGTGAATTTCCGCAACGAATATGCGGCGCTCCATACAGCCCACGCGCTTTACCTAAGCGAGAATATTGCCGATGCCCTGCACCTGTCGCCTGCGGACTGCACCACTGTACAGCTGGCCATCCTGCTGCACAATATCAGCAAGATTCTGGTGCCCTCGCACTTGACCGGCACGAACGATTACAGCCAGCACCTGGCAGAATTGCTCGCAAGCCGCACCATTGAAGTAGCACGGGAAATCCTCGGCGATACCGACGAGATGCAGATCCTGCATGTTATGGAAGAAGCATTTGATCTAATGAAATGCTGGCTCACCAGCACAGCTCCTGACGCCGCCTTGGCGCCTGTCGCCGAAGCTGTGGCGCTCTCTTATGTCATGAGCGACAGCCTGACTTATGATCTGGAAGTCTCCTTGAAGGATTATCCGCATCTGCTGACTTACCTGAAGGGGAAATATTATAACTGCAAGATGGATGACAACATGCTCTTGGCGCTGGAGCGGGAATTTGAGCAAGTCATTGCAAATACGCAGTCTTCCAGCAAGTTGGTTCTGCACTCCTATAATCAGATGATGGACGAGTATTCTTATTTGAATACCATTATCCTGCATTATAACCACTACAATAATAAGTACCATCCGTCGCCAACGCGGTATTAATCTGGCAAATAGGAAGGGCTAATTGACGCCGCTTCAGGCGGCTCTGTGAATATAAAAACGCAAAAACCCATCGCTTTTCGCGATGGGTTTTCTTATGCCCTATAAAATCATGCTATTTTATTACCCGCACCTTCAATATGCCTTCGCTTTCCTGAAGCTGCCTTATGGCTTCCTCTGTGACAGGGGAATCCAGGTCTAAGAGGGAATATGCGTACTCCCCGCGGCTCTTATTGGTCATATCAGAAATATTGATGTTATTGTTGCCCAGGATGGCGGTGTATTTTCCAATAATGCCTTTCTGGTTCTTGTGCAGGAGGGCGATGCGGCCGGCTGCCGTGCAGACGCCCATGTCGCAGTTCGGGAAGTTGACAGAATTGCGGATGTTGCCGTTTTCCAAGTAGTCCATTACTTCCTTCACAGCCATAACGGCGCAGTTATCTTCAGACTCTTCCGTGGAAGCGCCTAAATGTGGGATAACGATACACCCTTCCTGGCCTGCCGTAATGCTGGTGGGGAAGTCAGACACGTACTTCTTGATCTTGCCTTCCTTGATGGCTGCCAGGACAGCTTCCTCATCTGCCAGAGGCGCCCTGGCAAAGTTGAGGATGACCACGCCGTCTTTCATCTGGGCGAAGGCCTCCTGGTTCAGCATATGCCTGGTGCCGTCCATCAGCGGGACATGAATGGTTATAAAATCACATTCGCGGTAAATATCCTCAATATTGCTGATGTGCTTTACGCTGCGGGAAAGGCTCCAGGCTGCGTTTACAGAAATGAACGGATCGTAGCCATAGACCTCCATGCCCAGGCTGACTGCATCGTTAGCTACTTTGATGCCAATGGCGCCCAGGCCGATGACGCCCAGTTTCTTGCCGGCAATCTCATTGCCGGCAAAGGCTTTCTTAGCTTTCTCCGCATCCTTGCCCACATTTTCATTTTCTTTGTTATCCAATACCCAATGAATCCCGCCGATTATGTCACGAGAAGCCAGGAGCATCCCGGCAAATACCAGCTCCTTGACGCCATTGGCATTGGCGCCGGGGGTATTAAATACCACGATGCCCTTTTGGGCGCAATCCTCCAAGGGAATATTGTTCACGCCTGCGCCTGCGCGGGCAATGGCCTCAAGGCCTTCCGGCAGCTCCATCCCATGCATGGCGGCGCTCCTTACCAGCACTGCCTGGGCATCCTTGATTTCTTCTGTCTTCTGATAACTGTCACTAAATAATTCTAAGCCCACATTGGCAATGGGATTTAAGCAATGATATTGGTACATAGATTAATTCTCCTCTTCAAACTTTTTCATAAATGCTACGAGTTTCTCTACGCCTTCTTTGGGCATGGCATTGTAGATGCTGGCGCGCATGCCGCCTACGGTGCGGTGGCCTTTCAGGTTCACAAGGCCTGCGGCAGTCGCTTCTTTTACGAATTTCTCATCCAACTCCTTATCGCCTGTAACAAAAGGCACATTCATCAGGGAGCGGTCTTCCTTGCGCACCGTGCCCTGAAACAGCTTGCTCTGATCCAGGAAGTCGTATAAAATCTTAGCCTTTTCCTCGTTGCGCTGCTTCATTACCTCTAAGCCGCCCATTTTCTTCAGCCATTTGAATACCTTGCCGCAGATATAAATCCCATAGGCAGGCGGGGTGTTGTAGAGGGACGCCGCGTCTGCGTGGGTCTTGTATTTCAGCATGGTGGGGGTGCCCGGCAGAGTCTCTTCGCCAATCAGATCCTCGCGGATAATGACGATTACCACGCCCGCAGGGCCGATGTTCTTCTGTACGCCGCCGTAAATAATGCCGTATTGGGACACATCTACTGGCTCAGACAGGAAACAGGAAGATACGTCGGCCACCAAGGTATGTCCCTTCGTATTTGGCAGCGCCTTGTATTTTGTACCATAAATGGTGTTGTTCTCACAGATATACACATAGTCTGCATCTTCTGGGATATCCAGATCGGAGCAGTCGGGGATATAGGAAAATGTCTCATCCTCAGAAGACGCCACTTTCACAGCCTCCCCATAGAGCTGCGCTTCCTGGAATGCCTTTTTCGCCCATTGGCCGGTCACGATATAAGCGGCTTTTTTGTTCTTCATCAGATTCATGGGAATCATGGCAAACTGCTGGGAAGCGCCGCCCTGCAGGAATAATACTTTGTAGTTGTCAGGAATCTGCATCAGTTCCCTTAAGTCAGCCTCCGCTTCTTCAATAATGGTGGCAAATACCTTAGAGCGGTGGCTCATTTCCATCACAGACATGCCGCTGCCCTTATAATCCATCATTTCTTCCGCTGCTTCCCGTAAGACTTCTTCCGGCAAGACTGCGGGGCCTGCAGAAAAGTTGTATACTCTGTTCATGTGGTTGTTCCTCCTCTATAAAAAATATATGAAATAATAATAACCATAACTATTTTTCCAGATCCTCCTCGCTGAAGGCTTTGCTGATGGCATCGCCGGGAGCTACCATCGGCCATACCTTGTCATCGCTGGCTATCACGCAGTCAATCAGGACTGGCATATCGCTGGACAATGCTTCGGCAAAAGCACTGGCAAATTCTTCCTGTGTGGCGGCACGGAGCCCTTTGGCGCCCATAGCTTCCGCCAGCTTGACAAAATCCACGCTGTCGTCCAAGACAGTAGCAGAATAATGCCGGTCATAGAACAAGGTCTGCCATTGGCGTACCATTCCGAGCACCCGGTTGTTGACCACTACCTCAATCAAAGGGAGCTTCTGGCGTACCGCCGTAGCCATTTCGTTCATGTTCATACGGAAACAGCCGTCCCCGGCAATGTTAACCACCCTCCTGCCGGGATTGGCCATCTGCGCGCCGATGGCTGCGCCTAGGCCATAGCCCATGGTTCCCAGGCCGCCGGAGGTGATCAGGGTCCGCGGCTTACTGTATTTGTAAAACTGAGCCGCCCACATCTGGTGCTGGCCTACCTCTGTGACGATAATGGCGTCGCCCTGAGTCTGGCGGTAGATCTCTTCTACCAGATAGGGGCCGGTCAGGCCCTGTGAATGATAGGTTAAGGGATATGCCGCCTTATAACCCATAATCTTCTCAATCCAAGGGGTGTGATCCTGCTGCGGCAAGCGCCCGTTGAGGGCGGCAAGGATTTCCCGGATATCGCCAATGATATGGGCGTCTGTCACCACGTTTTTATTAATTTCAGCCGGATCCACATCAAACTGCAGGATTCTGGCATGTTGTGCAAATTTCTGGGCATTGCCGGTTACCCGGTCACTGAAGCGGACGCCGATGCCAATCAGCAAATCGCATTCGCTGACGCCGTAATTGGACGTCTTGGTGCCATGCATGCCCAGCATGCCGGTATAAAGGCCGTGATGGCCGTCAAAAGCGCCTTTGCCCATCAAGGAATCCGCCACAGGGGCGTGTACCCTCTCGGCAAATTCCAGGAGTTCCCGGCTGGCCTCCGAAATCACGGCGCCCCCGCCCACAAAGAGATACGGCCGCTGGGACTCCTGAATGAGCTGGACTGCCCGTTCTATCGCCTGTTCTGTAATCTGCTCTGTCTCCCGATCCTCCTGCTGAGCCGTGATGGGGGCAAATTCTGCC
>Ga0137306_103321_pt1 | contig 12153 bp, 6 predicted proteins | sample Inofroosms_March_FD_97187 | JGI IMG/M metagenome (GOLD analysis project Ga0137306, IMG submission 97187) | Mouse cecal microbial communities from Vienna, Austria - N-Acetylneuraminic and N-Acetylglucosamine D2O microcosms_March | ecosystem: Host-associated > Mammals > Digestive system > Large... | reverse complement strand
GGATGGTTGAAAATACCGTCAGACAGCTTTCCATGCATATCGCAGACCAGGTCGGCGAACACTGTCATCTGTCTTTTTACTACGAATTAGAGAGCAATCACCTGATGACGGCGGAACAGTTCCGACAGATCTTTTATGCACAGTACTTTGATTACAGTCTGCTGTTCAACACCGGAACGGGCTATTTTGCATTCTGCATCAAGCTGGAATAAAAAAACAGGAGCCGGCTCAATGCCGGCTCCATCACACTTTCCGTCTCTGTCTCTTAAGCTCACGACGTCGCGCCACCCGCCGTGTTTTGCTTACTGCCTGCTTTTCTCAGCACGCTCTCGATCCTCTCATGAAGATCTTCTACGTTAAAGGGCTTGAGGATATAATTATCCGCCCCCAGCATAAAGCTCTCCAGAACCGTATGCTTATCATTCTGGGATGTGAGCATGATCACAGGAATATTCTGGCAGTCTTCCATTTCACGGATCTCACGCAGCGTCTCCACGCCGTCTTTCGATGCCATCCGTACATCCAGCAGGATCAGGTCCGGTTTGTTCTTTTTCAAATACTGCAGGGCACGCACCCCCGAATTTAAAGGTGTCACCTCATATTTCTCCTTCAAAGCCTGTTCGATCGTCGCCAGACTGATACTGTTATCATCCACCGCCAGTATTTTGTACTTAAATGTCATCTGTTATTTCCCCCTGTCCTGTCTTTTCTAATAATTCACGCAGCATCTGTTCCGCCGCCTCATCTTCATATAACTGGAGCTGTTCTTTGACTTTCTCGAGCGTTTCCTCAGTCTCTTTCTCCAACTGATATGCCAGGATCTCTTCTATCTTATGCGCACACTCCTTGGCCTGAAAATCTTCCAGACTGCTCAGGGCCGTCTCGATCTCCTGCCGCAGCTCCCTGCTGCCGATCTCCTTCTTCTCAACTGCCGCACTCTCCTGCTTCCGATTCTCCTGCAGATATGCCTCGATATACGCAAGCTGCTCTTCATACTCTGCCAGAAGTTTCGTCACACGGCTGTCCACGAAGGCCAGATCCCCTCTGTTCACCGCTTTTTCCTGTTCCTTGGCTCTGCTGGAAAGCCGCATCGCGCCTACATTCGCGGAAGCGCTCTTCAGGGCGTGCACCTCAATGCCATAGCCCTCATAATCCTGGTCTTCCCAAAGCTCCTGCAGGACTTTCAACTTGCGTTTCCCGTCCAGACAGTACAGCTTCAACAGCTCATTATATTCTTCCAGACTGCCGGCATAATGCCCGGCTACCTCATCCGTATCAATTCCCTCGATCGTGATCTTCCGGAATATATCGTTATTGGACTGCAGGTTCTCAATCCACGATCCGCCCGCCATCCTTCTGTCTTCCGGAATCCATTTCAAAAGCATCTTATGCATGGCCCGTCTGTCAAGCGGTTTTGCCAGAAAATCCTGAAAGCCGTTCGCAAGGAAGTTCTCCCGGACGCCTTCCATGGCGTTGGCCGTCAATGCGATGATAAGCGGCAGGCTGCCGTTCTCGCCGCAGTCGTTGCGGATCCGCTGCACCGCCTCCATTCCGTCCATGACAGGCATCATATGATCCATGAAAATAAGATCGAACTGTATCCTGTGAACAAGCTCTATCGCTTCCATTCCACTTTCGGCCTCGGTGATCTCCAGCCCGTAGGTCTGCAGGAAGGATCTTGCGACTTTTCTGTTGATCAGATTGTCGTCCACCACCAGCACCTTATAATCTTTGGCCGTAAACGGCTCCAAAGGCTCCTCCGTCTTGATCTCCCGCTCCGGCACTTCCGACAAGGGTCTCTCGTCCGTGATCTTCTGTATGATCTCCACCGTAAATGTGGAACCCTTACCATACACGCTCTCTACGCTGACCGTACCCTGCATCAGTTCGGCCAGTCGCCTTGTAATGGAAAGGCCAAGCCCCGTTCCTTCCGCGCTCCTGTTCCGCTTCGAATCGAGCTGCTTGAAATTCTCAAAGATCCTCTCAAGGTCTTCTTTGCGGATCCCGCAGCCGGTATCCTGCACTTTGAAGATCAGACGTTCCGTCCCCTTCTCTTCTCCCGGCCTGCCCGAAACAAAAATCTTAACCTGCCCTTCCCTGGTAAATTTCAACGCATTGTTCAGCAGGTTCACCAGAATCTGCTTGATCCTGCTCTCATCCCCCATATAGCAGCAGGGAATCGTCATATCGTACTCGCTCTCCACCATCAGTCCATGCTGTGAAGCCACGATATCCATCATATTCAGTACTTCTTTGACCAGCGACTTGACATGGTACTCCGCCGGAACCAGTTCCATTTTGCCCGCTTCTACCTTGGACAGATCCAGTATATCGTTGATCAGCGCCAACAGGTTATGGGCAGACGCCTTGATGTCACAGACATACTCGTATACCTTGCGTCCCTTGCTCTCCTCCATGATAATGTCGCTCAGTCCCACGATCGCGTTCATGGGCGTCCGGATCTCATGCGACATATTGGCCAAAAACGCACTCTTGGCTATGTTCGCCTGCTCGGCCTGCTCCCGTACCTGTGTGATCTCTTCTATGTAGTTCTTCGTATCCGTCATATCGAGGATCAGGATGACATAGCCCTTTTTCTCCCCGAACCTGTCCCGGATCTCCTCCGCATGTCCGTGATAATATCTGTTGTTGCGGCAGAACTCTTCCTTCCCGTCCTCCTCCAGCAGTTCCCGCGGAAAATCACTCACCTCTTCGATATATCTTCCGATGACACGGCTGCTCAGCTCCGGAAAGATACCTGCCGCCGCAGGGTTATAGCTGACGATTCGCTCATGAATGTCGATCGCAATGACGCCGTCGCTCATGCTGTCCAGCAGGCTGCCCGATGCCAGACTGCCGAAGTCGTAGACCTTCCTGCTCCAGATCAGGATCACCACACTCGCCAGGACAAATCCCAGCACAAACGGCGTGGGGTCGTACACAAAAGTCAGTTTCACCACATACAGGTACAGCACCACCACCGGCAGGAAAGAAAGGCCCAGTATCAGTTTATACTGCCTCTCCGCCGCATAGTCCGGCTTCTTGATACACACGCTGATCAGCGCATACATCGAAAGAATATAAGGCAGGATCATTCCGCACAGCATGAAAAGCCAGTAACCCGGCCCATACTCCAGTCCCAGATATCCATGCCCTTCCGGCGTATGCAGCCACTCGATCCGGCTGTAATAAAAAGTATGCTGATCACAGGTAAAAACAAGCCCCAGAATGAAGATGTCGATTATTTTCAGAATTTTTAGTATCTTGACAGGCGCTTTCTCATAGCAGTAGCTGAACATAAAATAGCAGTAGCTGATGGGAACCGCCAAAGATCCCATATACTGCATCTTCACCGCCACCATGGCGGCTTCTACCGTAGGTGCTGTCAACTCAAACAAATATCCGACGTTCTGTATCAAAGAGCCGAGCAGAAAATACTGCATCAGTTTCTGTTCCCGGGAGCCGTCTCCTTTCAACAGCAGAAACAATGCAATTCCGATCATGCCGATACTCAAAACGCCAAGTCCTAAAAATACGATACTCATAATTTTGCATCACCATAATAAATTATATTTGACCGGCCCATAACTCCATCGGCCAGACTACGCTATTACCGCTTTTCTTCTATAAAAGGCACACTTATAGATATGATATCAGTTAACTCTTTATATGTCTACAGCAAAATTGTAATGTAACAGTTACCATCCCTCATAAATCCCAATAGCCGTCCCCCACATACAGCCGTTCCGACTGATCATAAGCATCCATCCAGGCCTCCTCCGCAGACGGATCCTGCGGATAAAATGTCTCCCGGTGATACAGCTGCCATGTTCCGTCCAGCAGGCGTTCATCCGTGATCTCAACCGCATTGCCGTCCGTTACCTTCTGACCAAGCCTTGCCACATTGACCAGCTGCCCCTCTATGAATTCATATCGGTCTACATAGTGTTCGGCGGCGCCGTTTCTGGAAAATCCATAGATGCACTGCTTATCCTCCCTCAGGGACGGCGTATCAATTCCCGAAAACGCCGGTACATAAGCATAGCTTCCGCTGTCTGGCTCATAGACAAACAGGGAAGAAAAGGATGCCGCTCCCGTACCGAATCTCCCCTGAAAACAGCAAAGATCTTCCTCCCCGTCAAAATTCCAATCCGCCAGAGACAGGAAATTCTGACAGGAAACGCCAGCCAGCCCACAGAAGGCCACTGTATCCGCATCCAGACAGGAAGAGTCGATGCGTTGCAGGACAGACTTCCGGTCCTTGTCCAGAACCAGTACCAGAAATTCGTTTGACTCCTGATAGACCATCTCGCCTTCCAGTCTTTTTTCGATTTCGTTATCCCGAAATTCTATGGTGATATAATCAAATCTTTTCCCTTCCGTCCTTACATGAGCAAAATAGGGAATGTCCGTCGTTGTTCCTGTCCGGTACCCGTCAAGAAACGCATTCTCCGGCAGGACAGGTTCCATGACCTGACATGCATAGCCCTTTTCTGCCGCATAGGTATAGGCATAGGAGGTATCCTCACAGGCGATGGCGACCGGCCAGGGACTTTCATTTCTCCAAAAAGCCTTTTCATCAATGAATGTCACGCTGTCCGGCAGCTTTATCAGGGAAATGTCAGATGCATTTTCAATCGCCCCTTCTTCTATCGTAGTAACGCCCTCTGGGATCGTAAGCTCCAGCAGATCACCGGCATAAGGCGCTCCCAGACATTCCCTGCCAAGCGTCGATACCCGTCTGCCGTCAATCATGGACGGGATCACCACCCGATAAGGATCCTGTGTATTTTTCTCCTCATCGTAACCTGTGATCCGCAGCGTGCCGTCGGGCAGTTCTTCGTAACTGAAGCAGTCCGTCTCCCCTGTCAGGGGCAAATGCTCCGCCGTCTCTGCTCCTGCATTTTCATGGTTCACCGGGCCGTGCTGCTTTTCTTCTTCATCATCACAAATCATCCTCCGATCACTCTATTGTAACACTTTTTAACCATCCGAACCATGGAAATTGCCCGAAAATCTTGTCATTGCCGCAGGACCGTGATAAGATGAACCAAATACAAACCCGAAAGAGGAATCCATCGTGCTCACTAAGCAGCTCATCAAAGAGATCGCCGGCACCACCATTTACAACCGGGGCCTCGAACTATTCAAACAGAACAAAGTTCTGACCTTTAAATCCAACAGCCAGAATGAGGAAATCACCGTCAAAGCCACCGTACAGGGCAGCGGCAGAAAGAAATATAAAGTAACCCTTTCCTACAATACCCTTTTCGATGACGTGTCGGAGTGTTACTGTGACTGCCCCGCCTTCTACAGCTATGACGGTATCTGTAAGCACTGCGCCGCCGTGCTCCTTGCCTATGAAGAGCAGCAGGACATGCAGCAGGCGATCTTTGATTATATAGATACACCGGGATCCGCCGGCCGCATGCGTAGGCTCTCCGATTATATCGGTTACGAGAACGGCCGCTTTCTCCCCAAAAACCGTTCCAGACAGACAACACCGGTCATCAAGGATCTGCTCAGACGCCAGCGGATAAAGACTACCGCTCCCCTGATGCAGACCGTTCCTTATGGACAAGTCGTGCTGGAACCTCATTTCCTGTGCGCCGAAAACCATGCCGAGGTCGGCTTCAAAATCGGTATGGATACCAAATATGTGCTCAAGGATGTGTTCGAGTTCGCCCGGTACGTAAAGTCCGGCGACGAACATGCCTACGGCAAAAAGCTGAACTTTCTCCATACGCCGGAGGCCTTTGACCCGCTTTCCCAAAAGCTGCTCAACTTCATCCTCTCCTGGGTACAGGAAAACGGCAGCTATTACCTTACATACCAGTACTATTCCTACACGGAGACTTTCTCGCCGCTGCGCCGGATCCCGCTTGGCGGCGCGGAATTCGAGGAGCTTCTTTCGATCCTGAAAGACAATCCTGTGCTGATTGATCTCAACGGTTCCGGTGAAAAGATCTGGCGCCAGACAGACGCCGTTCTGAGCCGGCACATGCGTCTGCTGGGAAAACCGGAGGGCCTGGAAGTGGAAATCGAGCCTCTGGCGGAATTCTATGCGGCCCACACAATCTTCACCTTTCGGGACGGCCTGATCTATCGGGAGAACAGGGAAAATCTCCTGCCGCTGCAGGATTTTCTGTCCTGTCTGCCGGAGCTTGCGGGCACCGGTTTCTATGTTGAGAAGAACGACATTCCCACGTTCTGCAGAGAACTGCTGCCCCTTCTGGAAAAGCATTACCACTGCGAACGGACAGCATTCAATGAGGCGGACTACGGCGTGGAACCCGTCTCCTTTGAGATCTATCTGGATGCGCCGCAGAGAAATTTCATCACATGCAAAGTTTATGCCGTCTACGGTGACAAAAAATACGAAGTCTATAAGAAAGACGAAGAACGGGCCGGCCGGGATGCCGTCAGGGAAATACAGACCGGCAATATCGTCGCCTCCTACTGCAATGCCTATGACGAAAATGAGCATACCATGGTCATTGCCGACGACGAAGACAAGCTGTACGAGCTGCTCACGACAGGCATTCCGCGCTTTCAGGAACTCGGAGATGTGTACGTCTCCGACGCCCTGAAAAAATTCCGCGTGGTGTACAGCGGCAAAGTGGAAGTGGGCGTATCTTTATCGGAAAACCTGCTGGAGCTGACCATAGGCGCCGACCAACTGTCCCGGGAAGAACTGATCGAGATCCTGTCCAGATATGACAGGAAGAAAAAATATTTCCGCCTGAAAAACGGCAGCTTTATCCGCACGGAAGACGAAGGCCTAAACGCATTGCTGGAGATCAAAGAAGATCTGAATCTGACCGATGCGCAGCTGCGGAAAGAAACCCTTACCCTGCCCAAATACAGAGCCCTCTATCTGGACAGCGAGCTTACGGAAAAGCAGAGCCTGACAACAGCCAGAAACCAGTCTTTTCAGGAACTGATCCGGAACATGAAAACCATGGAAGAACATGCCTTTGAGGCGCCGGCAAGCCTGGAATCCATACTGCGCCCCTATCAGCTCACCGGCTTTTTCTGGCTGAAAACACTGTACCGCAACGGCTTCGGCGGTATACTGGCCGATGATATGGGCCTTGGCAAGACCCTGCAGACCATCGCCTTTTTGCTGTCGGAATATCTGGAGGCGAAAGCCGCCGACAACAGGCGCGCGCTCATCGTCACGCCGGCCTCTCTGGTCTTTAACTGGAAAAATGAATTCTCCCTGTTTGCACCCGGTATTCCCGTCAAAATGGTGACCGGCGCCGCGGCCGAACGTCAGGAGATCATCCGCGGTGCACAGAGCAGGGACGTCCTGATCACTTCCTACGAGCTGTTGAAGCGGGATCTGGAGGCCTACGAAAGTATTCCTTTTTTCTGCCAGATCATAGACGAAGCGCAGTATATCAAAAACCACAATACCCAGTCCGCCAAGGCGGTGAAAGCCATCGAGGCAGGCTGCCGCTTTGCCCTCACCGGTACGCCCATCGAGAACCGGCTGAGTGAACTCTGGAGTATTTTCGATTACCTTATGCCCGGCTTCCTGTACGGCTACCAGCGCTTCCGCACAGAGATCGAACTGCCCGCGGTTCAGAATCAGGATGAGAATGCCATGAACAGGCTGCAGAAAATGGTTCGCCCTTTTATCCTGCGTAGACTGAAAAAGGACGTCCTCACCGACCTGCCGGACAAGCTGGAGAAATGCATGTACGCCAACATGGAAGGCGAACAGCAGAAGCTCTACCAGGCCCACGTCCAGAGAATCCGCATGATGCTGGACAAGCAGTCGGAAGAAGAATTTAAGACCGGCAAGATCCAGATTCTCTCCGAGCTTACCAAATTAAGACAGCTGTGCTGTGACCCGGCCCTGATCTACGAGCAGTACGAGACCCCTTCCGCCAAGTCTGTCCTCTGTGTGGATCTGATCAGAAACGCGGTGGAGGGCGGCCACAAAGTGCTGCTGTTCTCGCAGTTTACCTCCATGCTGGAACATCTGCAGCAGAAGCTGGAAGAAGCGGAGATCTCCTATTATGTGCTTACCGGCTCCACGCCCAAAGAACAGCGCCTGCAGCTGGTCAAGCAGTTTAATCAGGATGACACCAACGTGTTCTGCATCTCCCTCAAAGCGGGCGGAACCGGCTTAAATCTTACCGCCGCGGATATCGTCATCCATTTTGATCCCTGGTGGAATCTGGCCGTGCAGAACCAGGCCACCGACAGAGCGCACCGGATCGGCCAGACCCATGTTGTGAATGTCTACAAACTGATCATGAAGGATACCATAGAAGAGAATATCATGAAACTGCAGGAGCGGAAAAAGGCGCTTGCGGAGCAGGTGCTTTCCGGGGAAGAACTGGGAAGCGGCAACTTTACGAAGGAGGAGCTGCTGGCATTGCTGGATACGGCCTGGTAAGCACCGGGCGCATTGCCCGGTCTTCCCTGTCATTTCCTACAGCGATGGCTTCCTCCGGCCTGATTCCCAGCCAGCCGCAGATTTCCCGAACGCCAGTCCCTTTGTCCACATGCGCTGCAATGATCTCCAGACAGTTTTTCTCCACAAAGATCCGATACGTCCCGGTCTGGAGAATCTCCGCCGCCCTTTGGCGCTCCTGCTCCTGCCAGACACTGTTATGCCTTTTTACAAGCGTGATCTTGTAGGCTGTGTCCCTTTCCGCATCTGCTTCCCGGCCCCTTTTTCTGTAGACTCTGACGCCGGCCCTGCACTGCGCCGCCAGTTCAGTCAACCGGGGTAATTCCTTAAGATCCACCGGATGTATCACTTCCCTGCCTGCTGCACCCTTACGCTTTTCCCCGCTGCCGTCCGCCTTCCCGCTTTCCTCCTTCGTCCTCATCCACACATAAGCCCCGGACGCAAAGACAGCCCCCTGAAACAACTCCAGATCTTCTCCCAGCCTCCGCCTGACTTCCTCTGCCGGCATGGACGTAGCCAGAAAAACAGGGCGCTTTTCCCGCAGGGCAAGCAGCTTACGGCGCACGCTGTCCGACAGTCTTCCCCTGTGTTTCTCCGGCACCAGCGTACCGTCCAGATCCAGAAAGACCGCCTGATACGGTTTCGGAACCCGAAAGATCGGATAAGCCCCGAAAAACTGCCGCCCCTCGAAATCGGCCCTCCCGCCATAGGCCAGATAACAGGAGCACCTCTTTTTGCCGCACAGGGGCCGGAAAATTTCCTTCTGTTCACTCTGATACCAGTTTCCCTCTTTGATCCGGCCGATATTGCAGGCACGGATCCTGCCGTCGGCCTCCACGAAACATCTGTCGCTGCACATGGCAGCGTCCGCAGCCGGACTACCGCATTCCAGTCCGAAAAAAGGATCCAGCTCCAGAAAGGCACGCTTCTCCTCCTCCGTATAGGCGCGCCCCAGCCCGTCCATCTTATTGATCCACAGGTAGAGATCCGGAGACAGCCGCTCCCGCAACCTGCCAAGCAGCGGGATATTCTGCGGCGCGCCCACTGCTCCCACGCACAGATTAACGCCGCTGTCGGCCAGCCTGTGACACGTCTCCACAAACGTCTTCATAGCTGTCATCTCCGGATGAAAGGTCGCCCAGATGCAGAGCTTTCGCCGGGCTGCGCCGGAAATTCCACGCACGGTTTTCTCAGCGGTTTCTTTGCAGGTTTCCTTGTCGCTTTTCCTGATATTTTCCCTGTTGGCATCCCCGCTGTACAAATCAAAAATTGCCAGACATTCCTCCACCGAAAAGCTCAGATTCGTCTGCAGCCCTACCCGATCCAGACCGTCAAGCCCCGCAAGGCGCCCCAATCCTTCCCAATACCACCGGTGGATCGACGCCTCCCCGTAAGGCACCACAAAGACTGCGCCGATATCGAATTCCGCCGCTCTGTCCGCGATACTTTCACAAAATCTCCCGAAATTCTGCCTGTCCTTTTCCAGTTCCTGTACCGACGCCCTGTGTTTGGAAAAGGGGCAGTAGGAACAGCGGTAATTACAACTTTTCAGGCTCCCCCTGTAACAGATTGTTTTCCTGTCCATTCATCCTCTCCCACTCCAGCATTTTCCTCCTGATGTCCGCCGAAATCAGCTGCGGCCCGATATAATCAGACAGCCCCAATCCTTCCTCCGTCAGGCTGAGGAATGCTGAATCCTCCTGATGTCCTGGCCTCTCACCGTTACTCTGATATCTCTTCTCTTCCAGCCACCCGGCCTCTACCCAATTCCTTAAAATCGGAAAGTCTTCCATTACCTCGTTCCCGAAGATCCGCCGATATGCCTTCTTTGCAATACCGGGACGGATCAGCAGATGCCTGATCACATACCTTCGCCTGATCTCCTCATCGGAAAGCAGGATTCCATGCGTGACCGTCAGGAAATCTTCCCTGCCCAGATAGGCTTCTATCTCTTCAAGCGCCCCCTGCCTCGTCGTCCGGTAGGGCGTGCAGGCGTGAAGCCGGCCCAGATAGCTTCTGCCCCCGCAGCCCAATGACAAAGCCCCGGTAAAGCCGCATTCCCGAAATTCCGTCCGCAAACCGTCAGCGCCTTCGCTCCCCCTTCTCTTTACAAAACGCCTCATGGAAATCTGCGCGTATCCGTGTTCTTTTAAAAAAGCCGCTCCCCGCTGATAAAGCCGGAACGCATGGTCAGAATCCAACGCCGCTGCCTTCCCGTCCCTCTCCAGGCGGACGCCATGCTTGATATACAGCGGATACAGAAAGATCTCATCCGGCGAAAAAACCATTGCCCGCTCCAAAGAGCCCGACAGGCTTTCCGCTGTCTGCCCCGGCAGCCCGTAGATAAAGTCAAAATTGACGCAGGCAAATTCCGCTTCCATCAAGATCTCCGCCGCTTCCTGTGCCCACCGGCCGTCATGAAATCTGCCCAGCCAGGAAAGCTCACCCTCGTCAAAACTCTGGATCCCCATACTGACCCTGGTAACACCCGCTTCTTTCATCAGGCGTACCTTCTCCCTGTCGGTCTGCTTCGGCGCAGTCTCTATCACGATCTGGCAGTCTTTCCCCAGAGGCATATAAGCTCTGACATCCCGAAATACCCGCTCCATCTGCCAGACATCCAGAAGCAGAGGCGTACCGCCGCCGATGGTAAAATCTCCAAACACGGTATCACAGGGCAGAATTTCCCTGTACCGCTCCATCTGACGCGGCAGCGCATCCAGATAGGCATCCCTCTGCGCCCCGCCGCAGCCTGCCACGGTGAACAGGTTGCAGTATCCGCACCTGCTCTCACAAAAGGGCAGGTGAAGGTACAAGCTGTGCCCCTCACCCGCCAGATTTTCCATATAATCGCTCAAATTTACGTTATGTAATGGTCTGTACGCCGTCTTATGCGGATAACTGTACATATACTGCACATATCTGTTCATGAAATGCACCTCTCTGAAAATATTCCTGCGGCAACAACAACACCCCTTTTCACAGGAAAAAATGCTTATAGGGCACGGTACTGACCACCGGATGATTCACACCGTGGAACACATAACCGTCCTCCCCGTAACAGGTGCCATGGTCGGAAAAACATACCACAAAGGTCTCGCCCCGTTTCTCCTTCCAACCGTCAAACAACCGGCCCAGCTGGCTGTCCACATACCGCAGCGCCGCCCTGTGCGTCACCAGACTGTCGTTTTTCTCCCGTTCCAGATAAAAATAGTTGGGATAGTGAATCGCACACACATTCAGATACAGAAAAATCCGTCTGGGATCCGCATTCTGTTCCAGGCGGTTCAGGATGAAATCAACCTGATTCCCCGCGCTTTCCTTCACCGGACAGGAAAAGGACGGATTCCAGTAACTCTTTTCAAAAAAGGAAGGAAACACCCTGCCAAGCGCCGAGCGTTTGTCAAAAAAAGCCACCCCGCCGACACACCACGTATCATAGCCGTCCGCATGAAGCCCCTCCACCAGATTGGCGGCATCAAACCCGTAAGCGCCTTTTGGAGTCTTCTTCCCCATACCAATGCTTTTTGGAAAGAAGAGCATCTCCTGTTCCCCAATGCTTCTCGCCTCATCCTTAGACGGCAGAAATCCCGCAAAAATGGCATGATGCGACGGATAGGTGAAGTTTCCCGGCGCCTGCCGCTTCTCCCATGCACCATACCTGTTTAAGACAGGCGTGCCGCCGCCCTGCTCCTCCGCAATGGCCGCATCATACCGTAAGGTAT
>Ga0137306_103318_pt1 | contig 12162 bp, 6 predicted proteins | sample Inofroosms_March_FD_97187 | JGI IMG/M metagenome (GOLD analysis project Ga0137306, IMG submission 97187) | Mouse cecal microbial communities from Vienna, Austria - N-Acetylneuraminic and N-Acetylglucosamine D2O microcosms_March | ecosystem: Host-associated > Mammals > Digestive system > Large... | reverse complement strand
TACCGCGGAGAAGGAGACCTACGTTGTCACCAGCCTCACCCTGATCGAGGAGCTTGCGGAACATCTCGACACCGGTAACTGTCGACTTCATGTCGGCGCCAAGACCCATGATCTGAACTTCGTCACCAACCTTTACGATACCAGTCTCGATACGACCTGTTGCAACGGTACCACGGCCAGTGATCGAGAATACGTCCTCGACGGGCATAAGGAAGGGCTTGTCCACGTCGCGTTCGGGAGTCGGGATATAGCTGTCAACCGCCGCCATGAGTTCCATGATGCAGTTGCAAGCCGGGTCGTCGGCTTTGCCGCCCTGTGCAGCCTCGAGCGCTTTAAGAGCCGAGCCGCGGATAACGGGCGCGCCGTCGCCGTCGAAACCGTACTTCGTAAGAAGTTCGCGAACTTCCATATCAACGAGGTCAAGCATTTCTTCGTCGTCTACTTGATCGGTCTTGTTCATGAAAACAGCGATCTTGGGAACGCCGACCTGACGCGCAAGAACGATGTGCTCACGGGTCTGGGGCATAACGCCGTCGGTAGCCGCAACGACGAGGATAGCGCCGTCCATCTGCGCAGCACCCGTGATCATGTTTTTAACATAGTCGGCGTGCCCGGGGCAGTCAACGTGCGCATAGTGACGGTTTTCCGTCTGATACTCGACGTGCGAAGTGTTAATGGTGATTCCGCGCGCCTTCTCTTCCGGCGCTTTATCGATCTGGTCATAGCGCATCTGCTCCGCCAAACCTTTAGCCGCAAGAACCATGGTGATCGCCGCGGTCAAAGTGGTCTTACCGTGGTCAACGTGACCGATGGTACCGATATTGACGTGCGGTTTGCTTCTGTCAAATTTTGCCTTTGCCATTTTTAAATATCCTCCAAGAGAATCGTTTTTATTTTTTATTTAATTTATTTTAGCATATTCTTTAGAAAATCACAACCGTTTTGACGTGGATTTCAAAAAGAATTTAGCGCGCCCATAATGCGAAGCTCGCTATATAGAAATTGTGATGACTTACCGAATATATACCGACGTATTTCAAATATACGCCGTGCAATTTTTTCGCAGTCGCGCCGCAGACGGACAACAGTCGTCGAGACGCCGACGGGAGTGTAGAAAGACCTACATGACCGAGGCGTCAAGGCGAACGTAGTCCGTATTCGGCGATGAATGCGGAAAAATTATGCTTGAGCTTTGGCGCGCTCGCCTATTACCTTTTCCGCTATATTGCGCGGTACTTCGGCATAGTGATCGAACTGCATAGTGTAGTTTCCGCGACCCTGAGTGCGCGAACGAAGGTCGGTCGCGTAACCGAACATCTCGGAAAGCGGTATCTCCGCATGGATGATCTGGCTGCCGTTTACAAGGTCTGTACCGAAGATCGTGCCGCGGCGCGAACTTACGTTACCCATAACGTCGCCGAGATACTCATCGGGCAAAGTTACGTCCACCTTCATTATAGGCTCGAGCAAGTACGCGTCGCCTTTTTTCATACCGTCCTTGAACGCCATAGAACCGGCGATCTTGAACGCCATTTCGGATGAGTCAACCTCGTGGTAGCTTCCGTCATAGAGCGTCACTTTAAAGTCAACGCATTCGTAACCGGCAAGGATACCGCTCATGCGCGCTTCCTGAATACCGTTATCGACTGCCGGGATATATTCCTTAGGAACAGATCCGCCGACCGTCTTGTCTTCGAACACGTAGCCTTGCCCCTGTTCGAGCGGCTCCATAATGACTTTACAGTGACCGTACTGACCTTTACCGCCGGACTGACGAATATACTTGCCTTCCGCTTCGATCTTCTTGCGGATGGTTTCGCGGTACGCGACTTGCGGCTTACCGACGTTAGCCTCGACCTTGAACTCGCGGAGCAAACGGTCGACGATAATATCAAGGTGAAGCTCGCCCATACCGGCGATGATCGTCTGACCCGTTTCCTGATCGGTGTAGGTCTTAAACGTGGGATCTTCCTCTGCGAGCTTGATAAGCGCCATAGTCATCTTTTCCTGACCGGCTTTGGTCTTAGGCTCGATAGCTACGCGGATAACCGGCTCGGGGAACTCCATGCTTTCCAAAATAATGGGGTGCGACGCGTCGCAAAGCGTGTCGCCCGTCGTGGTATCTTTAAGACCGACGATAGCGCATATATCGCCTGCGCGAACTTCGTCGATATCTGTACGCGAATTGGCGTGCATCAACAGAAGTCGACCGATACGCTCTTTCTTGTCCTTGGTGGAGTTAAGAACGTACGAACCCGCGGGGCAAACGCCGCTGTAGCAACGGAAGAAAGCGAGCTTACCTACAAACGGGTCTGCGGCGATCTTGAACGCAAGACCGGAGAACGGTTCGTTATCGTCCGTTTTACGCTCTACTTCCTCACCGTTCTTATCGGTGCCTTTTATGTGCGCGATATCTACGGGGCTGGGCAGATAGTAAACAACCGCGTCGAGCAGTTTCTGAACGCCCTTGTTTTTATACGACGAACCGCAGAATACGGGATTCATCGTCATATTTATTGTTGCTTTACGCACGGCTGCGCGGATCTCGTCTACGGTAAGCTCCTCGCCGGCAAAGAACCGCTCCATAAGCTCGTCGTCGGTTTCGGCAACCGCCTCGAGCAAGATCTGGCGATACTCTTCGGCTTGAGCTTTGTACTCTTCGGGGATCTCGGTTTCGTTGATGACATTACCGAGATCGTCCTCGTAGATTTCCGCTTTCATCGTAACAAGGTCGATCATACCCTTAAAGGTATCTTCCTTGCCGATGGGTATCTGCAACGCAACGGGATGAGCGCCCAAGCGTACCTTCATCATGTTGAGAACGTTGAAGAAGTTAGCGCCGTTTATATCCATTTTGTTTACGTACGCGATACGCGGAACGCCGTACTTGTCCGCCTGACGCCAAACGGTCTCGGACTGCGGTTCAACGCCGCCTTTTGCGCAGAATACCGCAACGGCGCCGTCGAGGACCTTAAGCGAACGCTCGACCTCTACCGTAAAGTCGACGTGCCCGGGCGTGTCTATAAGGTTGATACGCGTCATCGGCGCAGTCGCAGAAGTGCGCCACTGCGTGGTAGTAGCGGCGGAAGTAATGGTTATACCGCGCTCCTGTTCCTGTACCATCCAGTCCATGGTCGCGCCGCCGTCGTGAACCTCGCCTATCTTGTGCACCTTGCCGGTGTAGAACAAAATACGCTCGGAAGTGGTGGTTTTACCGGCATCGATGTGCGCCATGATACCGATATTGCGCGTGTTTTCCAATGCAAATTGTCTTGCCATAATAATCCTCTACTATGCGGCTGACGCCGCCGTACAATTCGGAATTCGGAATTATGAATTCGGAATTATTGTAATAAATTTACAAAATTAAAATTTCAGTCTGTTAATGTGTGCGAAACTCGACGGCGCGATTAGATCGCGTTAGCGATTTGCTCCGTAAAAAGGCGCGTCGCCCGAAGTCGTAGCAGCGCTACGTCGAAAGCGAGAAACGCAGTTGCGGCGCGAATCGGCAGCAAGATAATGCGCAAGTCGTTTTAAGCGCACAAAGATTACCAACGGAAGTGCGCGAACGCCTTGTTAGCCTCGGCAACTCTGTGCATTTCCTCTTTACGCTTAACAGCCGCGCCGGTATTGTTGTACGCGTCCATAAGCTCACCGGCAAGACGTTCGTCCATAGTCTTCTCGCCGCGCTTGCGTGCAAACATAACGATCCAGCGTATAGCCAGCGTCTGCTGACGGTCTGCACGGATCTCGAGCGGCACTTGGTAAGTCGAACCGCCTACGCGGCGCGCCTTAACTTCCAATTGCGGCTTTACGTTAGCCATTGCTTGATTGAAAACGTCGAGTGCTTCGAGAGACGTCTTTTCCTTGATAATGGAAAAAGCGTCGTAAACTATTGCCTGAGCCGTGCCCTTTTTGCCGTCAAGCATTACCTGATTGACGAGCTTTGTCACGACCTTGCTGTTATAAATAGGGTCGGGTAAAACGTCCCGTTTGGGGACCCCGCTTCTTCTCGGCATGATTATCTCCTTTATCGATTTTTTGTGGGCGCAAAAGCCCGTTGCGCTTTTCCTTAAATATCATATATAATAATGAAAAGCGATTGTGCGCAGAAAGGTATTCGAACAACGCAATTTCATGCGTTAACCGCAAAACCGACGAGCAAATGTGACGCGACAGGATTGCGCAAACGTTTTTGTTCGAGAACAAGGCGCGTCGACCGAAATCGTAGCGGCGCTACGATGAGGGCGAGCAACGCGGTTATCGACGAAAACGTCAGCAATACGTCGCACGAACGTTTGCAAGACGGTTTTTTATTTAGCCTTTTTAGCGCCGTACTTTGAGCGAGCTTGCTTGCGCTTAGCCACACCCGCGGTGTCCAATGCACCGCGTATGATGTGATATCGCACACCCGGCAAGTCCTTCACACGCCCACCCCGAACGAGCACAACAGAGTGTTCCTGCAAGTTGTGACCGATACCGGGAATGTAAACCGTACCTTCCATCTTGTTTACAAGACGCACACGAGCGATCTTGCGCAAAGCGGAGTTGGGCTTTTTAGGAGTGGTTGTCGTAACGGAAAGACACACACCGCGCTTCTGCGGATTGTTATCGAGAATAGGGCTCATGGACTTATACTCGACTTTCTGACGACCCTTCCTAACAAGCTGGTTGATCGTAGGCATATTACTCTACCTCCTTATAGTAGTATTGCCGCCCTCGCTCCGAAATCGAATAAAGGGCAATACGCGCATAATTTCACGCGTACCTCAGATTATAAACCTTTTCCATATCATATGTCAAGCGTTTTAGAGCCAACGCAAAAAATAAAGCGCGCCGCGACTTGATAAAAAGTTTATCGTCCGCTTAATTAAAAATATACGGCGTCACACTTGCGTTTACCGAATAATTATTGTACTATATAATTATCGATCCAAAGAGGAAATCACATGGCATACACGGCAATCATAATAATAACGTTAATATCGGGTGTTATAGGCACCGGGCTCGGAGGCTTGATCGGCGCGATACTCAAACGCGAATCAAATAAAGTCGTAAGCTTGTTGCTGTCGTTTGCCGCCGGCATAATGCTTGCCGTTGTTTGTTTCGACCTTATGAGCGAGCCTATAAACATGATGAAAGAAGGATCGCTCCCCTCTTATACTCCGCTAATAGTGGTTGCCGCGGTCATAGTAGGATACGGCGTTGTTTATCTGCTGAACTTTGCGATAGACAAGCACACTAACCGTGAAGTAAAACATATCGATGAAAACCATCCGACAACCGCAGACGATCTGGACGAGCTAATACATGCAGACCATTTCGAATCACACAAAAAAACAAACTCCAATCTATTTGTTGCCGGACTTGTTATGATGAGCGCCATTGCGCTGCACAATCTGCCGGAAGGCATGGTTATCGGCGCGTCGTATGCAATAACGCCCGACATTATTTCCAACCTGTTTTCAAGCAGCGGATTTATAATGGCGATGGTAATAGGTTTGCATAATATCCCCGAAGGCATGGCTGTTTCCGTTCCGCTTATTTCCGGCGGCATGAGCAAAACCAAAGCAGTTGCGCTCACCGCGATAAGCGGACTGCCCACGGTCGTCGGCGCGCTTATCGGGTACGCGCTCGGCGGCATAAACGAAATTATGCTTACTCTGTCGCTTGGGTTTGCAAGCGGCGCAATGCTGTACGTGGTATTCGGCGAACTACTGCCCGAATCGATACTCATGTGGAAAAGCAAACTGCCGGCGCTGTCGCTGTTTATAGGCTTGCTCGCAGGATTCCTGCTTGTAATGTTTTGATCGAATATATTAAAAGGCGTCGAGCGACATCGCTCGACGCCTTTCGACAGGCGCAAAATACTGTCAATTTTTGATTATATCCCCCGTCGCCAGGTTTTGGAATATCAACCAGTACCCATTGCCGGTCGGCACGTTTTTATCGCGCGGCAACCATTGCGCCTCTTCGCCGAGCGGCGATGTTTTTTCATACGCTCCGGCAACGGCATAGCACAAAAACGCATTGCCGCCGCGCCCTACGGATATTACGCGTCCGTCGAACTCTACTTTTACCCAATCTATATCGGGCAGCAGTTCTTTTAGCGTGCCGTCCTTATCGGCTGTATTGAAGATCGTTTCGATGTCGGTGCGCGCGCGCTCGAAAAATGCGCAATCTCTCAACTTTCTGACTTGCTCGGACGCAGTAACGGGTTTAACGCGCGGCTTGTTTTCCTTGGGCATGCGCACGGAACGACTTTTTAAATATCGCGCGGTCATCGCCCACGGCATTTCTTGCTCACGCGAAACGTTTACCGCAGTCGCAACGGCAGCCGCCTCTTTCTCGGGCAGATCGATCTCATTATTTACCTCCGCCGAACTTTCTACCGTTTTTTCGGGTTCGGCATGCGCGAACACCGTTTGGTCGGCGCCGCGCTCCGAAGCCGTTTCAGGCTCAAGCTCCGTTTTTTGTTCGGTGTTTTCGATAATTTCGTTTTCGTCAAGCTCGACGGGTATATCGTCAAGCACCGGCTCGGGTTCGGGTTCGGCATATACGCTATGTATTTCCGCTTGTTCGGATTTACGTTCGGGCGCGATCTCGGACACGGAGTTATCGCTTTCGGTCTGACTGCGCGGCATTATCTGCGGAGCAAGACCGTCCAAAATACGCGGAGTTTCGAGAAAATTATCCACTGTTTTCATGCGCTCTCCGATCTCGAGCGGAGTATAAAAATCGTTTTCGGCAAGCGCCTCGTCGCCATAGATCGCAAGCCGCGACTGCGGAATACCCGTGCCGTCGGGCATAGGCAACGTTTGCGGCGTAGGCGCGATCGGCGGCAATGCCGGAGGGACGGGTCGTGCCGAGGTTTCCGGCGCCGGACGATCGTGCTTGATCAATAAGTCCATAAGATTGGACTCCCACATGCGTTTTGTGTTAGTGCCGTACAGCCTGAGATCTTTGTCGAACACGGCAAAATGCAACGACGATATGTCGCCGACGTCTATCGAAAAAGTTGCTGCCGGATTATCCACGTTAGGCAAATCGCGTACGAACACGCTCGAGCGCGTGACGATACCCACTTTAAGCGCGCCGTGGATCTGCGGCAAATCGAAAGTGCGCATTGTAAACCTGACGCCCGTCGCGCATTTTTCTATCAAAACAACGCCCTTACCGTCGCCCGACAATATCAACATCTTTTTTTCGTACAGCATACCGCCAAACCTCGGATATTATATTACCGTATAATGTATGCCGTGTTTTGATGTATTTATGATATGCGTAGCGAATATTGTATTATCTACGGTCTTGTCGCCGCGGTTAAGAATAATACAAAACAGAAAGCCGCTCGGAAAAAGCGTTCCGAACGGCATATGTTACATAATATTTATTCGCCGATCTTATCCAAAAGCTTGCGGTCGGCAGCCATGCGTTTCAGTTTTCGTATAGCGCTCGCGCGCGATTTGGCAAGCTTTTGTTCCGTCAGATACAATTCCCTGTCTTCCGCCGAAAGCGTATTGAGAAACGCTTCGTGTTCCGCCTTTTTGCGTGCCGCCGCCTGCTTGGCTTTTTCACGCTGCTCCGGCGTGCGCGGTGCGGACGGTTTTTTACGCGCCGGCTTTGCGTGCGCGGCTTTGTATTCCGCTACGCGCAGTTGCTCGTCATAAGTGAGCGGCGCCGTTTCGTTAAGAAGTTCGCTGAGTTGCGTCGCCTGTTTTATCTCGAGCGCCGCCGACTGTTCGCGGTACTGCATATACGCGCGCCGCGACGCGGTATCGAGCAATCCGCTGTTTTTGCCGGATTCGCTCGACGGCAAGCCTGCCGCATTGTTTTTGACGGGTTCGGGCGAAGGCAATTCGGATACGTCTATCTTCTGCACGCTCGCAGCGTTGTGCGGCAACAGCATTTCGGGTCCGAACGTATTAGACGGTTGCGGCAGTTCGGGATATATCACCGCCTTTTCGAGCGACTGCCCCTCGAAGAATTCGGGACTTCCGGGCATGCTCATAGCGCCGAGCTGTTCTATATTGGGCGCCAGATCGGAACGCAACCGCACGCCTTGCTGACATAATATAACGCCGTCCTGCGTTTGCACAGGCGTAAGCATTATATTCTTATCGCCAGAAGTAGTGGTAAGCACAAGCGTCTGCCCGTCCTCGGCTTGACGCAAAGTCGCGCCCGTAGACAATGCCGCAACAAGCGCGCTCGGCGTATCGGGTGCCGGCAGTGTATCGAGGATCGCCGCCGTTTCGGGCGTTTGCGGAAGCTCTATGTTTTCCGCTTTTATAAAAGCGTTTAACCGCTCGGATATCGCATTGCGCTCCGCTGCCGAACGCGGATTGTCTGTTACCATGCCGAGCACATCCATTACCGCCGTTATCTCATGGATATTATCGTACCGCAGGTTTACCGTAGACAAAGCCTGAGCGCTTTTTTTAAGTGCGGCGGTTTCGAGCGATCGCCTTACGTCCGTGCGGTTGACGTACCAGATCACGATCCAAGCGACGATTATGATAAAGATACTGAATATAAGCACGCTCACGCCGCCCGACGTTTGGAAAAAGCCGAACAGCGCGCCGAAAAAGCCGCATTTTTTGCCCGTATATATTCCGACAACGTCGCCGAACACGGGGCGGTATGAGTCCGCACCGCCGGCATTGTCGCCTTTGGTGACATAAACGGTTTGACCGCTCGAATTCTCCGCTATCTCGGTTACTCTGTGCGTAAGCAAATACGAATCTTTATTCGTTTTTACTCTGTATGTAATGACCGTGCCTACACCGATCTCGCTTTCGTCTATCGGTTTTGTTCCCACTATCATGCTGCCCGTAGGTATCTCCGGCTCCATCGAATCGGATACTATGGCGAACAGCCGATACCTGCCGAACGTGGTATAATAGTTGTCGTTAAACATAGACAACAGAGCATTCGCTATGAGAACGACCAAAATAAGGAGCAGCAAAATAACTCCTCCTATTCTGAAAAATCTCCCTACTTTACTCTTCTTTTTTGGCGGCCCTGCAACGATCGTCGAATTTACATTTTGTTCAACCGAATCAGTCATAAAATTATTATACCACTTATTATATGATATGTCAATACACAAATTCGATTTTTTGGGTTATAATTACACATACGATCGGAACATTATACTTTTAAACAGTTGTATATTCGGCGAATTTGTTATATAATACGGGCATGACCAATCTCGAACTCATGCGAATATGCGAAAACGCCGACGAGGACGCGTTCGAACAGGACGACTTTCCTCAACGCAAAAAATCGTACAAAGACGCATACGACGACTTTTACGACGACGTAAAACAACCGTCGCGATACATAAAAGAGGATTGGTAACTATCCTTACCGCTATTAAAAACAAAAAGAGTTATTGCCTCTTCGGCAATAACTCTTTTACGTATGTCATGAACAAATCGGTCAACCGTTCTTTTTGAGATAATCGGTGAATACTTCGCCCATCCACTCATAGCCTTGGGCATTGGGATGAATAGCGTCCGCCATATACGACGCAAGCGTTGCAGGATCGAGCGCATCCATATCGACATAGCGGTAAAAATCCACCACTCCGATCCCCCACTTAGCTTTTACGAGATCGAGTTGCGCTATAAGTCTTTCGTAGTTCGCATTATTGTAAACGGGATTGGTATAGAACGATACTTTACAGCCCCACGTTTTTCGGGCATACGCAATAATGAATTCCATAGCGCCCACCGTTGTCGTTCTGTCAAAGTCCTCTATGTTCTTTGTGGCTGCCAATGCGCCGAGCGGCTGATTTTGCGTAGCGTCGTTAGTGGAAAGCTGAACTATAAGATGATCGATCTTAGCGTTTTTATCGACGTTGGCAAGCAAGCGCGACACATACGAGTTTGCGCCGTTATCGGCAAGCGTAGTTCCGCTTACTGCTTCCTTTATTACAACGCAATCGGTGTTGCTTGCGATATAGTTCACAAACGACGAACCTTTATTGGCATGCCCGTAAGTGACGGACGAACCCAAGAACAAATATGTCGGTACGTCGTTATATATCGCGTCGACTACGGCAGAGCCGTCAAGCTCCGCAAGCTCGTCTTTGGATATTACCCTGCCGTCCGCGGTCATAAATCCGCCGATCGGTCTGCCCGATCCGTCTCGATCGTTATACATAAACACTGCCTCCCCGTTACGGTACACGTCCACGCCTATGAATTTTTCGCCGCCGCGCTGTTCGACAACGACATCGCCGTCGGCAACGGCGTACGCGATACGATCGAACACTTCGCTTTCGGCAAGCTTTATGCCTTCAGTATAATCGGTAGTACCGCCGTCTGTCAATATAAACCGACCGTCTTCTCTGTTATAACCGAACACGCCGCCCGATACCGTCAAGTTTCCGCGGTTGCGCACCGCATAGGACGAATTATTTGTTTCGGCGCTCGATTTATACGCCGCCGTATATCCGCCGGAAATATTAGTAGTAGCGGACGCTTCGGCGGAAATGCCGATAATATTGGGCGCTTTTTGACTGTGGTACGCCGCGGCGTATATCCTGCCGCCGCCGACGTTGAGCGTGCCTTTGTTGAACACGCCGAAAGTATAGTCGTTATACGTTTCGCCGATCACTTCGCCGCCGTCGATATTAACTTCGGATGCCGCGCCCTCGAGATAAATACCGTACGCTTCGCACGTGCCGACGGGATTGCAAGCGACCGAACGCACCGTGCCGCCCGTTATGCTTTTCACTTGGGCGGTGCCTAGCGTACGAACGCCTATCGCCGTACCGCCTTTTCCGTATGATTGAGAATAAACGGAACCGCCCGTCATTTCCATTTTACCGCTTCCCGTCATGGAAACGGCAACTATATTAGCCGAATTTTCGGTGTTGAGCGCAAGCGTTTGAATATCGCCGCCGCTTACATACAGTTCGCCCTCGTTGACTATCGCATGCGCCCACGTAGTACCGTAAGCCGCACCGCGAACGATACCGCCGTCGATATAAACCTTTCCGCTCGGGTAATTATATATGCCGTCCGCCTGTGCCGTGTTATTCACGCCGTCGTTGCGAATATTAAGCCCGTCCACTCTGAGCGTGCCGTAATTATAAACTACCGCGTCAAGACCGCTGCCCGTAGAGCTTCTGTAAAGCATGCCGCCGTCTTTGGACGTAGTAAGCGTGACGGCGCCGTTATTCGTGAGTTTGCCCGTAATACGGTAACCGTCAAAATCGATATTTACGTTTTTATCGGCGGCAACAACTATGTCCTCGTCGGCGTTTTTGCCGACCGTAACGGTATCGCCGTCGCTTGCCGCGGCCACGGCGTCTGTTACCGACGCATACCCTACTTTGCCGATAAATGCGGCATTGCCGAGTTCCGTGCCTATAAGTTTATACTCTTTGACTACGCTGTTATCCGATCCCTTTACTGTAGCGGTCATTATAAGCGCGTCGTCTTTATACTCTTCCGTATAGGTCTGTCCCGAGCCGAGTACGTAACGGTAGGAATTTGCCGAAGCCTCGGACAAGCCGTAGCCGTCGCCGTAAGTGACTGCGCCCGATCCTTCGATAAGGAAATAGTGGTTGTTATTTATTTTATTTATATACAATGCGCCGCCCGTTACCGACGCGATGTTCGATCGCGCACGGATGCCTATAGCGCCGCCTTTCGAATGAGCCGAAAACGCGTAAAAAGTACCGCCAGATACTGACTTGATCGTGGCGTTCGCGTCGTACGATATCGCTATCGCGTTGGGCGACGTATTGGCGTTGTTATGGCTTACTACCGCGCTGATAGTGCCGCCGTCTATAGACTCTATCGTTCCCTTATTCCAGATACCGAACGCCCATTGCATAGCGTCGGACTTGCCCGTTATGTCGCCGCCCGAAATAGCGCCGACTTTTCCGTTCGCCTCGATATCTATTCCGAACGCCTTATTATTATCGGCGCTGCCGTTATCCGCGTAAGCGTATACCGTTCCGCCGCTTATGTTATTCACGGCTCCGCTACTTATATATATGCCTTCGGCATAACCCGAACCGGGATTGTAGGCGTAGATATCGCCGCCGCCCAAGTTATCGAGAATACCGCCTTGGAAATAAAGCCCCACGGCTTTACCGCTGCCCGTAGTCTTTGCCTCGAACGAGCCGCCCGTGATATTCTCGAT
>Ga0137306_103317_pt1 | contig 12162 bp, 11 predicted proteins | sample Inofroosms_March_FD_97187 | JGI IMG/M metagenome (GOLD analysis project Ga0137306, IMG submission 97187) | Mouse cecal microbial communities from Vienna, Austria - N-Acetylneuraminic and N-Acetylglucosamine D2O microcosms_March | ecosystem: Host-associated > Mammals > Digestive system > Large... | reverse complement strand
TTTAGTGGCTAAGCAGATCCGCCAGATGATAGATACAGATATGCCGATTATTTTGATTTCTGCATATGATTGGAGCGAATTTGAGGAAGAGGCAAGAAGTGCGGGTATCAGCGGATTTATTGCAAAACCGCTGTTTAAATCCACTTTATTTTACGGATTAAGGAAATATATGGATATTGCGGGGACAACGGACGAAGCAGAAATATCGACAGATATGGATTTATCCGGATGTCATATATTGGTTGCCGAAGATAATGATCTGAATTGGGAAGTATTGAAAGAGTTGCTGTCCTATATTGGTATGGAGCTGGAATGGGCGGAGAATGGACAAATTTGTCTGCAGAAGTTTCAGGAGTCTGAATCAGGGTATTTTGATGCAATTCTGATGGATATCCGTATGCCGGTCATGAATGGATACGAAGCCACCAAAGCAATCCGCGCTTTAGAACGTCCTGATGCACAGGACATTCCGATTATTGCAATGACCGCAGATTCTTTTTCTGAAGATGTGCAGCGGTGTCTGGACAGCGGAATGAATGCGCACACGGCGAAGCCAATTAACCTCGATGAAGTGGTCTCTCTGCTGAAAAAATATATCATGAAACCAAGTCCGTGAAGCATAGTGACGAATTAGAAGTTGCAGAGTATGGAAATTTAATGTGATAATTGTGCGAAAAAAACTTCATAATCAGATTGACGGGCAAAAGGGGCGATTTATTTTACTTCGCCCCTTTGCTTTTGTGAAAAGGGGCGCATAAGGAAATTAAAAGCTACAGCTGCATGCGCCCCGCACGGCGGGGAGGTAGATAAATCTTCCCTACTCGATTTACGAATAGGCGGATATGGCTAAAAGTCATAAAACACATTTGGGAGGAGGCTTGTATGGGGACAGATAATGGTACGGAGCATAATAGAAGGTTCATAAGAAGAGGCATGGTCAAATTTACGATATTTATGTCTGTGGTGATTCTGATTGCATTATTCGTCATTGTACGCCAGCTTTTAAAAGACAGTGATGCGGAAAAAGAAAAAACGACAGCGGTCACTTCGTCAAGACTGGAGAAGGTGCTTCAGATCAGCGAGCTGTCCACATACAAAGTTACTTATAACGGGGTAGCGGCTGTAAAAAATGAAGATGACAAATTGCTTTATAATGTGGCATACGAGGCTAAGATAAGTGTTGGACTGGATATGGAAAAAATTAAAGTCGAAGTCGATGAGTCGGAGGAAGAAAATAAAAAAATAATTGTTACTCTGCCGGAAATAGAAATTATGGATGTGGATGTGAACCCTGGTTCGCTGGATTACATATTTGAAAAAAAGAGCGCCGATACGGATGATGTTTCCATGACCGCATTTCCAGCGTGCAGAGCAGACGTAGAGGAAGAGTGTAAGACGAATGATGTATTGTTTGAATTGGCAAGAGAAAATGCGGCAAATACGATTAAGGCTCTGGTGAAACCCTTGTTGGAGCAGTATGAGGAATATTCTTTAGAGATTGTGAGCGAGGGAGGTTCCAGCTATGAATAAGACGAGACGATTCACAGCCATTTTTTTATTGGTGCTGACATTTTCGCTGATTGGCTGCAGTATGAAAAAGAACCAAGAGGAACCGGAGAAGACTCCCATAAAATTAGAAACAAGCCAGATGCAGGCTGTTTGTGAATTAGCTACGCTGGAATGTTACTATCACAATACGGCAAAATTAGATTCCGAAAAACAAGTTCTGTTCTGGAACACCAGCAAAAGGCTGTGGATTGAGTATTCCGGAATCGTAAAGGTTGGTATTGATTTGAGCAAATTCGATATGAGGTTGGATGGCAATGTTGTTACGATTGCAATACCGGATGCAAAGATATTAGGCTGTGAGGTTGACGACGCATCTTTGTCTGAGGATACTTTCTATTCGGAAACGAAAGGACTGGGAAGCGGCAAAGTGGGCGCAGACGACCAGACGAAAGCTTTTCAGGCGGCTCAGGAAGGTATGCTTGCGGCAGTGCAGGAGGATGAATCCCTGTTGCTTCAGGCGAAGGTAAGGGCGCAGACTTTACTGGAAAATTATGTGAAAAATATCGGCGACGCGATTGGGATTGATTATGAGATACGGTGGGAAACGGTAGTGGAAGATGAGACTGCAAATTAGTATTAAATTGTGATATTATGGGAAGCAGAATCAGCTTGCCATAATCGGATTTACGGCGCAGTTGATTGAACCGTCGCATGACCAACTTGCATGGACACAGGAAAAAGGTGATGAGATTATCTTACGTAAATCTGACGGCGCTATGCTCACTCCTCTTGCTCAAGGCGATATGGTATTTGTCAGAGCAATGAAAGAAGTAACCGTAGGTGCGCTATCTGGCAGAAGCAATTCATTGGATAGGTCTAAATATGTAAGATAATGCTGGAATAATTTGTAAAAATATTGTAGAATATAAGAAATATTAAGGAAAGTGGATTGGGTAAATTTGGGTTATGAGTTGGAACGAGATTATTTATAATATTTTGCTTTCAATTACTGCTTCCTTTTTCTTTTGGATTTTTACGTTTAAGATTTCATTCACAAAAGTTATATTTGCCAAAAGATTGGTAAAAGCAGATAATACATTGACCGATGTCAAAAAATCGTATGGTTACAGATTGAGATTTGCGAATGTTGGATTTCGTGATTTAATAGAATTAACGATGGTCGTTAAATTAGTCATAAATGATCCTACGTGTAATCACATATGTTTTCTTGACATTTCGAATTCTGGTCAGCAAAATTTTATGACGGCTTTACCTAGTATTATAACTTATAAAATAAAAAAGCTCAGCAACATAAGAACGCTAACAATCTATCCGTCGGATTCCATGCAGCATGAGTTATCCAAAAAGAAGTACCCACCTAAAATACGAAAATTATCCCGAAAGGGAAAACTTCAATTTAGAGATATTTTTGAAGAATATGGCGATAATGTTACAATTACAATCTATGTGTATGGAAATGATAAGACTACCGGTGCAAGAAAGATGTTTGAATCGAAGCACTATACGATGCATGACATTGAAGAGGGGGATTTTTATGGTTCAAAAGAGATTAAAATTCCAATTTTCAGCAGAAAAAAAGTAAAGATAGATAAATTATCAAAAATACATAAAAAGATTCAAGTTTAAAGTTATAAAAATAATTTTAAGAAAAGTGAAGGATATTAGTATATAAGAATCAGCCATTTCAGGAGGTTTATTCAACAATGGTTAAAATATTATTCGTCTGCCTAGGCAACATCTGCCGTTCCCCGATGGCAGAATTTGTAATGAAAGACATGGTAAAAGTAGCCGGAATGGAATCGGAATTTCTGATTGCATCGGCAGGAACCAGCAACGAGGAATACGGGAATCCGGTGCATCCGGGAACAAGAAACAAACTGCGGGAATACGGGATTTCGGTGGCTGGCAAGACCGCTGTGCAGCTGCAGCGAAGGGACTATGAAAAGTACGATTATATCATCGGAATGGAACAGCGGAATCTTTCCGGCATCACCCGTATCTGCGGAGCAGATACAGAGGGGAAAGTATATCGTCTTTTGGATTTTACAGAGCAGGGGCGGGACATTTCCGACCCGTGGTTTACCGGGAATTTTGACAGTACCTATGAAGATGTGCGGGAGGGCTGTGAGGCATTACTTGCATATTTGAGAAAGGGAAACGATCTTGAATAAATATTTAAACAATTTTAGGATTTGCATAAAAAAGGTAGGAGAAAGGAATGAGAGTTATTACATCTATAACCGTGTAACCAGCCCGGGAACCTATCACAATGCGGGAAATTGAGAAATACTTTGAGTGATATGAAGTGAACTGTTACTGATTTTTTGCATAAAATCAAAAAAACGAGGTAAAATTTATTGCAAAATAAAAATGTTTGTGTTATATAATAGTAAGTGTAACAATCAATACAGTGGTTTGTTGCATCATAAATAGCAATAAAAGAAAATGCTGGGAAAGAGACTCTTGTTTTCAGACATCGACAGGAATGGGGCGTCACCGACTGAGAGCGCCGCTTGAAAGAGAAGATAAAGGGAACACTCTGGAGCAGACCGGTTGAAAGACGGAGCGATTGTGAGCGGTTCGAGAGGACGCAATCGAAGAATAGCTCTTCCGTAGGTCGGTACGTCAGTGCACGTTACGCATGAAGAGAGGGAAGATGACTGTAATTATTGAAGTAAAATTGCAGCATGTTTCAAAGCGGGTGGTACCGCGGATAATAAGATTATTCGCCCCGGAATACAAATCGTATTCCGGGGCATTTTTGTGTACAAAGAAATTAGCAGAGGAAGCTGCATGCGCCCTGCGCAAACGGGTAGGGGAAGAGGTATTCCCTGCTGTCTGCACAAAAGTGCTCCGGAAAATGCAAATTGAAAAGGAGTGGAAAGATGAGCAACATTTACAGAGACGTGACATTGGATCAGGTAAGCGAGACAGACATTGACAAAGAGATTCGGATTGCCGGCTGGGTGGAAAATATCAGGGATCATGGCGGCGTATCCTTTTTGGATATCCGCGATATGTATGCCGTTATGCAGGTTGTAATCCGGGACGGGAAGCTGTTAGAGGGAATCCGAAAGGAGCAGGCAGTTTCCGTACAGGGCGTAATCGAAAAAAGAGATGAGGAGACTTATAATCCGAAGATACCAACCGGAACGATAGAGTTAGAGGCGCATGAAGTTACCGTTTTGGGAGAGGTTTATAAGAACCTTCCGTTTGAAATTCAGACCAGCCGTGAGGTAAGGGAGGAAGTGCGCTTGAAATACCGTTATCTGGATCTGCGGAATCAGAAAGTAAAGGACAATATCGTGTTCCGTTCACAGGTGATATCATTCCTGCGTCAGAAGATGACAGAACTTGGATTTTTGGAGGTTCAGACGCCGATTCTCTGCGCATCCTCACCAGAGGGAGCCAGAGACTATATCGTACCGTCCAGAAAATTTAAGGGAAAATTTTATGCGCTGCCGCAGGCGCCGCAGCAGTATAAGCAGCTTCTGATGGTATCGGGATTTGATAAATATTTCCAGATTGCCCCATGCTTCCGGGATGAGGATGCAAGGGCAGACCGTTCGCCCGGTGAATTCTATCAGTTGGATTTTGAAATGAGTTTTGCTACACAGGAAGATGTATTTGCGGTTGGGGAAGAAGTTCTGACCGCTGCATTTGAGAAATTTGCACCGGAGGGCTTTTCGGTGACGAAGGCGCCGTATCCGATTATCAGCTACAAGCAGGCAATGCTGGAGTTTGGTACAGATAAGCCGGATTTGAGAAATCCTCTTCGGATTATTGATGTTACGGAATTTTTCCAGAGATGCAGCTTCAAGCCATTTATCGGAAAGACGGTAAGAGCCATCCGGGTACATGCGGAAATGTCCAAAGGCTTTCATGAGAAATTATTGAAATTTGCAACAGGCCTTGGCATGGGCGGACTGGGATATTTGGAGGTACTGGAAGACGGCAGCTATAAAGGACCGATTGATAAATTTATACCGGAGGAAATGAAGGAAGAATTTCGTACGCTTGCAGGGCTTGGCGTGGGAGATACGATTTTCTTTATGGCGGATAAGGAAGAACGTGCCGCATACTATGCCGGCATGATTCGCACCGAGCTTGGAGAGAAGCTGGATTTGTTGGAGAAAAATGCGTACCGATTCTGCTATGTCAACGACTTCCCAATGTTTGAGAAGGATCCGGAGACTAAGCAAATCGGATTTACCCATAATCCGTTTTCCATGCCGCAGGGCGGATTAGAGGCATTGAATGAGATGGATCCGTTGGAGATTCTGGCATACCAGTACGACATTGTCTGCAACGGCGTGGAATTAAGCTCCGGCGCAGTCCGCAACCACGATATGCAGATCATGGTGAAGGCGTTTGAGATTGCAGGATATGACGAGGAAGTATTGAAGAATAAATTCGGGGCGTTGTACAATGCTTTCCAGTTCGGCGCGCCGCCGCACGCAGGAATGGCGCCGGGCGTAGACCGCATGATTATGCTCTTGCGCAACGAGGAAAATATTCGAGAGGTCATTGCATATCCGATGAACGGAAATGCGGAGGACTTGATGTGCGGGGCGCCGGGAGAGGTGACGGAGCAGCAGCTTAGAGAAGTTCATATCAAAGTAAGAGCATAGCTCATACTTTGATATGAGCGGGTGAACCCGCATATGGCAGAGATGCGCAAAGGAAGGATGTCATGCTGGGCATGACGCGCATCTCGCCCGGATACGCTTAAGGGCGTATCCGATGAAGAAGTTCGAGCATAGCGCTCACCTTGATGTGAACGGGGTGAACCCGGGAAATAATGAAACAGGATGGGAGGAAAAGCATTTGAAACATCTGGGAACAAAACAAATAGAAACCGACCGATTGATATTGCGCCGTTTTACCGTAGAAGATGCACCAAAGATGTATGAAAACTGGGCGTCCGACGAGGAGGTGGCAAAGTATTTGACATGGCCCGCACATGCAGACGCAGATGTAACGGCAGAGCTGCTTGCAAGATGGACAGGGTGTTATGGGGAAGTAAATTATTACAATTGGTGCATGCAGTTAAAAGAAGACGGCGAACTTATCGGCAATATCAGCGTGGTGGAAATCAAAGAGCAGGTACAGAGCGCCGCCATGGGCTACTGTATCGGCAGGAAATACTGGCATCAGGGTTTTGCCTCGGAGGCGCTTAAGGCAGTTATGGATTTTTTGTTTGACGAGGTTGGCGTAAACCGTGTGGAGGCAGTACATGATGCGAGAAATCCGCATTCCGGTCAAGTGATGAAAAAGAGCGGGCTGCTCTATGAAGGAACGAAAATTGAAGCGGGCTTTAATACCTCAGGGATTTGTGACGAGGTACACTATGGACTGACGAAGAGGCAGCGGAATGCGCAGGCAAATGGTCAGGGGCAGGATTCGAAGGCGTCTGGTAGGAAGAACGTGATTTCCGATAAAACAATCGAATATGTTGGGATCCTTGCGAAGCTGGAGCTGTCGGAGGAAGAGAAAGAGAGAGCCAAAAAAGATATGGGCGATATGTTGGATTATATTGATAAGTTAAATGAGCTGGATACCACCGGGGTAGAGCCGATGTCCCATGTATTTCCGGTAAACAACGTATTCCGCGAAGATGTTGTTGAAAACGGGGATGATTCCGACAATATGCTAAAAAATGCGCCTGATGTAAAAGAGCAAAGCTACGTGGTTCCGAAAACCGTTGAGTAGAAGAGAGGGATGTGACATGAACCTGACAAGTCTGACAGCCGTAGAGCTGGCAAAAAAAATAAAAGCAAAAGAAGTGACAGTTATAGAAGCGACGGAAGCTGCCCTCCTTGCTATCGAGAAAAGGGAAAAAGACGTTCACTGCTTTGTGACGGTGGACGAGGAAGGCGCAAGGAAGCGGGCGAAAGAAGTGCAAGAGCGAGTGGATAACGGTAAATTGACCGGACCGCTTGCAGGCGTTCCGGTTGCCTTAAAGGATAATTTGTGTACGAAGGATTTGCTGACGACCTGCAGTTCTAAGATGTTGAATAACTTTGTGCCCACCTATACGGCGCAGGCAGTAGAGAACCTTGAGGCAGCAGGAGCAGTAATCCTCGGAAAAACAAATATGGATGAATTTGCGATGGGAAGCACCACGGAGACGTCTGCTTATGGTGTGACGAGAAACCCTTGGAATATCAATCATGTTCCCGGCGGTTCTTCTGGAGGAAGCTGTGCGGCGGTCGCTGCGGAAGAGTGTTTTTATGCACTTGGATCGGATACCGGCGGGTCCATCCGTCAGCCAAGCTCCTTCTGCGGAGTGGTCGGAATTAAGCCGACTTATGGAACGGTGTCCCGTTACGGGCTGATTGCATATGGCTCTTCACTGGATCAGATTGGACCAATCGCAAAGGATGTGACGGACTGCGCGACGGTTCTGGAAGTGATTTCTTCCTATGATAAGAAGGATTCCACATCGGTGAAAAGAGAGGATACGGATTTTACCGCTGCATTGGTGGATGATGTAAAAGGAATGCGGATCGGTATTCCGAGAGACTATTTTGGAGAAGGATTGGACGCAGAGGTCAAAACGGCCATTTTAGATGCGGCAAAGAAACTGGAGGAAAAGGGCGCTGTTGTAGAAGAGTTTGATTTAAGCCTTGTGGAATATGCGATTCCGGCTTATTATGTCATAGCTTCCGCAGAGGCAAGTTCCAATCTTGCAAGATTTGACGGAGTGAAATACGGTTATCGTACCGAAGGATTTGAAGGGCTTCACAACATGTATAAAAAAACCCGTTCCGAGGGCTTTGGAGCGGAGGTGAAACGCCGGATTATGCTCGGCTCCTTTGTATTAAGCTCCGGTTATTATGATGCGTATTACCTAAAAGCGCTGCGTACCAAGGCATTGATTAAACAGGCGTTTGACAGGGCGTTTGAGAAATACGACGTAATCCTTGGTCCGGCAGCGCCGACAACAGCTCCGAAGCTGGGAGAATCCTTAAGCGATCCGATAAAAATGTATTTAGGCGACATTTATACAATTTCAGTAAATTTAGCGGGATTGCCGGGAATTACCGTCCCCTGCGGCGTTGATAGCAAGGGGCTGCCGATTGGGATGCAGTTGATTGGAGACTGCTTCAAAGAGAAAAATATCATAAAGGCGGCATATGCTTTTGAATGTACGCGGGACTACCGGCACTGTCCGCTTGCATTAGATTCTGACGCACAGCAGGAGAGAGTATAGAAAGGAGCGAGAAGATGAGTAAAGAGTATGAAACTGTCATTGGACTGGAAGTCCATGTAGAACTTGCAACGAAAACGAAAATTTTCTGCTCCTGTTCCACGGCATTTGGAGGAGCGCCGAATACCCACACCTGTCCGGTCTGTACGGGAATGCCGGGAAGCCTTCCGGTGCTCAATAAACAGGTGGTGGAGTATGCGATTGCGGTAGGTCTTGCAACGAACTGTGATATTACGCAGTATTGCAAATTTGACAGAAAGAATTATTTCTATCCGGATAATCCGCAGAATTACCAGATTTCCCAGCTGTACCTTCCTATCTGCCGAAACGGCGGAGTGGAAATCGAGACGGAGAACGGGAAAAAAACTGTTGGCATCCATGAAATCCACATGGAGGAGGACGCCGGAAAACTGATCCATGACGAGTGGGAGGACTGTTCGCTGGTAGATTTTAACCGTTCCGGCGTGCCGCTGATTGAAATCGTATCGGAGCCGGATATGCGCTCTGCGGAGGAAGTCATTGCATATTTGGATAAATTGAGAATGACGATACAGTATTTGGGGGCGTCCGACTGTAAACTGCAGGAGGGCTCTATGCGCGCAGACGTCAACTTGTCTGTCCGCGAGGCCGGAGCGGAAGAATTCGGGACGCGTACCGAGATGAAGAACCTGAATTCTTTTAAAGCAATTGCAAGGGCAATCGAGAATGAGAAGAACCGCCAAATTGATTTGCTGGAATCCGGCGAAAAGGTCGTGCAGGAGACAAGGCGATGGGATGACAATAAAGAGTATTCCTATGCGATGCGTTCAAAAGAGGATGCACAGGATTACCGCTATTTTCCGGAACCCGATCTGGTACCGATCGTCATCAGTGACGAGTGGTTAGAGGAAATCAAAAAACGCCAGCCGGAGCTTCGGGAAGAGAAACTCATCCGTTACAAGGAGGAGTACGGTCTGCCGGATTATGATGCGGATATCATTACGGGGGCTAAGAAGCTGGCGGATGTATTTGAAGCGACTACGGCAATCTGCGGCAAGCCGAAGAAGGTTTCCAATTGGCTGATGGGAGAGACGATGCGTCTTATGAAGGAGCAGGGAAAGGAGCCGGAGGAGCTGGCGTTTTCACCAAAGAATTTGGCGAAGCTGATTGACCTTGCGGATGCCGGAATTGTCAATAGTACCGTGGCAAAGGAAGTGTTTGAGAAGATATTTGCCGAGGATATCGACCCGGAAGCATATGTCAAAGAACATGGTCTTGCGACCGTCAATGATGAGGGAGAACTTCGTTCTACGATTGAGCAAGTGATAAAGGACAATCCGCAGTCGGTGGAGGATTACCGTAACGGTAAGGAAAAGGCGATTGGGTTCTTAGTCGGTCAGACGATGAAAGCTATGAAAGGGAAAGCGAATCCCGGAATGGTGAACCAGATATTGAAGGAATTATTGTAACTGCCGGAGAGTGATTCGGTACAAAATAAGCACACGGAGATGGAGGTAAGGGGCTGTCGGTCAATACCGATTCATAAGCTCTTTACTCCAAAATGAAAATATCCTGTGGAATTCAGTGCTTGTTGGCATCTGATTTTCCACAGGATATTCTTTGGCTAAACTGTATTCATCACGGTTTTCTCTTGAAATTTCCGACAGACCATTTATACTGCCGGTTTTACTATCTCCCATAAGAGTTCCATCAGTTTGGGAATATCTATACCTCGCTTTCCACAGAGACGGTATGGCTGCATGATTCTGAATATAACGGAAAGCAAGAAAAACAATATCGCCCTATAAAAAGACAGTATCGACGCTTGTCCAATCCCCAAAACATAATATAATAAAAGCAGAATATATATGGAGGTGTTCAAATGAAGAAAAGGAGAAAATGGCTGGCTGGATTTCTTGCGTTTGCAGTGACAATGCAAAGCGTTGGGACATTTCTTCCGGTAAAAGCAGAGACTGCAGAGGGCGATATTGTCTTTGCTGATTTTGAGGGAGAGACGTTAAACAGCAATGCGAGCGGGAGCTTGACGAAGGACGAAAAGCATGGGGGAGAACAAGCTCTGAAATATGATAAGACAGGTGACTATAAGGATTGGAATGTAGAAATTACTACGAATGAAGAAAGCGGTTCAGTGGATGTTTCAGGGCAGAAATATCTAAGTTTCTGGTTAAAAGACGAAAAATCGAATGACCTTGCCGTTAAGCTGATTGATGCGAATGGAAAAGACGCTGAGAAATGGACGGAAATGAAAAGCACGGAGGGAGAATGGTCTCACTTCTATGTGCCTCTTTCCGAGTATGGCGGAATAGATTTAACTGCAATACAAAAGGTAGCGTTTTATGAGTGGAACGAGGGAATTTACTACATAGATGATATCTGCTTTACATCAGAAAACGGTGAGGCGCAAGAGCCGGAGAAGCCGGCTTTGGACGGGGAACCGGCTTGGTTTCAGGATTTTGAGGCGGAAGATACTTCCGATACGTTTGAATTTTCTTCGACAGGCGTGACAGCTTCCGTTGACGAGGGAGTGGGCTGTGAAAAAGACGGCAGTGCGACGAAGGGGCTGGTCTATGAGAAGGAGGATTCTTCTTCACCGGAGAAAACAGACGGAAGCATTGTGATTAAATCCGATAGTCCGGTAGATGCTTCCAGACTTCGTTATCTTATCTTCTATATAAAGGATATGCAGGGATCTAATACCTTAAAGGTGTCATTGATAGATGCAGACGGAAAAGAGACTGATTTCGGTGGAAGCGGCTGGTGTGAGGTAAAAACAGTAAAAGAAAAATGGAAACAATACGCTGTGCCGTTAGAGGGCAGATCGGGAAAAATCGATTGGACAAGAGTTACCGGCATTCGAATTGGGGAATGGAATGCGGGAACCTATTACATTGATAACGTATATTTTGACAATTACCTGTTTACCGGTACGCCGGATTCCGGTATTACCGTACCGGAAGTTGCAAGCGGAGAGGTAAAACCTTCCGTAGAGCCGGGCAAGGGCGTTGAGAGCCGGAGCGTGGAATTGATTGCAGAAAAAGGCGCGGAAATCTACTATACTTTGGATGGAACAGAGCCGACAATCGAATCCACGAAATATACAGGCGCTTTAGAGATAACAGGCAGCACCGTAATAAAGGCAATTGCCGTAAAAAGCGAAGGAACCTCCGGTGAAGGGACATGCGGTGAAGTATACACCTTTACCTACGAAATTGTACCATATCCGGTAACGGCAACCAGCGAGCCGGGTACTTATACGGATTCCGCAGTTGTGGAGTTCCGAACCAAAAACGATAAGGATTTGATTTACTATACAACAGACGGCTCGGTTCCGGTACGTAATGAAGGAACTGCAGAGCAGTTTATCAAGCCGATGCTCGTGACGGAAAGTACAACTTTCAAGGCAGTTGCTTATGATGCAA
>Ga0137306_103315_pt1 | contig 12163 bp, 13 predicted proteins | sample Inofroosms_March_FD_97187 | JGI IMG/M metagenome (GOLD analysis project Ga0137306, IMG submission 97187) | Mouse cecal microbial communities from Vienna, Austria - N-Acetylneuraminic and N-Acetylglucosamine D2O microcosms_March | ecosystem: Host-associated > Mammals > Digestive system > Large... | reverse complement strand
ACTCCGAATAGCCCGGAGTGCATCCGCTGTGGGAACTGTGCGAAAGCCTGCCCGCATCAGGCGATTGAAACCCCGTTTTCAAAAAGCTGTCAGGCAGATTAAAAAGCAGATTGGACTTTATTCCGCACAGTTTTTGCTGCTGCGGAATTTTTTTTTGGAAATTTACGCAAACTATCCCGGATAAATGCACCGCACCCTCTTGCAATTCCTTTCTGGTTATGGTATTATATTACGGCTGATATGGAACGATTGTCAGCAAAACACACATCATGCCATCGTTTTGTCGGTGTCCTCACGGGGATGATAGGGCGAGCCGAAAGCGTGATGGAGGAAATGAACCGAAAGAGAGGAATTTATCATGGGCGTAGTATCTATGAAACAACTGTTGGAGGCGGGCGTTCACTTTGGTCATCAGACCAGAAGATGGAACCCTAAAATGGCACGTTATATCTTTACGGAGAGAAATGGCATCTATATTATCGACCTCCAGAAAACAGTCAAGAAACTGGACGAGGCTTATATGTTTGTCCGCGACCTTGCCGCAAATGGCGGGAATGTCCTGTTCGTCGGGACCAAGAAACAGGCGGGGGATTCGGTCCGTGAGGAAGCGACTCGCGCAGGCGCCTATTATGTAAATGCCAGATGGCTGGGCGGTATGATGACCAACTTCAAGACCATCCGCCGCAGAATCGACCGTCTCGCACAGCTGCGCAAGATGGAAGAGGATGGAACCTTTGACCGTCTGCCGAAGAAAGAGGTCAGCAAGCTCAACCTCGAGATCGAGAAGCTCGAAAAGTTCCTTGGCGGTATCAAGGATATGAAGAAGCTGCCGGCAGCAATGTTTATTGTCGACCCCAGAAAAGAGAAGATTGCGGTTGCAGAAGCGAAAAAGCTTGGTATTCCGATCGTTGCGATCGTCGATACCAACTGTGATCCGGACGAAATCGACTATGTAATCCCGGGCAATGATGACGCAATTCGTGCGGTTAAGCTGCTTTCTGCTACAATGGCTGATGCAATCATTGAAGGCCGTCAGGGTGCGGAATCCGCAGAAGCTGCTGCAGAGAAAGAAGAGGAAGCGGCAGCGGAATAAATTCGATTGTGCGGAAACGATAGAATGGAGGTTTGAATAAAATGGCTTTTACAGCGAAAGATGTACAGGCGTTGAGAGAGAAAACCGGCGTCGGCATGATGGAGTGCAAAAAGGCACTTACCGAGACCGACGGCGATATGGATAAGGCAATCGAGGTGCTCCGTGAAAAGGGGCTCGCAGCTGTTACCAAAAAGGCTGGCAGGATTGCGGCTGAGGGCGTTGTACTTGCGATGGTCGACGAGGCAACAAAAGTGGGCGTCGTGATCGAGGTCAACTCGGAGACTGATTTTGTCGCGAAGAACGAAAAGTTCATGGAGTTTGTCACTTCCTGTGCAAAAACAGTTGCGGCAAATAAACCTGCTTCGGTGGAAGAGCTTCTGCCGATGAAAGCGGTTGGTTCTGATCTGACGGTCGAGGAAGAGCTGCGTGACAAAGTTCTCACGATTGGTGAGAACATGAAGATTCGCCGCTTCACCTATGCGGAGGGTGTTTTGACCACTTACGTCCATGGCGGCGGTAAGATCGGTGTTATGGTTACCTTCGATTCGGATGTTGCCGATAAAGAAGGCTTTGGTGCCTACGCACAAGATGTTGCGATGCAGGTTGCGGCAATCAATCCGGGATATCTGGATTCCGCTGCTGTTCCGGCTAACGTGATCGAGCATGAGAAGGAGATTCTCAAGGCGCAGATTTCGAATGATCCGAAGCTCAGCAACAAGCCTGCAAATATCATCGAGAAGATGGTGGATGGCAGAATTGGAAAATACTACAAGGAGAACTGCCTCCTTGAGCAGGCATTTGTAAAGAATGGCGATATTAACATCGCACAGTATACCGAGCAGACTGCAAAAGAGCTTGGCGGTTCGATTAAGATCACTGGATTTGTCCGCTATGAGAAGGGCGAGGGCCTTGAGAAAAAGGAAGAGAACTTTGCGGATGAAGTTGCCAGCATGATGAAATAGTCTGCCGTATCTCAACTTTTTAAGGCAACATAAAAACAGAGCGGTTATCAGACAGAATGCGGAAAAGGACAAGCAAAAAGCGGTTTGTTTTTGCTTGTCCTTTTTTCTGTGTTATGAACTTAAATGTAAAATAGATCAATTTGAAAGCACGCTCCCTAAAAACAGAGACCGGGTGGAAAAGCAAACTGCTTTTCCACCCGGTTTTATAGTCGAAAAACCTCAAAAGGATCATTACTTTCTTTTGAAGCCTGCGTTTTTTGCCCGCAGGGAGCCGACTTTGACGGCTCTGTTTCGTCTTATATAGTCAACAGGTACGCCTTGTCCCCTTCCTTGAAAGCAGAATGGGTTTCAAGGATGTTGACTATATCATAGGGCTGTCCGGTAGGGTTTACTTAATCGAGTTCTCGTATGCCTGAATCATCTTTTTGACCATCTGGCCACCGATCGAACCAGCCTGTCTGGAGGTCAGATCACCATTGTAGCCCTGTTTCAGGTTGACGCCGACTTCGTTCGCCGCCTCCATCTTGAAACGGTTCATCGCATCTTTCGCCTCGGGGACAACATGTTTGTTACTAGCCATAATGATATACACTCCTTAAAATCGTTTGGTAGAATTGATTGCGTTTGCAGTACTAGTATCGTCCACAGGGAATGGATTATCACTGACAAATCTTGTGTGTGTATCCAGATTTCAGCTTATCCCGATTAAAAAGTCAGGGAGGTTGCTTTGAATGGGCTGTACCTTCTATGAAAAAATAAGATCGGATCTGCAATCATTGCTCTGGATAGCAGGTGCTATAGGCTCAGATGCCAGCGGCTCAACCCCGCGAGCGGATTTTTTTTGCCAAGCAGACAGAAAATGGCGGCACACGCAAGCAGGCAGAACGGATCGGGGGGAAAAGAAAATGCGGCAGGAAGTTCAAATGGTTCGACAGTGGAGCCATCAAATGCGTGCACCGGGCGCTGGAGAGAAATCACTGCGCTGTCCGGGGTCAGCGAGGAGAGGGTAAAGGTGTCAGAACTCAGGCGTCCGCAGGTCAGCGCGGGCAGATGACGGCTCGCAGCCTGCTTGAGCGTGCGCGGGTCGGAACTGTTCAGAATTGCGATTGCGTGCCGGTTGACGGGTCCCACGGGTAGTTCTCTGCCATTGCGCAGAATCAAAACTGCGTTTTCGCAGGAGAGACGCGGGAACCGCGGTCCAGTTGCGAACACCAGGTCAGGCGTTTCCCCTTCCAGTTTTGCGGACAGGGTACGCACATTCAAAAGAGAAATCCGTCCACCGTGACACTGAAGCAGTTTAAAAAGCTGTTTGTCCGGATCTTTTGCGGCAACCACCACCAAAAAAATCACCTGCCAACTATTTTTCGCTATGAAATCGGATGCTTATAACCATCTTGCTGCGGCAAATCTGCCGGGGATTCCAAAAACATTCTTTTGAAACCATGCAATGATAGCTTTCCCTGGACACCAGTTAAAATCCACCATGCATGGACTGTATTTTTGCGGGACCACATTTTTGATAAAAGAGGTTACCAGGAGGCACAAAATTACTTTTTTCGGTCAGGTATTTGGAACATTTTTCTGACAAGGCTTTACAAACGATTTTTTGGACAATATAATAGATAAAGTGGTATTGACTGAAACAGCAAAGGAGCGAAACTATGAAACAATATCCATGGGAGGAAGCCCAGTTTATCAATGATCTAAAAGGTCTGCTCAAAATTAGAAGTGTGAATGGAGATTGTGGTCCTGTAAGCGAGCGGGCTCCGCTGGGACAGGGCATCTACGATGCAATCGAATATATGTTGGATCTCGGCAGAAAATTTGGCTTTCGCACCAAAAATCTCGATGGATATGCGGGCTGGATCGAGATGGGTGAGGGAGAACGGCTGGTGGCGGTCGTCGCACATCTCGATACCGTTTCGGTCGATCCAGAAGGATGGGTTGCTGATCCATTCGATGGTACTGTGATTGACGGAAAGTTATATGGGCGTGGCGTCTCGGATGATAAGGGTCCTGCGATGGTCGCACTCTACGCAATGAAGGCGATCGCTGCCAGCGGCGTAAATCTCGGCAAACGGGTGCGCCTGATTCTGGGTGGCAGCGAAGAAGCTGGTGGATGGCGGTGTATTGAACGGTATAAAAAGACTGAAGAGCTGCCTGACTGTGCATTCACCCCGGACTCGGAGTATCCTGTGACCTTCGCTGAAAAGGGTCTGTTGCATCTGGATTTTCACCGTGACCTCGATGATTCGATCCCGCCTCTTTCGCTCCAATGTGGGCAGATGTACAATATTGTTCCCGCATTTGCCGAAGCGGAATTTGCAGGGAAACATTATGAGGCGGAGGGACGCGCGGCCCATGCAATGGAGCCGCATAAGGGGGAAAACGCCCTTTTGAAACTGTGCGCACAGCTCCGCGCGCAGGGGATAGAGCATCCATTCCTGTCGCTCGCCGGAATCGCGACCGCCGAGGGGCTTGGAATCGCATTTTCGGACGAGCCTTCGGGCTGCACGACAATCAATCCCGCAATTGCTCATGTGGATGAAAAGCACGCCAGCCTTTGCTGTGACCTGCGCATTCCGGTCACCGTTCCACTCGAACAGGTAGTCGGAGCCGCCGAAAAAGCAGCAGCGCAGTTCGGTTTTGAGACGCGCAACACTTCCTATATGCCGCCGCTCTATGTGAAAAAGGACTCCCCGCTCGTGCAGACTCTGCAAAGGGTTTTCCAGGAGTGCACCGGGACAGATCTTCCGCCCGTTTCATGCGGCGGCGGTACCTACGCGCGCGCTTTTGAAAATGCAGTCGCGTTCGGTGCACTTTTCCCGGAAGACCCGGTCACCTATCATCAGACCAATGAGTTCTGGAAGCTGGATTCGATCGGAAAAACCTTCCAGATTATTACGAACGCAATCGAGTTGATCTGACCGGAGATTTGTGGTTTACACCGCAATGCGTCGCATTGCGGTGTCATTCTTCTTTTGATGAATCGCGCGGTAAAAATGTGGAAAAATAGGCTCGGACATGCCATCAATCGGACTGGCAGCCATTTGAGCTGTGAAAGGAACCGTCTGATGGTTCGTTTTGCCGTACGGAACTGATCGCTCCCCTCAATCCAAAAGAAAGTGGTAAAACAGATGGAGAAAAATAACTCGTTCAAACCATTCATCCCCGCTGATCGGATCGTCCCGGAATTCACCGCGACCTCGGTAGTTCTTGGAATCCTGCTCGCTGTGCTTTTTGGTGCGGCGAACGCCTATCTCGGGCTGCGGGTTGGTATGACCGTTTCGGCGTCGATTCCCGCCGCAGTGATCTCGATGGGGATTATTCGTGTATTGCTGCGCAAGGATTCAATACTTGAAAATAATATGGTGCAGACGATCGGCTCTGCTGGTGAATCGGTCGCGGCAGGCGCGATCTTTACCCTCCCGGCGCTGTTCATGTGGGCGGCCGAGTGGGGTGTCTCCAGCCCGTCCCTGATTGAAATTTCGTTGATTGCACTCTGTGGAGGTCTGCTCGGGGTTCTCTTCATGATCCCTCTGCGCAAGGCCCTGATCGTACAGGAGCATGGCGTCCTTCCTTATCCGGAGGGAACCGCCTGCTCGGAAGTACTGCTCGCCGGGGAACGCGGTGGTTCCCAGTCCACCACGGTTTTTGCCGGCCTTGGCATCTCAGCAGCCTATAAATTTATTGCGGATGGCCTGAAGCTTTTTCCGAGCAAGGTCAACTACGACCTCAAAAGCTATAAAGGTGCCGCAGTTGGGATTGATGTCCTGCCCGCGCTGCTCGGCGTCGGGTACATCTGCGGACCCCGCATCTCCTCCTATATGATGGCGGGCGGTATCCTGAGCTGGTTGGTTCTGATGCCGCTGATCTCGCTGTTTGGCGGGGTGTCGATTATCTTTCCCGGCACAGACCCGGTCTCCACGATGGATCCCTCGACACTCTGGAACAACTATATCAAATATATTGGAGCGGGGGCGGTAGCAACCGGCGGCATCCTGAGTCTCGCAAAATCGCTGCCGCTGATCGGCCGGACCTTTCTGCAATCGGTTCAGAGCTACAATCGGGGCCCCTCTTCCAAAAGTTCGCTGCGCACCGATGATGACCTGCCGATGCGGCTGATTGCAGTCATCATCTCGGTCATTATCATCGTTATCTGGCTGGCGCCTGCCATCCCAGTGACCCTGCTGGGAGCGGTTGCAATCGCTCTGTTCGGTTTTTTCTTTGCGACAGTCTCCGCGCGGCTGGTGGGCTTGGTCGGATCGTCCAACAATCCGGTCTCGGGCATGGCTATCGCGACCCTGCTGCTCTCCACCATCCTGCTGAAATATACCGGAGATGTTGGGCGACATGGCATGAGCGGCGCAATCGCGATCGGGTCGGTTATCTGCATCATCGCGGCAATCGCGGGGGATACCTCCCAGGACCTGAAAACCGGCTATATCCTCGGCGCGACTCCCAGAAAACAGCAGATCGGGGAGCTGATCGGAGTGGTTGCCGCCTCACTGGCACTTGGCGGTGTGCTCTATCTGCTGAATGCCGCATGGGGATTCGGATTGACAGAGCTGCCCGCCCCGCAGGCGATGCTGATGAAGATGGTGGTAGAAGGGGTCATGAACGGGAACCTTCCATGGACACTGGTGTTTGCCGGTGCAGGTATCGCGGTGGGGCTTGAAATTCTGCGGATTCCGGTGCTCCCGTTCGCGGTCGGGCTTTCCCTGCCGATCCACCTCAGTGCACCGATCATGGCGGGCGGCCTGCTCCGCCTCTGGTTTGAGCGTCGGAAGGCCCGCTCGGACGAGGCACGCAAAGATGCGATTGACAGCGGTATTCTCTACACCTCCGGTATGATTGCCGGGGAAGGGCTGGTCGGTGTTTTGCTTGCGGTGTTTGCGGTTATCAAAGTCGGTGTAGACTCCCTCGGTGAGCCGGTCTATCTTGACGCAGTGCTTGACCTTTCAGAAAAACTTTCCCTTAGCAGTATTGGTTCCCTCGTCTTTTTCGTGCTTTTGATTCTGTCGGTGCTTAAATTTTCGATCTGGCGCAAAGCGAGCCGCATTGGTTGAGCCGATGGCCAGACAGAAGCAGAATTATCTGGATTTTATCCCCTGTAGGAACCCGTCTTTTTCCTGGGAAAAGGGCGAAGACGGAATGGTGACAGTCACAGTGGTGCATACCGGTTTTTTTGACCGGATTGCGCAGTTTCTGGGGCGTCCGAAGCAGAGCCGGATTGCGCTCGACCGGTATGGCAGCTTTGTCTGGGAGATGATCGACGGAGAGCGGTCGGTCTATGCCATCTCGGAGGCGGTGCGGGAGCAGTTCGGGGAACAGGCGGAACCGCTGCTGCCGCGGTTGATCCGGTATTTTGAAATTTTAAGAGAACATCGTTTCATCGACTGGGATGAAAAAAGAGAAGGGATTCGACGGTAAACCGTCGAATCCCTTTTTTGGTGCATTCATGAAACCAGGATGCCGTTCAACATTTCGAATAGGCCGATATCGGTCGAGGACTGTCCGTTTTCACCAAACAGGACTGTAACCTCCTCGCCGATTGATTCGGGTGTCCCGGGAAAGATGATCCATTGTTCAGAGCTCCCATCCCGGATGATTGTCAGGTTGATCGAAGGACTGCCTTCTCGTTTTTCGATCAGGTCGTCGGTGTCGGAAAGGGGGGAGAGCGTTTCCAACATAGAAAGGATCGGCCCGACCGCCGCTTGTTCGCTTAGCTCTTTCTCACCATAACTCGTGTTGCTGACCAGTTTGATCGAAACCCTGGATTCCTCTGCGGAGGAAGTTTCCGGTTCTTTTCCGGCATTCATTTTCTGGCGCTTAAAGAGGTCATACGGGTTGGTGACGCCGATGGCCTGTTCCTCCGAGTCATTCCCCATATAGATCAGATCATTGCCAGTTGCAACTTCAAAGTAAATCTCTCCGACCTGGTCCGCAGTAAACCCCTCAAAATCGACCGTATCCACAGTCAGCGTGACCTGCATATTGTCGACTTTACAGCCTCCTTCGAAATGCCCCAGATAGTTGAGCAGATTCGCAGTAAAACGGAATGTCCCATCCGCATAGATTTCCAGGGCAGGGTAGTTCTGCGGTTCCACACCGCGCACTTCGAAGGTATAGCTGCCTACCACAGCAGGCAGCTCGGAAAGCTCCTCCTCGGGAGGATCGTCCGGCTGCGGTTCGGCTTGACTGCTGCCCGTCGGTTCGGGGGAGACGGAAGCCGCCTGAGCAGGATTTTCACTGCGGGAGCTGCACGCCGAAAGAACAAACAGTATCAGCAGAACAGCAGCCATTATTTGTATTTTTTTCATGCTGGATTCCCCTTTGTACAGAAAAGATGGATTCAAGATTTTGAGAGAAACCGGAAAATGCGGGTTGTTTTGATGTCGATCGCCTTGACAGGACACATCTCATGGCAACAGAAGCAGTGGATACAGCTGGAAAGGTCGATCTTTGCCCTGCGGTTTTCAAGCACAATCGTTTTTGCAGGGCAGCTTTCGGCACACCTTCCGCAGCCAACGCAGTCTTTCCCGCGCACCTGCGGGCGAGGGGCGAGGCGCGGTTCCAGCCGGCGAATCAGTCCGGCGAGTGGGCGCGGCACATTTCCTGTAAAATCGAGCGTTTTGCTCGCGGGCATGACGAAGTCAGTCACTGCACAGGAGAGCGCATCCGGGTCCCCGGTAAGCTCGATCTGTTCCCAACGGGCGGGGCACAGCCCCCGCTCAACCGCATCCGCCAGCATTGGAACCTGCTCAGGCCCCAGGCCGATCAGATGCGCCATCATCAGGTCGAGGGCATAAAGACCATCCCCCACAGCGGCAGCGGTCAGTCCGATGTGCCGCCTGCTGCCGCCGGTCGGACCGTCTCCCTCCATCGCGTCCACCGCATCCACCAGAGTCAGCGACGGCCTGACCAGCAGGGACAGGTCGACCAGCATCTGCGCGAACTGTCTCCCGTCTGGGAACCGGTAGTGGAGCTGCGGCTTGAGCAGCCCTGGAATGCAGCCAAACAGGTTTTTGATCCCGCAGGAGAGGGTAGTCATGCAGTGGGTTTTCAGTTTGCAGAGGTTGATAACCACATCCGCGCCCGCAATCGGGTCGATCAGATCGAATGCGCGGCAGAGCCGGCCTTCTTCGTACCGCACCGTCCTCGAACCGCAGGAAAGGTTCAGTGCGACCCCACATCGCTCCGCGACCGCCTTCATCCCGGTCTGTTCATAGTTTGCGGCGAGTACCTGCGGGGTGTAAAGACCGCCGGGGCTGTCGGCAATGGTGATGTCCGACACGCCCATGGCCTGGATTGACCGGATCACTGCCTCCACTACAACTGGGTTGGTGGTTGCCGTCCGGTCGGGGCGGCAGCGCATAATCAGGTTTGGCTTTACCACAACTTTGGAACCAGGGTCAATCCGGAAGTCCAGCAGGTCCAGGTGGCGCCGAACCGCTTCCAGCATCAGCGGAAGGTCGTAAGATTCAGTTTTGCTGAGCGAAACTGGTTTCATATGCTTCTCCAATTCGTTCTCTTAGATGACGGTCGCGGGATCAGCGTCACTGCGGGCAATTGCAACAGCATCTCCACCCAACGCATCCCGCACCAGTCCGGACAGATACCCCAGTACATGATGCTCGGTGCCATAATGCCCTGCGTCGATCAGGGTGATCCCACGATGTACGGCTTCGAGCATCACGCTGTGCTTGACATCACCGGTCACGAACGCCTGTGCGCCGCTTGCAATGACCTCTTCCAGACAGCTTCCGCCGCTTCCGCCGCAGACTGCGACCCGTTCGACCGCCTGCCCGCCGTCGCAGTACCGCACTGCGGGAAGCTCCAACATGCGCTTCACATAATAGGCGAATTCGGGTGGAGTCATCCCGCGTTCGACAGTCCCGACCCGCACCATGTGGTCGGGCGGAAGCGTTTCTACCCCGGACAATGCAAGCTTTTCGGCAAGGATGTCATTTACACCGCCCCGAGCGATGTCCAGATTGGTATGCGCACTGATAACCGACAGGTTTTCGCGCACCAGTTTCCAGACCAGCAGGTCGGAAGTCACCCGTTTCAGTGGGGAATAGATCACCGGATGGTGGGTGACAATCAGGTTCGCGCCTCTGGATACCGCCTCGGAGATCACTTCGTCGGTCACATCGAGCGCAACCAGCGCACCGTTTACCTCTTCGGAAGGGTCGCCGACCAGAAGGCCGGGATTGTCGAATTCCATTGCCAGCGAGAACGGTGCGGCCTGATCAATTTTATTGTATACGTCTTGTACGGTCATTTTTTACACCTGCTTTCCAATTCTGTCAGTAAAGTTCGGTATGACATATATTCTTCCCGGTTTTGGGTGCTGGCGGACAGCCCCTCCACCTTTTCCCGCACCTGCCGCGTGACCTTTTCGAGATAGTTTATCGCTGCGGGGCGGCTGTCCTGCCAGAGCAGGCCGGTATATGCCTCGATCGGGGAAGGGTGGCGCACCTCCCCAGTATAGGCTGTCTGCAAGACTGTATATGGGAATCCGCCGGCTTCCGCCGGTTCTTCCCGCAGGATCTCGAATCCGTTTTCCCACAGGCTGCGCCGGAGGCGTTCGGTTTTGGTCATCGGCTGAAGCAGAAACCGCAGAGCCGGGTCGCGGGTCCAGCTTTGGGTGGACAGAATCTCCCAGATGAGATCGCCGCCCATTCCGGCGATTACAATGTCGTCCACCTCGCCCGGATGCAGCCCCGAAAGCCCATCGCACAAAATCAGCTTCACGCGGTCCGATACGCCGTATTCCGACAGCGAACAAGCCGCTTTATCAAGCGGCTTGCGGTTAATATCGCACGCAAATCCAGATAGAATCCGCCCACTGGCGGCAAGCCACGCGATCAGGTGGCCATGATCGGTCCCGATATCGGCGCACCGTACCCCCGGACGCACCAATGAAGCGATCGCAGAAAGGCGGGCATCGAGTTTGGGCAGGCGGAGCGCCGTTGGTTCAACCTGCATGGGCATTCAGCCTTTTCAGGAGCGCTTCGCAGTCGACCCCATGTACCATGCAGGCTTCCTCGATGGATTCGCCGCGCGAGGCCGGGCATCCCAGACAGTGCATCCCCATTTCCATAAAATATTTCGAGAGGGATAGGTCCTGATCGAGCGCTTCGCCGATCAGGGTTTCTTTGGTGTATTTCATCCGAACAACCTCCTGTTTTTGATTTCCCTGTGGGTCATGGACGTGTTTGCTGCGTCGGAAACATGCCCCCTGTCCCAACCATTGTACCATGAAGAATCTGGTTTTACAACCGGTTGCAGATATCATCCTTTTTTCCATTCGTGTCGATAAAGCTGGACACCAGGAACCTTTTGCCCGACATCCAAGACGGCTGTTTCGATTTTTCAAACAGCCCCTAATCTTTTTTGTCCTTAATTGCTCTTAGAATAAAGCCGCCCATAATCGCAATCGGAATGGAAACAGAAAAAGAAACAGGTTCGAGAAATGCCCCAAGAGCACCACCTAAAATTGTACATATTATTGCAATAATAATCATAACGATCCCCCATAACGCTCGATTTGTCAGTTTGATTTTATCACAACCAACAGAGAGGCGCAAGAATCAATGGATGAAATTACCGGTTTGCAGGCTCGGCTCCGCAGGTCACAGATTTCCTACCCATGTTTCAGGTTCGGGAATACACGCATCCTCTTGCAACCTGCCTGGCAAATCTGATATAATAAAGAAAAATGTACAACATACCGTCACTTTAGCGGGAGTGACGATCGGGAATTTTGGAAAGGGTGGGCTGGATGAGACGAGCCGAACGGATGGTTTCCCAGGGAGAGGCGCGCAGGCTGCTCGACAGCAGCAGTTATGGAGTTCTTTCGCTGGTTTCGCCGGATGGGCAGCCGTACGGGGTACCGGTCAATCATGTCTATGTACCGCAGGATAATGCGGTTTATATCCATTGTGCGCAGGAGGGGCAGAAGCTCGATTTTCTGCGGGAAAACCCGAAGGCATCCTTTACGGTGGTGGGTTCGGGGCAGGTCATCGAGGAGAAGTTCACCACCCGCTATGAAAGCGCGATCGTGCAGGGGAGAGCGTCGCTGGTTGAGGAAGAGGCGGAG
>Ga0137306_103312_pt1 | contig 12178 bp, 7 predicted proteins | sample Inofroosms_March_FD_97187 | JGI IMG/M metagenome (GOLD analysis project Ga0137306, IMG submission 97187) | Mouse cecal microbial communities from Vienna, Austria - N-Acetylneuraminic and N-Acetylglucosamine D2O microcosms_March | ecosystem: Host-associated > Mammals > Digestive system > Large... | reverse complement strand
ACGGTACGATCCATTCTGAATCGGGAGTCGGATATTCAAGCTCTATGTATTATTACCGGAACCCGGATAAGTCCATGAGGAGCAAGGAGATCCTGGAGGCCATGTGGAAGGAGCAGGGAATTGACACAGGTAAGCATATGGCATTCTTCTGCGGCAGCGGCTGGAGAGCGGCGGAGGAAGCGTGGGATGCGATGGTGCTCGGATATACCGACGTGTCTCTTTACAGCGACGGCTGGATCGGATGGAGCAATGAGGGACATCCGTATATTGACAAGGACGGGAATATGGTTCGGTATGATAAAGAACAGAACAAAGTCGTTCCGGCTAAGTAGATAAATTGAACAAGAACGTAAAGGGGAGAATGGAATTGTCTGTTCTCCTTTTTACAGTGTGGCCAATATATAGAAATATTCAATAAATGAATGTATATATCGAAGGAAATGATTGGACGGAAACCATGCGATAAAATATAATATTCATAATATATCATACGAGGAGGATAAAGTCATGAAAAAAATGAAAAGACTTGTTGCAGCTATGATTGCTCTAATTGTTGTTGCAACAGCCGCAGGGTATAGTGTTCCCGCAGAGGCGGCAGCAAAAGCACCGAAAAAGATTACCCTAACGACTACGGCCAAGACAGTAGACATCAAAGGAAAGGTAACAGTTTCTGTAAAATCGGTGAAACCGTCGGATGCGAGTAAATCAGTAAAATTCAAATCCAGCAACAAAAAGATAGCTACGGTATCCTCAAAAGGAGTAGTTACAGGTAAGAAAGCTGGAAAGGTTACGATCACAGTTACATCCAAAAAGAACAAAAAAGTGAAAAAATCGATCAAGCTTACGGTAAAACAGTTAAAACCGGCAAGTCTTCGTCTGAGTGCGTCTGAGCTTGCTCTGAATGCTGGGGGTCAGGAGACGGTAACAGCAAAAGTAAAGCCGGCAGGAGTGTATTGTCCGGTTTCCTACCAGTCAAGCGATACGTCCGTAGCAACTGTTGATGCAAAAGGAAAGGTTACAGCAAAGAAAGAAGGAACGGCTGTTATCACGGTAAAGACAAAGGAGAAGACAGCGAAAAAGAAATATTTGTCAAAGACCTGTAAAGTTACAGTGACCAATAAGCAGAATGGATTTCCGTCTGCAACGGACGAACAGGTTAACAGCTATATTGGAGACAGTGATGCCAATACAGTTCTTGTCGATGCAAGGCTTGCGGATGTATATCAGGGCTGGGCGCTTGAGGGTGCACAGAGAGGAGGGCACCTTAAAAATTCCGTGAATATTTCCGCGCAGTGGATCGATTGCTCCTGGTGGTCAAATAAAAAAGAGAATAAGACACGTGATGAAGTAATCCGGCAGGAATTAGATGCAAACGCGATGACAGCGGGAAAGCAGTACATCATTTATGATACAAACGGCCAGGATGCCGTAAAGGTTGCAGAGTATCTGAATGAAAAAGGATATAAGAATCTTTCCGTATACAATGCGGCAAATATGATCAATTCTGGTTCTGCCGAACTTGTAAGTTATAAGAATTATGATCTTTATGTACCGGCAGAGATTGTAAAGAATATTTCTGACCATGCAGTGAATGGGACAGCACTTGTCAGCCAGGCAGAAGCGGTCGTAAAGGGAGCCCCGGTTACTCTTCTTGATGTATCGTGGGGAGATGAGACGAATGACCCCAACAATGGCTCAGGTTATGTGGATGGGCATATTCCAGGGGCCGTCCATGTCAATACAAATGAATTTGAGACACCAAAGGTATATGTGCCAGAGAAGGATGAGGCTTACAGAGAGGAATGGCGTCTGAATTCAGATGAAGAGCTTATTAAGCTTGCCGGCGATAAAGGCGTTACAAAAGATAGCTGTGTTATTATCGTTGGAAGTGATTCACTGGCAACAACTCGTATGGCAGTAATCCTGAGGTATTTGGGCTGTGAAAATGTTCATGTCATGAGCGAACGTTTAGTTGGCTGGAATGCCAAGGGGTACGCGCTGGAAACAGGAATTAATAAGCCTGTAAAAGTCGACTTTGGCGTTACTCAACCGCAGAATCCTGACTTGATCGATACCATTGAGGAGGCGAAGGAAAAATTAGCGAAGGATACAGATTATCAGTTGATTGATACCCGTACGATCGAGGAATGGAACGGAACAAGCTCCGGGTATAGTTATCATGATCTGATGGGAAGAATTCCAGGAACGATTCATTCACCATCGGGAACAGGATATTCCAGTTCTATGCTTTACTATGAGAATCCGGACAGATCTATGAGAAGCAAAGAAATCCTGGAAGCGATGTGGAAAGCTCAGGGTATTGATACAAGCAAGCATATGTCATTCTTCTGCGGAAGCGGATGGAGAGCTGCCGAAGAAGTATGGGATGCTTTAGCGCTTGGATATGAGAAGGTGTCATTGTACAGTGATGGCTGGATTGGCTGGAGCAATGAAGGTCATCCTTATGTTGACAAAGATGGCCGGACAGTTTTCTATGACAAAACACAGAATAAAGTGGTAGAAGCAGCCGCAGTAAGCCAGAATATGGAAGATCAGGCAGATACAGAAAAAGCTTTATTAGACGGACAGGCTGTTAAAGCAGCGGAGGAAGCAGTGCAGGGACAGGATGCAGCTTTAGAAGCGGCAGATGGTGCAGAGGCAGACGATGCTTCAGAAGATACCGGCGATATGAGAGAAAACACTGATTTGGCAGAATAGTTACATAAGTGATTAAAAGAGGGACTGGTAACTTCAGTCCCTTTTAAGTAATAGTTTTCTTATTTTACGGTAAAGCTAATGAGACAGCAGGAGCTGGGTGGAAGGAATTATGGAAGATAAAAGAAAACTTGCAGGTAGCAAAGAGATATGGGTGATAAAAGCAGGATTTCCGGATACTCCTGCCAAAAAAAACTGGTCGGATTATGCCTTCGCACATTCGCTGAAAAAATATCTGGAAAGGCTGGGCCATTATGTCCGGATAGAATCCTGCGACGAATGGCTGAACAATGATGACGCAGATGTTGTAATTGTCTTGAGAGGCACAAAGAGGTATATACCGGACAGGACGCTTGACGGGCGGATCTATGTGATGTGGAACTTAAGCCATCCAAGCCAGGTTACGGACGAGGAATACAGTTCTTATGACCTGGTGTGCATAAGCTCTGAACCATACGGGGAAAAAGTGCGGGAGAGAATCCATGTTCCGGTAAAGGTTCTTCCTATGTGTGCAGATACAGAGATCTTTTATCCGGACAGCGGCTCCTGCCGGGAGAAGGAATACGATTGGGTATTTGTAGGGAATTCAAGGCATATGCACAGGAAATGCGTCACATGGTCGGTCAGGCACGGCATCCCGCTGAAAATCTGGGGCGCGGACTGGGAAAAGTTCGTGCCGGACAGTGAGAGATATGTGGTGGCAGAAAATATGCCCAACGATGAGCTTCCGGATCTCTATCGGAATGCAAAGGTTACCGTATGCGATCATTATGAAGATATGATTGAGAATGGATTTATCAATACAAGGATCGTCGAGGCGTTTGCCTGCGGCCTGCCGGTGATCTCCGATTACTCCGAGGTCCTCGAAAAGATGTTCGGCGATGCGATTCTATGCTATCGCGATGAGGAAGAGTTCGCAGAGCAGACAGAGCGTATCGTCAATGAGTATGAAGTGATTCAGGAAAAGGTGCGGTCTTTGTGGCCGGTGATCAGAGAAAAATATTCATTTCAGGCATGCGCGCAGCAATTGGACCGATTTGTAGCGCAGCTTCGGCAATACAGGGAGAGCTGCAAAGAACAGGTGCAGGCTCTCTCCAGAGACTGCTGTTTCGGAGACCAATATGAAGATCCCGGCATCATGGCACCTCAGGACAGGATAGGGAGGGTATACCGAAGCTTTTATGAGCTGTCCCTCATGATGGCTTCTGTGGGAGAAGGGCTGCAGGATGAGGAAAGATCCTATGGCGTACTGGCAGACAGACTGTATGGCCTGCGGAAGGAATACGGGAAATTAACTTTTATGGAGCAGCAGGCATTTAAAGAGCTGACAGGAAGGGCGAGGCTCGGATTTGAACTCTGCGTACAGTCGGGGGCAGGCGCGCCCTGTGAAGCCGGAGCGGCCTGTACCGAAGTATTATATGAAGAGCTTGAACAGGCAAAAGAGAAATTTAGAGAGCTTGAACAGGCAAAAAAGAAGCTTAAAGAGCTGCAGCTTGAAAAGGATAAGCTAAGAGACAGGCTCAGTAAGGCCAGTGAGGAGAAAGCTGAGATCAACCGGAAGCTTCAGCAGACCTATAAGGAGAAATCCGAGATCAACCGGAAGCTTCAGATAACCTACGGAGAAAAATATGACCGGGGACTTCAGATAAAGAGTCTGGAGAAGGAATTGGCGGCGGTCAAAAGATCCCGCACTTACCGCCTTGCCAGGATCATCGGATTCCCGGTGCGCATGCTGAGAAAGCTAAGGAAAAGGATGAAGGAGTAAAGAGTTGGAAAGCAATAAGAATATAGACATATCAGTGGTCATGCCCGTGTATAACAGCGGCGCTTACCTGAGAGAAGCGCTTTGCGGTCTGGTGAAGCAGACCTTGAAAGATATAGAGATCATCTGTGTCGACGACGGCTCTGTGGATGATTCCCTGCAGATCCTGGACGAATTTGCAAAGGCGGACGAAAGGATACGAATCCTTAACAGGGAGCATACCGGGGCAGGGGAGGCGAGAAACGCAGGCTTGGCGGAAGCATCCGGGGAGTACGTCCTGTTTTTGGATTCGGACGATATATTCGATGAAACGCTTCTGGAAAAGATTTTCCGGAAAGGAAAGAAGACAGAGGCGGATGTTGTCTTGTTCGGCGCAAAGAGATATGACAACAGGACCGGTCAGGTGGTAAATGCGCCCAGATATCTTTGGAGAAAGCTGATCCCGGAAAAAGAAGTCTTTTCGCGGAAGGATATGGATGGCAGGCTGTTCGGGCTGACCATCACATCACCGTGGACAAAGCTGTTCAGGCGGGAATTTGTATTGGAGCACAAGATCAGTTTCCAGAACCTTCCCAACAGCAACGATGTGCTGTTTGTCCTTGTTGCCATGGCAGAGGCCGGGCGCATCAGCATCGTGCGGGAGGATCTGGTATACTACCGGGTGTTTCGCAAGGGCAGCCTTCAGAATAAGAAGGATAAAGATCCCCTTTGCTTTTTGACGGCATATGCGGATACCTACGATGAATTACGCAGGAGAGGGATTTATGAGGACGTCAGGAGAGGGTTTGCGGATCTGGTGCTCTCCGGGTGCGTGTTCAATCTCAACACCGTCCAAAGCGAGGAGGCGCGCTGGACGGTCATACAGGCGCTGTGCAGTGAACGTTTTCTGCGCATGAAGCTTCTTGAGCTTCCAGAGGATGAGTACGATATGCCGCAGTATTTCCATAAGATCAAGGGACTTCCCTATGCGCTCGGCGTGCGTGAGGAGTTGAAGAAAAAGGAAGATCCCCCGTCGGAAACGCGGATAGCGACAGGCAGCCGGGAGGCGGTAGCCGAAGCTGAGCCCAAAGTCTCTGTGATCATCCCGGTCTATAACACGCAGGCGTACCTAGCGGAATGTCTGGACAGCATCACCGGGCAGACGCTGAAAGAGCTGGAGGTTATCTGTATCGACGACGGCTCTAAGGACAGTTCCTTTGACCTGCTGCTTTCCCGGGCGGAGAAGGACAGCCGGATAAGGGTATACCGGCAGGAAAACTGCGGGCTGTCGGTGACACGCAACCGGGGACTTTCCCATGCCTCGGGTGAATACGTCTATTTTATGGACAGTGATGATACATTGAGGAAGGACGCCTTAGAGAAGCTGTATGAACGAAGCCGGGAGAATGGGCTTGAGGTACTGTATTTTGACGGCATGGATGTCTATGAGCGGGAGGAGCTGCGAAGCAGGCATCCCGAATTTCAGGACTTTTATCTTCGGAAGGGCGATTACCCCATGGTTTGTGCGGGTACGGAGATGTTCATGCAGATGCGGGGCGCCGGTGAGTACCGGACGAATGTGGGCATCGCCTTTTTTCAAAGGGCGTATCTTGTGAATAATGATCTTGCCTTCGAGCCGGGGATCCTCCATGAGGACAATGATTTTACATTCAGAGCCATGCTTCTGGCGGAGCGGGCAGGCTATGTGAAGGAGACGCTTTTTCAGCGAAGGATCAGAGAGGCGTCGATCATGACCGCGGATACTGGATTCAGGGGAAGCTATGGCTATTTTAAGGGATTTCTGAATATGTTCGCTTTCCTGAATGCCCACAGCTTCCCAGAGGAGATGACAGAGCTTCTTTGCGGGACGCTGTGTGCTGTCCTGGATCATGCGAAGATCCGGTACTCGGCGCTTTCCGGGGCGGAGAAATGTGCATCTATGGGGCTTTTTGGAGCCGAACAGATCGCTTACCGGATAGTTGTAGAGGGCGAGGCGCTGACCCATGCGAAGATGAAGCGGGCATTTCAGGAGAAATCGGAGATCAACAGTAAGCTTCAGATCACCTATCAGGAAAAATACGACAGGGGGCTTGAGATCAAGCGCCTGAAAAAGGAGCTGGAGGCAATAAAGAGTTCGGAGACGTACCGGCTGGCCAGGGTGATCGGATTCCCCGTCAGGGCTTTGCGCAGGGCGCTGAGAAGGCTGAAAGGACAGGAAAAGCCATAGCTATAGATAGCGCCTATATACATATTGAAACAAACAATTATACAGATAAAAACCGTAATGTTATAATAATATTTAGTAATTATTACCAAATATCAGGCGGCAGAATTCGATACATTATAGTTTAGGAGATAGGGAAATATGGAGAAAAAGAAGACAAATAAATGGGCGGGGAAAATTGCAATTATCGTGCTGGCGGCGGCGGCCTTTCTTGCATACTATTTTATCCCGTCGGTGAACAGGGTGATGAAGGAGATACTGGCGGCCTTTGCAAGCGGTGACTTTACTGTAGTGGGCGAATTCGTACAGTCATATGGAATATACGCTGCGGCAGTGTCGTTTCTGCTGATGATCCTGCAGTCGATCGCGGCGCCGCTGCCTGCGTTTCTTCTGACCTTTGCCAATGCCAACCTATTTGGCTGGTGGAAGGGCGCGATTCTTTCCTGGTCCAGTGCCATGGCGGGAGCGGCAGTCTGCTTTTATATCGCAAGAATCCTCGGGAGGGATGTGGCAGAGAAGCTGACCAGCAGGAGCGGTCTGAAGCAGATCGACGAGTTTTTTGAAAAGCACGGAAGAATGAGTATACTGATCGCAAGGCTTCTGCCTTTTATCTCCTTCGATATCGTAAGCTACGCGGCGGGACTGACGTCCATGTCCTTCGGAAGCTTCTTTATCGCTACGGGAATCGGGCAGCTTCCGGCGACGATCATTTACTCTTATGTGGGAAGTATGCTGACAGGGGGAGCAAAGCTGTTCGTCACAGGACTTCTCCTTCTGTTCGCAATATCGGCATTGATTGTTTTATTTAAGCAATTATACAGTGAAAGGCAAAAAAAGAAGAAGGAGGAGATTCAGTAACTGGTATGAAAAAGAAGATGAGATGGTTTGGTGTTGTACTTATGGCGGCCCTGCTTACGGCAGGCTGCGGAAGCAAAAATGAGGGAGTGTCCGATGATGAACTGGTGTCTAAGGATACGTTCGAGGGCCAGTATCTTATGACAGCCGAAGAGGCAAAGGGAAAGATCGGCGATGAGAATGTGCTTTTTGTTGACTGCCGGGGAGTGGATAAGGCAAAAAAAGAGACGATCGAGGGCGCTGTTGCAACGGACTGGAAAGAGCTTTGCACATGTGACGACAGCTATGGAAAAGAGGGCGACGAAGGCTGGGGAAAGATTCCGGAGGCTTCTGAGCTTGCAAAGAGGCTTGGGAAGCTTGGAATGACGAAGGACAAAGAGCTTATCCTGCTTGGGGAGACCCTGGACGGCTGGGGAGACGACGCGAGAGTGCTGTGGGAGCTGGCGGCCGCCGGCTATACGGATGTCCGAATGGTAGACGGAGGTTATTCCGCGCTCAAGGAGGCAGGCGCTCCTACGCAAAAAGGCGCTTCCGAACCGAAGGAAGCAGAAGTATCCATTGATTCCATAGATATGACCCATGTGATGGAGACGGAGGAATTGATGAATAATTATGATTCCTACAAGGTGGTAGATGTCCGCACAGATGAGGAGTACGAAGGAGCGGTCAAGTATCATGAAGCGCAGGGAGGACATCTTCCTGGAGCGATCCATATCCGGTATACGGATCTGTTCCGGGAGAACGGGACGTTAAGATCCAAGGCGGATATCGAGAAAGTGCTTACCGATGCCGGTATCTCAAAAGAGGACAAGATCGTAACCTACTGTACCGGAGGAATCCGTTCCGCATATTCCCAGCTTGTCTTTGAGATGACGGGCTATGAGAACACCTGGAATTACGACCAGTCCTACTGGAGATGGGCAGTGGCCGGAGAAGTGGAAAAATAAAATTCAGCCTGTACACAATATGCGGGATGCAATTTTATTTATAAAAAATCATATGAAAAAAGGAGGAGAAACATGAGAGTAACAAAGAAACTGGCTGCAGTTATGATTGCGTTGGTAACAGTCATAGCGGTTGCAGGGACAAGCATTCCTGTAGAAGCGGCAGCAAAGGCACCAAAAAAGATTACTTTAAAGACTACTGCGAAGACAGTAGATATTAAAGGAAAAGCAACGATCTCTGTAAAATCCGTATCACCGAAGGGTGCGGACAAAGGGGTGAAGTATCAGTCCAGCAACAAGAAGGTTGCGACGGTGTCTTCTAAAGGTGTGGTAACAGGTAAGAAGGCCGGAAAGACGACGATTACCGTAACAGCTAAGAAGAACAAAAAGGTAAAAAAGAAAATCACGATAAAGGTAAAACAGCTTAAGCCGACCAGCATCAGCCTGACGTCAGCGGCATCCTTGAAGGCAGGCGGCAAGCAGGCGCTTAAAGCGACAGTTAAGCCGGCAGGAGTATATTGCCCGGTTGCATGGAGTTCCAGCGATGCTTCGGTAGCTTCCGTTGACAGCAAGGGAAATGTACAGGCAAAGAAGGCCGGAACTGCAGTGATTACTGTGAAGGCAAAAGAGAAGAATAAGAGCGGCAAGTATATTTCCAAGACCTGTACAGTGACGGTTGCGGCGGATGCGGCAACTGTTGACCGTGACCGTGCGGACGATGCAATTGATTGGCAGTATGTAACGAGTGAGAAGCTGTTAGCGAATAAGGATGATTATATTATCATTGACCTTCGTCCCAACATTATTAATGGATCAGATGGAAAAGATAATGGCAGAGGTTATCAGTATGGACATATAGAAGGTTCTGTACATGTACCTGCATGGCCGGTTGACACGAAGGAAAGAGAAAACCTGGTTAGAAGTTCTTATGTTTTGGAACAGATTAAAAGCAGTGATAAGAAGATCGCGTTTGTCTGCCAGTCAGGCGCAAATGGAGCTAAGAGAGCGATTTCCGTTTTGAAGGATGAAGGAATTACCCTTTCCAGAATGTATATTCAGAAGGGCGGCGGCATTGATCTGCTTAAAAACCATTCCGATCAACTGGTGAAGGGTACGGGAGAAGCATTTTCAGGTAACCTTGTACTCAGCGCTGCTGAAGCGAAAGCAAAGATTGCGGCAGGTGCGATATTAGTTGATACACGCGGTATTAAAGCGTCGGACGAGACAGCAAAAGGTGCGATCACCATGTCCTGGCCGATGATCTCCAATATGGCAGGAGAAGGAAAAGCAGGACATGCAAGAAGCTTATCTGCAGCGGAGATGAACACCAAGTTAGGCGCGCTGGGTCTTGGAATTAATGATGATATTGTGTTATTCAGCGCAGGACATGCGACTGGCGGATGGGGTGATGACGGACGTGTTGCATGGCAGCTTATCCAGTGCGGCTATACGAATGTACATATTGTCAACGGTGGGCTTGCGGCAATGAAGGCGGAAGGAGTTGCTACACAGACAGGACCGGCTGCTCCAAAGGCAAAGACCGCAAACGTAACAAATGTCGATACAAAATCACACGATATTACAACAGAAGAATTATTGGCGAATTTTGATCAGTATAAGATTATTGATGTACGCGCTAATGCAGAGTATGACGGTGCTGTACTCTATAATGAGGCATCCGGCGGACACATTAAGGGTGCGCTTCATATCCGCTTTAGCGATCTGTTCAGATATGATGGAACACTTAAGAGCAATGCAGAGCTTACAAAGATGTTCGAAGTAAAAGGTCTTGCAAAGTCAGACAAGATTGTAACCTATTGTACAGGCGGTATCCGTTCTGCATATATGCAGCTCGTACTTCAGATGCTCGGCTATGAGAACAGCTATAATTATGCAGAGTCCGCATATAGATGGTCCAATACAAAAGATGCTGGAACAGCAGACTGCTGGGAAGGCCCGGCAACAGATATCGCATTTGCAAAATCGGAGATCACAACAAGTGCCGACGGATACAAACTGACATCAAAAGGAGCCATTGCAGAAGCAAATCCGCTGACAGCTCCATCAATTGTAAAGATCACATATACATCTGCCAATGAGAGTGTTGCAAAAGTAGATGCTACAGGAACAGTGACAACGACAGGCTATGGAGAAGCAACAATAACTGCAAAGGCAGATAATGGAAAACAGGCGAGCTATAAGGTAATAGTTACAGACAGATCAAAAGATGCTATTGACTGGGACAGCAGGGCAAAATCTTCAGAAGATGTGATTAACGAAGCGGCGGCAGGCACTCTGGTTGTATTAGATACCCGTCTGGAAAGCATTCCGATGGATGCAGGTTCTGCAATTCCAGATGTAGGATATGCAGCAGGCCATATTAAAGGTTCTATATGGGTTCCGTCTTGGCCGGTTGATGAAAAAGCAAAAGAAGACAGTCTGAGAGCAAAAGCTGCTGATCTGAAGGCGACAGGCAAGCCAATTGCAATCATCTGCCGATCCGGTGCGGGCGGTGCGAAGCGTGCAATTTCGGTTTTAAAAGAGGAAGGAATTGATGAATCAAAGCTGTTTATCCAGACGGGCGGCGGAACGGATTTAATTAAAAACCACCTCGACAAACTTGAAGTAGGTACAGGCGTTTCCGCACAGGCTGCAACTGTTGAAGAGGAAAAAGACATAACAGTAACAAGTCAGGGTGAAGCATCCGAAGCGGCTGATGAAGCATCCGATACTGACAAAGCATCCGAAGACGAGAATGCGGATGTCCAGGAGGATGAAGTATCCGGCGATAGCACAGGTGTTGACGAAACAGCAGAAGAAGGTTACAATGGTGAGCAGATACCAGATGCAGAGCCTTCAGCAGAGTAATTAGTTAATGTAAAATAGTAATAGTCATATAAGGTATTCCCCCTTTGCAAGTGGAGTAAAGGGGGATGCTTCTTTATCTATAAGGAGGACAGACAATGAACACATATTACAATCCGGAGGATCTGGCAAAATTTGGTACAATGGGAGAGGAGGCGCCGCAGCTTTGGGAGAATTTTATGCAGTATTACGGCTCAGTATTTGCAGAGGGCGCGCTGACAGCTAGGGAGAAATCCCTGATCGCACTGGCGGTGGCACATGCGGTCCAGTGTCCGTACTGTATTGATTCCTATACAAATGACTGCCTGTCAAAGGGAGTTGACGAAGAGCAGATGACAGAGGCGGTTCACGTTGCGGCAGCGATCAGAGGCGGCGCAACGCTGGTTCACGGTGTTCAGATGAAAAATATCGTAAAGAAACTGGAGCTTTAATTATGGACGCAAGAGAAGAATTTAAAAAATTAGTGCAGATTCCTGAGTTTGAAGACAGTGTGAAAGAGAAAGAATTATTATTGACAGATAAGATGTCAGTGCTGCAGATCAATGTAGGAAGGCTTTGCAACCTTGCCTGTAAGCACTGCCATATGGAGGCAGGGCCGAACCGCACGGAAGTGATGGGAGAAGATGTGCTGAAGGACTGCCTTAAGCTTTATCAGCAATGGGGCTTTGATACGATCGACATCACCGGAGGCGCGCCGGAGATGAATCCGCATTTCCGCTGGTTTGTAGAAGAGGCAGTGAAAGTGTGCAGCAAGGTGATGGTCCGCAGCAACCTGACGGTCATGCTGGAGGACGGATACGAAGATCTGCCCGAATTTTATGCGGCAAATAAAGT
>Ga0137306_103311_pt1 | contig 12179 bp, 10 predicted proteins | sample Inofroosms_March_FD_97187 | JGI IMG/M metagenome (GOLD analysis project Ga0137306, IMG submission 97187) | Mouse cecal microbial communities from Vienna, Austria - N-Acetylneuraminic and N-Acetylglucosamine D2O microcosms_March | ecosystem: Host-associated > Mammals > Digestive system > Large... | reverse complement strand
CTTCCGATTTTTCAAAATGAAACACCTTAATCTCTGGCTCCAGCCGCTGCATAAAGACAGATTCTGCTGCCATCCGGCCTTTTAAAAACTGGATGATAAACACGTTCCTGCCTGCTCTCGCAGCCTGCACTGCGCACCCTAATGCGGCGGTTGACTTTCCGCGGCCATCCCCATAATAAATCTGAACCCTGCCTGAATCCATAATATCCTCCTTTTTGGAGCGTTCCATACGTTCCTACCTGCTTCAGATTCCTATAAGATACCACACCTCTTCATAAAATGCAATTTTTTTATTTATTTTTTGTCAATTTTGGGCTTAAACATTTTCATGAATGAAATTTTTAACCTGCAACTAATAACTTTTGTCATCCAGATACTCGATCTTGCTTACCGATACTTCATATGCAACACGCTTTTCCGTCTCCAGCTCATTTAGTTTCTTTACATATTCACGGCTCTGTATTCTGCCCCAGATCTGTACATGGGAACCGACTGTAAAGCTGGAGGCAAAACGTGCATTCCTGCCCCAGCAGATGCATGGAATATAATCAGATTTTCCATAAGAACGGTTGACTGCAATTAATAAATCCGCAATCTCACGTCCCAGCGGGGTCTTTCTGTATATCGGCTCTTTGCAGATATAGCCGTCTAAAAAGATCTGATTGCTCTTTACGTCTTCTTCTTCCTGCTCCATAAATTCCAGTTCCCTGGCAAATACTGACAATACTAATCGGTTCTTTTTTTCTTCGTGGCGGTTATAAGAGCGGAACTGTCCTGTCACATAGATATATTTTCCTATGTAGTTCTGCGTTGTATCCACCAGCCGCTCAGATACCATGACCGGAATGTAATCTACAAAATTGCTCAGCCTGTTTACAGACACATCGACCATATAAAAGCCTTCTCCATATACTTCGTGGCTGAACTCAAAATCAGATACGATCCTGCCCGCTATAGTTACTTGATTGTTTTCAAATATTTTATCTGCCATGAATCATTTTCTCCCTTCCTCTTTTCAAACGTGACAGTTAGTTTTCGTTTTATACGTTTCTCTTAGGAACTCCTTACTGCCAGGCGGTACTGCCCTCAGTCCTGCATGCCGGACTGATTTTAGCTACTACCAATGTATTCTGCTGCCGGCACTTTTAGAACTAAAAAGTGAGGCCCGTCAGTGTCGTCTTATTGACAAAACAGAATTTATCATGCCCCTTCTAAAAATTCGAAAAACTTTTCTATATTTCGCTTTCTTCCCATAAATTTTTTTGTCATATCGCCCAAAATATTCGCTTGATGCCAAAAAATCTTGCACTACGTCTAAAATATGATACAATGATTTGAGCGTCATTGCAATCCCTAAACTACGCTCAAAATATGATACAATGATTTGACCATCATTGCAATCCCCAAAATTGCTAGAAAGAAGGATATAATATGGAAATCACAAGAGACGATGTCCGAAATATTGCAATCATCGCCCATGTCGATCACGGGAAAACTACTCTCGTAGATGAATTATTAAAGCAAAGCGGCGTATTCCGTGCCAATCAGGAGGTACAGGAGCGTGTCATGGATTCAAATGACATCGAACGCGAGCGGGGCATCACGATCCTCTCCAAAAATACAGCCGTATTTTATAAAGATGTCAAAATAAATATTATCGACACACCGGGACATGCCGACTTCGGCGGCGAGGTGGAACGTGTCTTAAAGATGGTAAATGGTGTCGTGCTGGTCGTTGACGCTTTCGAGGGCGCTATGCCGCAGACAAAATTTGTACTGATGAAAGCACTGGAGCTGGATCTTCCGGTCATTGTATGCATTAATAAAATCGACCGCCCGGAGGCCCGCCCGGATGAAGTCATCGACGAGGTTCTGGAGCTTTTTATGGATCTGGATGCCTCCGATGAGCAGCTGGACTGCCCGTTTATCTATGCCTCTGCAAAAGACGGCTATGCGGTCAGAGACTTAAATGACGAGCATAAAGACATGACAGCGCTGTTTGAAACCATTATCAGCTATATCCCGGCTCCTGTGGGCGACCCGGACGAAAATACACAGGTGCTGATCAGCACAATCGACTATAATGAATATGTAGGCCGCATCGGCATCGGCAAGGTCGATAACGGCAGCCTGAAAATCAACCAGGAAGCTGTCGTCGTCAACCACCACGACCCAGACAAGCTGAAAAAAGTAAAAATCAGCAAACTGTATGAATTTGACGGACTGAATAAAATAGATGTAAAAGAAGCTCAGATCGGCGCCATCGTAGCGATCTCCGGCATCGCTGACATTCATATCGGAGACACAATCTGTGCGCCGGAAAATCCGTCTGCGATCCCATTCCAGAAGATTTCAGAGCCGACGATTGCGATGAATTTTATCGTAAACGACAGCCCGCTTGCCGGACAGGAAGGAAAATATATTACCTCCCGCCATCTGCGCGACCGCCTGTTCCGCGAGCTGAACACCGATATCAGCCTGCGTGTCGAAGAGACGGAGGATACCGACAGCTTTAAGGTATCAGGCAGAGGCGAGCTGCATTTATCCGTCCTGATTGAAAATATGCGCCGGGAAGGCTACGAATTTGCCGTCAGCAAAGCTGAGGTACTGTACAAAACAGACGAACACGGCAAAAAGCTGGAGCCTATGGAAACCGCTTATGTAGATGTGCCGGACGAATTTACCGGAGCCGTGATCGACAAGCTGTGCCAGCGCAAAGGTGAAATGCAGAACATGCATTCCATCGCAGGAGGCTATACCCGCATTGAATTCCGCATCCCATCCCGCGGCCTGATCGGCTACCGGGGCGATTTTTTGACCGATACAAAGGGAAACGGCATTATCAACACGATTTTTGACGGCTATGACGAATACCGCGGCGATATCCAGTACCGCAAGCAGGGTTCCCTGATCGCATTTGAAACCGGCACATCCGTAGCATACGGCCTGTTCAGCGCACAGGACCGCGGACAGCTGTTTATCGGATCTGGCGAACGCGTCTACGCCGGAATGGTGGTCGGGCAGTGTGCAAAAGCCGAGGATATCGAGCTGAACGTATGCAAGAAAAAGCACCTGACCAATACACGCTCCTCCAGCGCTGACGAGGCGCTTACCCTGACACCGCCGAAAATACTGAGCCTGGAGCAGGCGCTTGATTTTATCGACACCGACGAGCTGCTTGAGGTGACGCCGGAAAACCTGCGCATACGCAAGCGCATCTTAGATCCTACCCAGCGTAAGCGTGCTGCAAATAAAAAATAATCACTATTAACAGCAGCTGCCGCACTAAGCGGGATGTATGCAGTATAAAGCAGTTCTCACTCTCTATATACTGCATATCAACCCCTTAAATGCAGCAGCTTTTTTATTTATTTCATTAATTTATAAAATAACCTCCATGCCCACTTTCTGCGGCTTCAGCCCGCATTTTTCATAAAAGCGCATAGCTGTTTCGTTGCATGACCAGACATTCAGCGTTACATTATAGCATCCGTTTTTCCTTGCATATTCCAGCACTGCCTCATACAGGCGCCGGCCGACCTGCTGCCCGCGTATGTTTTCATCGACACACAGATCATCTATGTACAGAGTCTTAATATCTGTGAGTATATTGTCGTTTAAATGCTGCTGAAAAATGCAGAATGCATAGCCTATGACACGATTTTGGTCATCTGCTGCTACAAAAATCGGCCTGCCCTCATCGTGTATAATCGCGGTCAGCTGCTGGTCTGTATATTTCTTTTTCTTTCCGCCTTGAAACAGATCCGGCCTGCCGCTGTGGTGCACCTGCAGCACCTGCCAGAGCAGGCTGTTTATTCCTTCTAAGTCTGTTTCCTTTGCTCTTCGTATGTTCATGCTTTATCCCCTCCACAAATAAATATAAATGCGTATACTGCAGACATTATAACGCTGCATGACAGGAAACTATTTTTCTGTCACCTTTTCTGTCACCCATTGGTTACAAAAAAAGTTTCCAATAACCCTTGCGATCTGACCCAACTCTCTCTATTATACCTTTATCTTTTAAACTTTTAAGGCGCTTAGATACTGTTTTTCTGCTAATTCCAAGCATCTGTGCCATCTTAATTGTTGTGTAAGAAGAATCTATCCGTAAAAGTTCAGTCACCTTTCTCTCTTCTTCTGTCACCCTGTCGGTATCAGATATAATTTTACAAGTTGCATTTTTAATATGATAATGCTGTTCCAATGGAACTGTCAGCTTAAATACGTCCCCCTCTTCAAAATCTGGTTCACATCCAGAATAAATTTTAGTAAACTTGTACAGATTACGAACCCCAGACCCCAAGGCATCCGCATATCCAATATTTACAAAAAACTTCGCTAATAATGGATTTTTGGGATATGGAGTGAAGTCCTGTAGTTCAATTCGTCCAATACGTCTCGCACGATTCCAGTTTTCTGTATAGATCTTATCTCTTTCTATAATCAGCTTCGCTGGAAAAGCACTGCCAAATTCCCTGTGCACAAGAAGATTGCTGACAATCTCCCTAGCAATTGCACTTCTGACACTCATATTGATATTATCTATCAGAAAAAACTTATCATTTGTGTGTTTTGAAATAAAGTCCATCAATAAATCATAGCTTTGTATCAGATTATTTTCTACAATTAGCCGGTCATCATATCTGTCCATATTCTCGACTCGATATATTGCATCAGTTTTATATCCCGGCACACAAGACTGTATGGATTCAGTTTTCCCAAATAGAAGTATACAGGCCATATTATACCCTTCCATACCTGTGCTCCTGTCCTTCTCATACAAACCTGCACTCTTCAAAAGCTCATGATCCGACATATTTTTCCATGGATGATTTATATATTTATTCACAGCCATTTGTCTAGCTTTACCAATTAACTCCATACATAAATCGTCTTCTGTCGCATAAGGAAAAATTTTTCGTTCCGTATATGTTGCAGACTTTCGGCTAGATATATTGGCCACTAAATCCGCTGAAGTAGAAACATCCTGGTCTGCATCCTCATTTCGATCATAAATCTTGTTATTACAAAATTCGATCTGTGAACTAACAGGAACGTATACCCACAAAACTATCATGCCTTTATATTGTATCTCCTCTAGATTCAAATAGAGAGACGGATGTATTTTTTGTGGGTTATTAAGCATATTGACAAAGTTCTTTTTCATATCCACAATGCATTTCGGATTTACTCCAACCACCACTCCTTTATGGTTTATTTCCTTTACACCAAGAAACATATAACCACCATAACGATTAGAAAATGAACATACTGTCTCAAATACACTGTTATTTAATCCATTCACACATTCTTTATATTCAATTGTAAACCCTTCTCCGGCCTGTAATAGTTCTTCCGCTTTCCAACTGTCATATAATACCCCTATATTTAGTTAATCTTTTCGTCCCAATCCGAGTACCCTTTTATTTAGCAAAGATTCAATGCTCCAACGTATTCTCAATAAAAATCCCATACCCCAGCTTAGAATCGGATATAAACACATGCGTTACCGCACCAATGATATAACCATTTGGGGGAGGGTAATAGACGAATCAGACAGCGTCTACACAATCCCCCTATATTCCCTGAGCCTCCTGTAAAATGTAGACCTGCTCATCTGGCACCGCCTGAGTGCTTCTTTAAATGAAATCTCCTTACGCTCCCAAGACCTCACAACTTTTGTAAAATTATCTGGAATATCCGCCTCCGGCCTGCCAAACCTCACGCCCCTGGCCTTAGCAGCAGCGATTCCCTGCTCCTGGCGCACCTTTATGTTTGCCCGTTCTGATTCTGCTACAAACGATAAAATCTGCAGCACCAGATCGGCAATAAATGTCCCCATCAGATCTTTGCCATTGCGCGTATCCAGCAGCTGCATGTCGATCACACATATATCAATGCCGATCTCTTTTGTCAGAATGCGCCACTGTTCCTGAATTTCCTCATAATTACGCCCCAGCCTGTCAATGCTTAAAATATAAAGCAGATCTCCCCGTTCCATTACTCTTGTCATTTTTCGATACTGAGGACGCTTAAAATCTTTGCCAGACTGCTTATCGATGTATATGTTTCTCTTTGGTATTCCTTTTTCGTGCATCACCGCCATCTGCCTGCCTTCATTTTGATCTGTACTTGATACGCGAACATATCCATATGTACTTCCCATAATTGCCTCCTGTTTTTATCTTTCGTATAAATTTTTTCATATATACATTATGATAAAGTCAGAAGAAGTGATACACTTTGGGCATATATTATTCTAATAATGCGATGTACTATAAACGAAACCGGACTATAAACATAGCAGCCGCTTAGGCATATTACGCGAAACGGCTGCCTGATATTTTACTATTCCGTTCATACACATATGATTTATGTCTGTCAGGATCTAATTTCTTCACCGGTATGCATATCAAACCGAAACTGCTCTACGATCTCATCGGTGTCGTATTCTGTCTTTGTATACACAATCTGTTCTGATTCTTTGGCCAGTGCCAGCTCATAGACGTACCGCACCCCGCCTTCCAGCTCTTCCTGGCTGCCGATCCAGTACGGATAATTCTCCAGCTGTTCGTCCATTTCGCATAGTTTATTTGACACCTCTACACTGATCCCTGCATCGGTCAGCACCCTGCGGTCAGAGGCAGAATCACTGTCAATCGGGGCCTCACGTCCGATTCTGCGCAGATACTGCTTTGCATAAGACCGTTCCTGCTTTGCCAGAGCCTCTGCCGCCTCTTCACGGATCGGACTGCAGCTCTTCCACAAGGGTCCTGGAAACATCGTCTGAATCCACTGCAGCCTGTCATTTTCATCCTCGGACTTCTGATAGTCCTCTAATACATATCCACGTTTTTCGTCAAAAGAAAATTTCATGACTGCAGGCATGACGCCGCTCCCGGCTCCTTTCACCAGACGGTCATCCGCAAACCTATATTCGCCATACATCGTCAGGGCATATACCATCACATACCCATCCTGTTCTTCGCTGCCTAGTATTTCATGCCCTTCTGCCGGACACTCCAGCCCCATGTACTGTTCCCTATAATGGGACAGCACCGCCTGCCCGACTGCTTCATCCAGATCAAACACTGCCGAAAAACCCTCTGGATCATGTGTCTGCGGCGGCTCTGAACCGCCGTTTTCAATGTTCTGGCTTAAACTGCCTGTTTCCGCTGAATCTGCTGCCTGGCTGTTTTCCGTATCTGGAACCGAATTCTCTGTTCCTGCTGAATCTGCTGCTTCGCCGCTTTCCGCCTGCTGCGATGAATCACCTGTTTCTGCTGAATCTGCCCCTTTGCTGTTTTCCATATCTGGATCTGATTGATCTGCCTGTGCCGGGCCGCTGTTTTCCGTCTTCTGGCCTGACCCAGCTGTCCCAGCTGTCTGTGCCAGATCCGTGCTTTCTGCAGGCTGTTCGGATTCTGCCGGCGGAGCTGTATTAGAGCTGACAAAGCACATAACAGATAAGAATATAGCCATAACGCAGATAATTAATTCTACCTTTTGATTCTGCACAATTTTTTGTATTTTCTCTTTCATAATACGTCCTTCTCCCGCTGTCATACTGCTGCAATCAATGCAGGCAAATTTTTTTCTTAAAAATACTCTATCGTAATTTTTATTTTTTTGCAACAAAAACAAGAAAATTGTATGAAACTGCAGAAACCTATACATAATGAAACAGTCCGGCTCTGCGCCAGACTGTTTCATTAAACACCTTATAACTTTTTGCCGGTATCCAGATCAAACCGGTGCTGCTCTACAGTCTCTCCGGTATCATACACACTTTTTGTATAAATGATCTCTCCTGCTTCTTGATCTACGTCCATTTTATACACATACCGCACTCCGTCTATGATCTCTTCGCGGCTGCCGATCCAGTATGGATACTTATTAAGCTTTTCCATATCGCTCATTTTATTTGACACCTTCACGCTGACGCCTGCATCCGTCATCAGGCGTCCTTCCCTGTCAATATGCTCTGTGACATCTGCCTGTCTTCCAATTTTCTTTAGATACTGTCTGGCATATGCATACTCCTGCTTCTGCAGCTTATTGTATCTTTTTTCATCATAAGTCAGGCATGTATCCCACAGATGCTCAGGGAACATATCGCGGACTGAGCTTACATAATATCCGCCTTCCAGCGGCTCTTTGTAATCCTCCAGCAGATATCCGCGCTGCTCATCCAGTGAAAATGTCAATACATTACAGATCGTTCCGCTGCCTGAGACCTTCACCAGGCAGTCATCCTCAAACCCGTACCAGCCAAACATCGTTATGGCATATACTGTCACACTGCCATCTGCCTCCTGCTTCTGCTCCAGGATCTCATGCCCTTGTGCAACGCATTCTCCCTGCCCATAGCGCTCTTTGTTATACGTAAGCACTGCCTGACTGATCGCTTCATCCAGATCAAATACCGCAGTATCATTATTCGTACCGTTTTCACCTGCGCCGGAGGCATGATCTGCATCAGCTTCTGCTCCCCGGCCCTGATTCGCAGAGGCCTGCTCATCTCCTGCGGCCTGTGCCGGAACATTCTGCCCCGTATCATTTCCTCCCACGGCCTGTGCCGGAACATTCTGCCCCGTGCCATTTCCTCCCACGGCCTGTGCCGGAACATTCTGCCCCGTGCCATTTCCTCCTGCGGCCTGTGCCGGAACATTCTGCCCCGTGCCATTTCCTCCTGCCGGCTGCGGTGCAGCCTTCTGCATTCCCTCACTTTGTGCCGGATTATCCTGCTGTGTCTCCTGCAGATCTGCTTCCTTCCACAGATGGTCTCCGGACCTTTTTTCAGCATTATGATTTTGTCCCGCTGCCTGCTTTGACTCTGCAGGCTTTACTGTGCTGACGCTGACCAGACATATGACAGATAACAGCACTGCCAGAATACCAGCCGGCAAAATTCCTTTTTGATTTTTCGCAATCCTTTTAATTCTCTTTCTCATACTGCGTCCTCCTCCCGTCATTGTAGTTGCAATGCAGAAATAATCTTTTGGCTCTGTCTTCACAGATACCAGACGTATCAGTGTCTTTCCATAACCAATCCGCTCGTCTTCTCCCAATAATGCCACTGCTGCTTCATCGCATGCCAGCTCACAGTCCTGCTTTGACATAGAGGCTGCCAGCCAGACCAACGGATTCCACCAGTAAATAATCAGGCATATGCAGCGCAGCACTGACCAGATATAATCCTTCTGCCTAAAATGGCAGTATTCGTGTGTCAGCACATGTGCAAGCTGCTGCTCATCCACACTCAGATTCGGTGTAATATATACCGCCCTGCCATACAGGCATGGGGAAGGCAGTCCTTCCGCAAGGTATACAGGCAGCGGGCCGCTGTTTCCCAAATAGCGCACCCTCCTCCTTTTCAGGTATGCCATAAACCTTATATTTTCTATTAAAAAATAGAGAAACAGCACTATGCTCCCGGCTCCTGCGGTAAAAACCAGCAGCTGCATTACCGCTGCCTGATCCATCTTAGACACATCTGTAAGAAACTGCATTATTTTCTCCAGATCCCAGCTGAATACAGATTTTACTTTTGTAATTTTTGCTGTATCTTTTTGTTCCAGCTGACTGCCGCCATACTGCTGCCGGCTGTCTGCCCTGCTGCTCCCTGTCTGGCTGGTGCCGTCTGCCGGGTACCCGGATGTATTTTTCCATCCGGCATTACCGCTGACATCCTGCTGCCCCTGCCCAGAAACCCCGGCCAGACCCTGCTGCGGCACATTGCTCCTATTATTATTCTGATTATTAAGCTTGTAGATCCACGGCTCAGACAGCCTTTGAATCGACAATACACTTTCAATCTGAGGCACCGGCACAATCAGCAGCTTTACGGCTACAAAAGCCCATAACGCGTACTGCACTCTCATACTGATTTTATTCTGCAGCAGCGCCCGCAGCAGCACTACGGCAATAATAAAAACTGATGATGTAAATAAAAAACTGTACAATCCCTCCATATCTAACCTCCACATACAAACCACTTACGTCTCCTGTAAGCCTGGATCTATGCTCCTGCCCATGAATTCCGCTTTATTTTCCATAGGCCCGGATCTATTCCACTGCCCATAATCCGCTTTATTTTCCCACAGGCTCAGATCGTTCCACTGCTTATGCATCCGTTTCATTTTCCTGTAGAATCTGATACAGTTCCTCCACTTCCTGTTTTGACAATGCCTTCTGCTGTACCATGGCATTGATCATAAGGCCGATTTTTCCATGAAATACTTTGTTTAAGAAATCTTCCGTTTCCTGTATAGCCACATCCTCCCTGTTCCAGTCAGGATAGTATAATCTGGCTTTTGTGCCTTCTTCAAAATGCAGTGCCCCTTTTTCTTCCATCCGCTTTAAAAAAGACATTACTGTATATTTTGACCATCCCGTTTCTTCTTTTAGAGTATCCGTAATCTCCATCATAGTCTTAGGCGGATCATCCCATAAGACGGACATCACTTTCCACTCTGCATCCGTTAACCTGCTCTTCATAAATCCTCCGATTCCTTTCTTCGATTTTGGTGCTCTAGATCTGATCTTTCAGATTCATACCTCAGATCCGAAACTCCGGGTCTGCCCCAACACTCTTTAATACCTGTATTTTTCAAACACGCTCTAGCACCTTGTTTTCTGGTTGACATCTGCTTACCTTAAATATAATATAGCAGACAGGTAAGCAGATGTCAACCCTTTTTATACAGATTTTGATATGGAGAATTTATTTCAGATATGCAGACAGCAAATAAGGCTGAAAACCTGTCACCAGATTTCCAGCCTCAGTACCTGCCCATAGGCATGCTGTAGAAAATTTGTCTATTCATAATAAAAATGCTGCGGCTGCACGAACGCCGGATGAGGTCATTGTCTGGAGGCTCCTCTGGCTCCGCCGTCCTGATTATCCAGCCAAACGCCAAGAGCTCCTGACATTCCTCCAAGCCGCAGAGAGACAGAACAGCTCCCCTCACCCAGCCGGCTCTGTCAGGCACTATGAACTAATTTTACTGTACAGCCAGAATGTTTCATTATGCTTTCAGCCATTTCCATGTTAAATTTTGCTATTTAACTGAATTTTTGAAAAGATTGGAGTTTTAAACAATAGAAAACATACTGTGTGAACTTTCTTTCTATTGTCATGAATCAAGTGCCCGCAAAAGGTATACAGGCATATTCAAAAGTTCTAAGACGTAATGTCTGCAAAAAAAGCTGGATGAGGGTGTTGTCTGGAGGCGGCTTGGAAGAATGTCAGGAGCCCTTGGCATTCTGCTGCGCTGTCAGAGCGGCGGAGCCAAAGGAAAAACGCCATTTATACATTTGCATAACATGTTTTATGTCTGTATAACGGCCTCCTTTGACAGGCAGTTTTTCCATTAAATAAACATGGTCAGAATTCGTCCAGCAGCAGCCCGATATTTTTCTGCATCAGCATCACCAGATGCGCCATATTCTGCATAATGCCGATCGCGCTCTGGGGATTATCGCGAATAAATTCTTCTAGTGAATCTTTTTTAATCCGCATCAGCTGAACTTCATCATAAGCGATTACCGTATAAATACTCGGCTGGCCGGAAAGCACATTCATCTCACCAAAACATTCGGATTCTGAATAAATACCGATCAGATGCTCCTCCATTTTACCGTAACACAGATAAACTGCCACTGATCCATGAATAATTTTATACATCTCATCATAATTTTCTCCCTCACGTATGATAATATCATCTGTATAAAATGTCTGCATTGTTATATTTTCCAAATGACTTCATCCTCCTGCTCATTCTTCAATCGTCAATATATCCACAAGCCCATTCACTTCAAATATCTTCATAATCTTATCATTGACATGGATCACCCGCATGAATCCCTGCTTATTCATCGTTTTCTGGGCGTCTGCAAAAACCCTCAGCCCGTCCGATGATAAGTAATCCATCTCCCGTAAATCAATCGTCAGATCTGCCACTCCATGCAGTAATTCTTTCAGCAGCTTCTCCAGCTCCGGCACAATTGTCGTATCAATCCGCCCTTTCAGAGCAAGGCATAGACTGTTTCCATGTTTTGTTTTCGTTATTTTCATACATGTCCCGCTTTTATATAAGATCATCAAACGCTCTAATCTCCCATATCTGTATGCCCCTATTCGAATTCCCGCTGCATTCCATGCTTGTACTTCA
>Ga0137306_103309_pt1 | contig 12180 bp, 17 predicted proteins | sample Inofroosms_March_FD_97187 | JGI IMG/M metagenome (GOLD analysis project Ga0137306, IMG submission 97187) | Mouse cecal microbial communities from Vienna, Austria - N-Acetylneuraminic and N-Acetylglucosamine D2O microcosms_March | ecosystem: Host-associated > Mammals > Digestive system > Large... | reverse complement strand
TTTATCTCTATGTTTCCCCATAAAAATTAAGAACTGCTTTTTTAGACAAGCCCTTGATCGGTCTTGTCGTGATTTGAAATCTGCTTTTTCTATAGCATATATTGTTTCATTTAAATATATCATAGAATTTCGTTTTCGTATAGACTTTTTCGAGATAAAAATGGGCAGAAGAAAGCCTCCAAATCTTTTGGACTTGGGGGCATTATTCCAGCCATTTTTTCAATACTTTAAACAAATATCACTGTCAATAATTTTTACTCTTTCGCTTCTACCTTTAACCTTGTTTCATAAAGTAATCTGTTATAAATATTTCTTTCAATTGGTCTTACATTTATCTCATCTGATAAAATGTTATATTCTATCAGTCCACATGTAAATCCAAAATAAATAACATCATACTTATCATTGTACTTTTTTAGAACATCATCAAAACATTCTTTTAATTCTTCAAGTTTTATGGGAATCGGTGGTTCATCATAAAATACAAATAATCCCATTTTCTTAAAACCTTGTTTTCTATATGATGCCAGCTTTTCCATCTTCTTTTTTATTGCATTTTGAAAAATAAATTTTTCATCATCACTATTTTTCACAGGATATGTTAATCCCAACTCATCAACTTTTGCACCATTTTCTTCTATAATCTGCTTCCTACGCACTTTCTTTTCTTCATTATTTTCCAAACGATATTTCACAAATTCACTCTCTATTTGTGCCTGCTCAATAGTAATAGCCTCTGTAACTTCTATTCCAACTGTTTTAGTTTTATCTCTGATATCTGGGGCATCATATACATCAAAACCTTCATATGTTCCATCATAGCAATATTGTAAAATACCTAATGCAAGGAACTCTACATACTTTTTCCTATAACGTGATGTCAATGGCTTTTTAAATGGAAACAGTTCCTTTGTCAGCTCTTCTTCATCCACTTGAAATCTCTCCTATCTTTACAAGTCATGAACCACCAGCCCTGCTGGTGGTTTGCTGTTGGCCCTACTGGGCCGATGTTACTTTTCCGCCTAAAGGCGGTCCGGCAAACCATTATCTTGTTACTCTTCCGCCTAAAGGCGGTTCAATAAACCATTATCTTGTTACTGGTGGCCGCTTAAAAGCGGCTCTCTGTTACTTCCCTGTATCGCCTTCCATGCGATCCCTTTCATATTGTTCTCCTATGTATCTCTTGATCGTTTCCTCATTTACATTACCTACCGTTTCACAGTAGTATCCTCTTGCCCCAAAGTGTCTGTTGTACTTCTCGCGGTATTCCGGATATCTGTCAAATATCATCAATGCACTTTTCCCTTTAATCCGGCCTATTACTTTTGACACGCTTATCTTGGGCGGAATTGACACATACATGTGTACATGATCCGGTAATGTTGCTCCTTTATGATTGTTACATCTTCTATTCTGCATACTTTGCCGAGAATTTCCCCACTTCCTTACGCAGTGCTCCAAACATCGTTTTTCTACGATATTTTGGAATAAATACAATATGATACGTGCAATTATACCTGCTATGTGCTAAACTTAAATCGTCCATTGGACACCTCCGTTGTATATAATGTGGTTTACCAGACCTATATTCATTATACAGCGGAGTTTTCTATTTTTGTACTCTGCTCACCGCCTCCGGCATTTGATAGTCTCCCCAGCTCTGCTGGGGGATTTATACTGTTTCATTAATTTGAATTCTTAATTACCATTGCAAAATCATTTTAGCAAAACTCTATAACTTTATTCTGTTTCCATTAATCTCTATAAACACACCACTTTCTAATTAGAAAAACCTATTCAGCAACCACTTTCCAAATAAAAGAAACCTCTCAAACTTCTTTTATTTGAAAGATTTCTTTAATATTTGTCCTGTAATTATACTGTTGCTAATTCCTTCCCTCTAATAATTATCTCGATATCTTTTATATCTTTATCTGTAGCTGCTGCTATCTGCTCTGCTGTAAAACCATTATTATACATACTAATAATAATTCTCGCTTCCCCAATTGCAATTCCATCTTCCTTAATTCCCTGACTCAAGTTACACATGACACCCACATCCTTTCTAAAATTTTCCTCAACAGGAATATCGTACTCATTTCCAATTATGTTTAGTTTCTCATCTACAGTAAGTTCCTTTGATAGCAACGCCCCTAACAGACGATGCAGTTCATATTGATCATCACGTTTTGGAAGCTGTTTAGACAGACCGATCATAATAATATTTATTAAATCCATCTTCCCCTTCCATACATAGGAGCCCACCAAATTATCATTTGTAAGATGAATATGATTCATACTGTTTGCATCCATGTTCATACATATCCATATTGAGTATACACGCTTTATGTCATTATAATTCGTATTCTCAAAATCCCTTTCCTTTTGAGACGAAATAAGACGGCTGACATAAAAGACTGCCCTGTTCAGCAACTCATATCCTACTGGTTCGTTCTTCTGGGCTTCAACATTCAGAATAATCTGAGAAAGACCATCTTTCATACGAACATAAAAAACAATATCAAACCTCACCAGTCCTTCATTAATTTCTGCATTTTCTGTATTAAAGCCAACTATTTTCTGTCCGCCCTTCTCGCTTCTCTTATTGGTAAGTCCCGGTTCCACTGGTATGGTGCTGATATAAGGTTTTCCCTCAATAAAAGGTACAACTGTTTTTGGGTCCATACCCTTAAATTCATCGACTGTTTTTACAAGTATATGTGCCAGTATTATTTTTTGTCCTAACAGACGCTTGGCACTTTCATCGTATTGCGCATCCCTATCTGTTGCTTTTATTGTATTTTTTACTTCTGTATTCATAGGCCTCCTCCTCTTTGCCCGCAAAATAGTCATTTACAAAAAGGTATATGACCATATTTATATTATATAGTGTCCACAGCCTTAAAACAACCCGAACTTACTTTATTTTACTTTTTTATACAATATCATCGACCGGCAGCTTTTTCCTCAGTTTTCCACTTGTTAGCCATAATTTTATAACTTTAACATGTTCCATCGTTATTCTATAATGCCATTGACAGACATCACTACAAGACAGGGTATCTGTCCGCATACCTTCCAGATCGTGAAAGATATTCATCACATAAAACATCTTTTCCTCTGGCATTCGCTGAATCATTTCGACTGCCCTTTCCTTGAGCTGTGTCATCCAACCACTCCCTTCTTGATGTTTTTATCATACTGTAATTCTTTACGCATTTCAATAAATTATTTGGACTTTTCCAGTCTGTAATTTTCTATCTCTATTTTTGTTTATTCTCCTCACCCATATTACCTTTTTGCCAGTTGTTGTCTATTATGTTTTGTCCATAACATGTTTCTATACAGAATCCTGATTCCAGTCTATCAATACCTCTTCCAACAGCACAGATTAGTTCTTTTCTCACCCACTTCATTCTGTTTGGGCAATATTCTGTATTCAGCTATTCCAGACATTCTTTATCAAATAAACAGTTCATAAACATTCCCATCAGAAACAGCATGGCAGTCAAAAGTACATATTTTAGTACCAGCATTATCAAAAAATTCATAATCTCATTCCTCCCTCATTATGCATAACAAAATCTCTTCATATACGTCATATTGATACGAATCAGCATGACCGTTATACCATCTGCATCCCGCTGCTCTGCTCTTCCTGTGACTCCTCCAGCTCCTCCTTTTGACTGCGGCCCTGAATAATCCCATCTTCAATCAACATTTGCTCACACTCCTTTAACAGTGCAAGCCAGTCCTCTTTAATATTCTTTGGATAATGATATAAATACGAGTAGTCCTTATTGGGTATGTCCCATTCAAAATTATATTTAACATTCTGTGGCGTAATCCGGTAGCTGTCTCCCTTTTGTTTCCTGATCTCTTTTTCGAGCTCCAGACGCATCTGATAGTGTTCCTCATCCCTTGGTTTTGCCCTTTCGATATTCTGGGCAAGTCTATATCTTTTGCTAAGGAACTGTTCAGAAATTACTTGTGACAAGGACGCCGTATAAATGTTCATCTGCAAAGAAGACAATCGCAGGCGTAGCGGGCTACGTCAAGATTGTCTGATGCCGCAGATGGGCATTTAGACAAGTCATTGTCATGAGTAATTTATTAACAGTTCCTAAATTCACAGTCCCTGTCAACCAGCTCGCCTTTCCTCCAGTCATACCCGTTCCCGATGGAACAGAACAGATGGTTTAGGCAATGTTTCCTTGATGGAAATAGCTCTGGATAAAAATCCATCATAAATTGCAATGTTTCTTCTGCTCTCATTTTTCTTCTCTCCTGTTTTTATTTTATTTTTGCTGCAAGTCCCTGTTTGATCTTTGATTTATTCACTTCTGCTTGACTGCTTACACCAACAATAAAACACCCGATACAATCGGGCATTTTATTCTTACCGTAAACCGGCAGGAATAACATTTCCATATTCAGCTGTTATTCCTGCTCCATGTTACTCATTTACAATCTCCTGCTCCATCACAATTCCTGACTGGAACTGTATCTCTATCCTGTCCGCAGAGATTACCCTGATACTCGCAATCAGCCTTCTTACAAGGTCGTTGTCAAACTCTGGTATCTGGCAGGTGCTTGCGCTGATGAAGGCATCCATGTCCTTCACACGCTGTTCGTAATTTTCTGCAAGCTTTTTCTTTCTTGCCACTTCTGCCTGTTCTTCTTTGAGGGTGCTGATTTCCTCCGCGATTTTACGGTACTGTTCATCAAATTCCTGTGTGTAGTCTCCCACTTTCGCGTTCTCTGCGATAAGCGCGACCATTTCTTTCTGCTTTGCCTTTATCTGGTCGCTGTATTCGTCAGACTGCTGTTCCCTGCCGTAGCTGCCGATTACCCGGATGACATTCTGGCGGAAGGCTCCGACAAAATCCCCTTCGTTTCTGGTGATGCGGTGGATGGCTTCCATGACAGCTCTGTTTAATGCACCTTCTTCTAGGGTTTCGGAATCGCTGCATTGTTCTACCCCGTTTGTCAGGCGGTTTGAGCATCTCCACACAATCTTCTTTTTCCCGTTTCTTGCCCATGTCACCCTGCGGTATTCCTGTCCGCATTTGCCGCACAGCAGGATTCCGGTCAGCGCATATCCTGATGAATATTTGCTCTTTATAGAATGCTTGCCATTCTTTTTTTCTTTCTTGTGACTGTGGATTTGCACATGGCTGACCGCCGCATGATCTCCTCCTGTACCCTGAAAAATAATTCCTTGGATATGATGGCCTCGTGGTCATCTTCCACATAATACTGTGGCACAATGCCGTTGTTGACAACTTTCTTCTTGGTCATAAAATCTACCGTGTATGTTTTTTGTAGCAGTGCATCTCCCATATATTTCTCATTTCGGATCATTTTTGCTATCACGGTCGCATTCCACTTGTCTTTTCCGGTCGCCGTCTTGATTCCCTTTTCTTCCAGATATTCGCTGATTTTGGCGGTACTGTAGCCTTCAAGGTAAAACCTGAAAATCAGGCGCACCACCTCTGCTTCCTCTGGTATAATGACCAGCTCGCCTTTATCGTTTTTGGTGTAACCCATAAATTTGCTGTGGTTGACAATGACCTGTCCCTTTTCAAAGCGCCTCACCACGCCCCACCTCGTATTCTCGCTGATGTTCCGGCTTTCTTCCTGCGCAAGACTGCTCAGGATTGTCAGTAAGATTTCACCGGTGCCGTCTAAGGTATTGACACCCTCCTTTTCGAATACCACTGCTACGTTCTTTTCCTTCAGCTGGCGGATGGTGGTGAGCGCGTCAACAGTGTTTCTTGCGAAGCGGCTCACGGACTTGGTCAGAATCATATCAATTTTGCCGTCATCGGCGTAGATCCCTGCATTTTTCCAGTTCTGGTTTTCCTCTATCTTGTTGGTGTAATATTCCACTTGTGCCTCGTAGCTGCTTTCCTGCTGCTCCAGCTCCGTGCTGACACGGCAGTATGCGGCTACCTTCAGCCGTTTTTCCGCAAACTTTACACTGCGGTCATACTGCGGTTTGGCGGGTATCATGGATATTTTTTTCTTTTCTGCTGTACTTGTCATTTCTGCTCCTTTTCTGTTATTTTATTTTCAGTCTGATATTCTACCTCTATGCTGCTCCCGTTCAAGAACACAGCCTTAGCTGTATTATTTTTATAAACTATAATCTTTGTGACCAGCTTTCGGTACAGCTCTTCATCAAACTCTGCCAGCTCATTTCTATCCGAAAGGATTTCCTGCATCTTTCTTGTGCGGAAATCTGTATCATTGATTTCCAGCGTCCGATATTTCTCCTGTGCCCTTTCATATAAAAGTTTCATGATATCTGCATGGCTGTTTTCCTTTTCCATATTCATATTGATACAATTATGTTCTATACAGTCAGATTCCTGTCTGGTTTTACCTGTCGCTGCATTTTGCTTCTGCCCACTTTTCGCCATCTCAAGCCTGCGCTCTATTTTCCGGTATTCCATACTGACTGCTTCTTTTTCTGTAACAGGAGGGCACATTCGCATTTTGTCCTGTATCATCTGGTTGATGGCGCTGACACAGACTGCTTTCACCTCCTCATCTGTGATCAATCCGCCTGTACAGAATACGTGATTCTGATATATGTAATTCCTGCATTTCCACTTTGCTGTACTGCCTTTGCGCTTTTCCCTGCTTCTTGGCTGAATATGGCTGCATGTCTCCCCACATTCGCCACAGATGATGACTCCTCCAAACAGGATTCGTTCGTCCCTTCCCGGTCTGTAGCTGCCCCTGCCTTTATCTATGCGTATCTGCTCTCTGCGCTTCTGTACTCTGTCAAACAGCTCCTTGTCGATCAGCTGCGGATAAAACTCTGTTCCAAGGTAGTTGTGGTTTTCAAGGATTTTTCCTATCGAAACATGCGTCCAAGCCACCCTGTCATGGGCGTTGCATACTCCCTTTTCTTTTAGGCTCTTAGCAATCTTTATCGTTGATATCCCCTTATCATAATCGTGAAAAATCCCTTCTACAATCTTTTGGTGTTCTTCATAAATGGTTATTTTTCCATTTACGATTTTATATCCGATTGGCATGTGCCACTGCATCTGCATCGCCCCCTTTCTCTTTTATATTACTGCTTGGATATAACACACTATCCTGTTCTTTCTCCGTGAGTTCAAGACCATTGTGCAGCCAGAATGTGATATCATGTTCCTTCGATATTCGTATCTCTTTTACTATTAGGTCAAACAGATTTTCATCAAACTCCTTCAGCGGTTCCTCCTGTCCTGCCAGCAGCACAATCAGCTGCTGTGTCTGCACAATCTCCCTTGTGCGCCGCCGTTTCCCCGCAAGCAGCGTCTTTTTCCTTCGGCATTCTGTCAGCTGGTGGATGAGCTGGTTATTGTTCTCCATAAAAAGGGCAGAGTCCATATATCCTTTCTTCATCACCTGATTCAGGATGCGGCTCTGCTCGCTTAAATTCTGTATTTCGTTGTCCAGCTGTTCTATTTCCTCTGTATCTGCAATCCCTGTGGATAGCTCTGTCAATCCACTTAATAATGGTTCTAAAATACTTCCCTGATTGGTGTAGAGCTTGTTCCACATTACCATGAAAGCCTGTTGTATGGCATCTTCACGTATTGCCTTCATGCTGCAGGCATTTTTGTCACTGATATGTCTGTGGCAGCTCCAAATAACCCTTTCATTTGGCTGTCCTATGCAGAGCTTCTGCCTGCGGAAATGACCGCCGCACTCTTCGCAGATGAGACGCCCTGAAAATAAATACCTGTTCTTGTATTTATCGCCTCCCATTTTCAGTGACCGGCTCCTGTATTCCATGATTTTTCTCACATCCTCTGCTTCCTCCTCTACAATCACCAGCTCGCCGTTCTCATCATTTTTGTATCCATAGGCGGGTGTGCCGATAACAAATGTCCCCTCCTGAAACCGTTTCTCTACTGCCCATCTGTTATTTCCTGATATGTCCTCTGATTCGCCCTGCGCGATGGAGGACAAGATGGACAGCATCAGTTCGCTCTTTTCGGTCAGCGTGTTGATATTCTCTTTCTCGTAGTGTTTTTACAAATATACTTCCGCTAATTCCGGGGAAAAGGTCTCAATGTTTAAAGACCTGATTTTTTCCTGTTCTTCCTTGCTGATCAGCCCGTTTTCCTGCATCTTTTTTAGGAGGTACTCTGCCATCTTATACATGACCTCATTGGCTTCCTTCTTCATTTCTGCTACTTGCTCCTTTTTATCTCAACTATAATCATTTCAGTTCCTTAGTTTGTTGGGTATTTTCGTTACTTTTCACACCCACTACACAGACTGCTCCAATAATCCATTTCATATCGCATTTCCTCCCATTTCACAAAATTTAGATTGTTTTAGTATCAATCGTGCTCATACTTAGCCACACAAGAATGCGGCGGAATACTTCCCCTCCGCCGCATGGTTTCTGTGATTAAGTCTTATTGTCATAATCCTTCATTTCTAAAAAATCACTCTGCTCCTATTCGACACTACTCCCCGGAGCAAAATACTGCAAAGACAGACAAATGAAAAATTAAAATGCCATTTTTTGCCTTTCTGTATTCTATGGGCAGCAGCCCAGACTGCCTGCTGGCTGGCAGACATCACAGGAATCTCACCTCCAGCACTGCGTGCTGGCTAATCTCAAGGAGTATCATTATAGGCCATTTCCCTCTTTGCACCTGTCTGCCACGGACAGGCTGTACCCCGGCTTTCCCGCTCGGCTCCTTAGATGCGGTCTTTTTTACACATTCCTAAAATGTGCAGGAGTGTCTCTGCGCCCCGGTTACGGCTCTTGAAATGGCTAATGTATCTGTACTGCTGGATATGGCTGGCACACACGATCTTTTTGGTGTATACTCTCGGAAGCCGCTGCCGCAAGTGTGAGCACTACCGCCAGAACAGACAGGCTGGCAAACTGCCCGCCCATATACACTGGAATAAACAATACAAGACTCGAACCGATATAGCAGAACAGGCTGTCGTCACAGTGAAAACCACCAGTAAAGCTGCGAAGCGTCATAAAAGAGAGAGTAAACACACATACTACCAGAAGCTGCTCTGTAAACAGCCCGATCAGAAATGCTGTAATCAGATTCAGCAGTATGATACCTCCGCTACGGATTCCATACTGGTAAATCTCACTATCCTCTTTCTCTATAATCCCACGTTCCTGCATCCAGCGGCTTAACCACCCCGACACAGTTAAAATCTCCTGAGTTTTTTCGCACGCTCTGGTATCTCGTCCTGTTCCAAAAACCACATACAGCACTGGTTTACTGATAGTGTCGCCACTGCGAGTGCCACAGCTGCAATCACTTTTAATATCCTGTCACTTACTCCATACATCAGATTTCCATAGTTTTTCATGGAAGCACCTCCTAATATTTGATTGCTTCCACTTTATCATCTGATGGCAAAAAATCAAGCGATCTGTAATAAGTCTTACGTTAGCTGTAATAAGTTGCACTTTTCGTCACTCCAGACGTTCAATTCCTGTCAGAAGAAGTTTTGCCTCAAACACATCACCCCAGTCTTTCAAAATTAAATTTCCATCATACTTTTCCGCCACCCTTTGTACTGCCCTGACTCCCCTGCCGTGCTTTCGCTTATCTTTTTTTGTTGTAGACATTTCCTTATTTTCTTTCCCTGTTTTACTGTTCTTTATTAAAACAAACAGATTGCCTTCCTGATATTTCGTATCAAACTCAATAAATCGTCCCTCCTGCTTCACGAAACAGCAGGCTTCAATCGCATTGTCCAGCAGATTTCCATACAATACACCCGTGTCCCCAATTTCAACGGAAACCTTTTGTGGAATAAATACATGAACTGTGATATCAATTCCATTCTCTTTTGCCTTGGCTGCCTTGATTTTCAGGATGGAATTTAAGACAGGATTTGCAGAATAGATGATATCCTCCGCAAGACTGATATCATCCAGCATCTCTTCCAGTGCTGTCATCATCATACTGCTGTCTCCCTCTCCCGCTGCATCATAAAGCGTACCCAGACGGTTCTTCATGTCATGCTTGATATCCTGTATCTGATCCTGATAGCGTTCCATATCCTTATAATACTCGTCCTGATAGGAAATCTCCCTCGAAACCATTTCTTCCTCATGCTGTTTTTCTGCCATATTCGTATAACTTTCTATCATAAGAAATACCATATAATCTGTTAAGATAATTGTAAAAATGATACACATGCACAAAATTGCGGTCCGTGCTGAGAGTTGTTCCTGAACTACCTCTATCAGCAGAAAACAGCCAACCAGACTTGCAAGCGGAATCAAGACCAGCATATAGATGACCTCTCTGGGCATGGCACCAAGACGCAGTACCTTTCCCATCTTAATCCGGCAGAACACCTCTACCAAAATAGCCCTGAACAGCTCCATTGCAAACACTGTAATATAATATACTGCCCGCTCATCTGTCAGCAGCTGTATCACAGATGCCCTGTATATGATATATCCTACTGGTTCTGCAACTACGACCAGTCCCATATACATCATTACTGCGACCACTTTTGTTGATATTTTTTCCTCATACTGGCATATAAAAATTCCCAATATTACTGCTAAGGTGATAAGATTCATCCAGTTTATCTCTTTTAAGTTGATGATGCTCCCAACTGCCTCACATACCAAAATCAGCATAATAGAAATTTCCGCAGAAGTTCTTCTCTTTCCGATGAAGATCTCAAGAAAACGCCAGAAGATACACAGGTCAAATATATTGATCACCAGCCGTATTCCATACTGTGCCATGTCACATTCCTCCCTGCACAAATGCCATATGCTTTTCTGCAAGGCTCTTCCTGCATCCCCTTGTCACTGCCAATTCTTGTCCATTCGACATATGGGCTACTCCTCCCGAAACTGTTTTTACGTGCTTCAGGTTCACGATAAACGAACCATGTATCGCTGCAAACATCCTCTCGTCAAGGCATTCCCATATTTCTTTTGTTGTCATGTTGGTCTTATATATGGTATCTGCTGTATGGATTAGCGCCTGACGCCCCTTTTTCTCAAAATAAAGGATTTCATCAAACCTGAGACTGTATCGGCTTTTGCCGTAACCAAAAGAAAAATTCTGATTTGTCATTCCAAGATAGTTTTCTGCTTTTTCCAGAAGGATACGAAGCCTGTCTATTGTAATTGGCTTTTTTATAAAATCGAACGTAACTACCGCAAACACATCTGGCATATATTTCGTATAGCTGGTCAGGAACACAATTAATGCTTTGGAATTTCGTTTTCGGATCTCCTGCGCCACAGCGATGCCATCCATTCCCGGCATTTCAATATCAAGAATATACAGATCTGGTTCCTGTTCCTGTTGACTATATGATGTAAGCATTTCCTCCGGATCTTGAAAAAATTCATACGCGAATGCATATTCAATAATTGCTGCAGCATATCTGCTAAATATTTCCATCGCGTTCGGATCATCATCACAAACTGCTATCTTCATTTATCTACCTCCGTAAATTCGGAAATGAACAGAAAAATACCCTCTACCTTCCTGTCATTAACTTTCTCATATATGACAATGTCTGCTCAATAGAATCGTTTCGCTCTTCTCTGCTACAATTGGCGAGGAATACTCCCATATTAAAATGGCTATTCTTTTCCCCACTAATCAGGTAAGTTGGTTCAATTCTATAACGTTCGTACAAAACCAGCATCTTCTCTGGCTGTAATCCATACGCACCACTTTCCAACTTCCGGTAATGCTCCACACCTACACCCAGCGCTTCCGCAAAATCCTCCTGAGTATACCCATTGTTCTCTCTGGCGGTCTGCAACCGCTTTCCAATCTGTACATTAATTTCCTTTTTTTCTGCCCTCATGATTTGCTCCTTACTTTTACGCTAATCATAACAATTCAAAGTCCATATAAACAGATTGCAATACACCCTATTTATTGACGTAATGCATCTTAACTATGCAACTAATTTGAAAAGAATAAAAGAAAAATCATACAATTAAAAATACCAACAAACCACTCTTGCAAATATGCCTGCCATTAAGAAACACTTAAAAAGAAACGCCAGTAACCCGAAAACACAACTTTCAATTTGTCATCGCTTTTTCTAAATCTTATTATTGAATGAAACAAAAAAAGCATCCCTTAAAACAAAGGATACCTTTTCTGTGAACTCTCATTATTTAATTCCAAAATA
>Ga0137306_103308_pt1 | contig 12182 bp, 10 predicted proteins | sample Inofroosms_March_FD_97187 | JGI IMG/M metagenome (GOLD analysis project Ga0137306, IMG submission 97187) | Mouse cecal microbial communities from Vienna, Austria - N-Acetylneuraminic and N-Acetylglucosamine D2O microcosms_March | ecosystem: Host-associated > Mammals > Digestive system > Large... | reverse complement strand
AGATGTACAGCCCGTACCTGCGCAAACCAGCACGTGAGCACGAACGCTGCCGTCTTTTGTCTGACCGCTCTCGGTTCTCAAACCTACGTGGTCTTTGATTTTATCTCGAATTGCATTTAACTCTTCAAGAGATCTCATAGAAAATTTTCCTCCTTATTTAACTGATAATCACGCCGCCGTCTTTTTAATATGTATCACAGATATAACCGATATGATCCTGGCCGGCGTGGATATGACGCGGTCTATTGATATTTCTCCAGAATACCCTGGACATCATCGGGAACGAGACGTCCGTAAACTTCATCGTTGATCGTCATAACGGGAGCAAGGCCGCAGGCGCCGACACACCGGCAGGCCTCAAGTGAAAATTTTCCATCCAGCGTACATTCGCCGCCCTGGATCTGCAAAATATCCTGAAGCTTTTCATAGATTTTGCCGGAACCCTTTACGTAGCATGCCGTACCCAGGCATACGGAAATACGATATTTGCCCTTCGGCTGCAGTGCGAACTGCGCATAGAAGGTGGCAACGCCATAGATTTTCTCCATGGGGATTTCCATCTCGTCAGATATAATCTTCTGTACTTCAATAGGAAGATATCCGTAGATATCCTGAGCCTGCTGAAGCACTGGCATCAGAGCGCCTTTTTGGCCTTTGTGTGCTCTGATCATCTCAAGCAGTTTTTCTTCCTGCTCTTTTGTTCCCTGGAACGGAACAGTTTTAACCAAACTCATTCTTCTTATACCTCCTGATTTAATATAGGAACACAAATGACTAATGTGATTTCCAGTATAGCACAGATCAAAATGAATTTCTAGGCATTTTGGATAAATTTTATATTTATTTAGTATTTTTTTTGGTTCAATCTAACATTCTATGCCCGGAAACATGACAACTATACTAAACATTTGTAACAGAAAAACAGGAATCGGAAAAGTTTCAGCTTTCCGATCCCTGTAAGTCATCCTAAATTTCAAATTTCACTCCGTGCTGTCTTTGGACAAAGCAGCGATTCGGCCAGACTCTCCTCCGTGGCAAACTGCCGGTCAAGCCACTCGACCCGGCTCGTCAGCCAGTTTCTGAGCAGCGTCACATCCGCCTCATAACCACCACCGTATTTCCACAGACGGTCATTGGAAAGAGCAGCTTCGTAAAGCAGCCAGTAATTACGGTCGATGGCGCCGTCCTCACCGGCTATTTCCCCGATATGGTCCCGATACGCCCAGTATACCTCCCTGGCCTTTTTCCTGAACGCAGGATCTTTAATCAGGGAACGATACCATTGCTCCTTCTGGGCTTCCACATCAAACCAGAGCGTCGCCCACCGGTCCCAGTCCTCGCAGGGAGGATTGCCGCTGCTCCAGTCATTGTCCCAGACCGGCCCCATAAAGGCTTTTCCCAGCGGATCGATGTAAAACCAGACACTTTTCCGCATAAAATCACAGTTATAGAACAGCTCGTTTACCACCCAGTATCTGGCCAGGGAATCCATATCAAACAGATCGCTGTAATGTACCTGCCTGCCCTGGTATTCCACGTAAAAATCCGGAGCGTCGATAGCCTGTTCAAACACATTTACAAATTTTTCCACAACCAAAACAGCTTCCTTGCCCTGTTCATCGCTGACTGGCTTATGGAGCATGACCGGCTGATTTTTTGACGACCGAAATTTCATTTCTTCGTCATAATATTCATCCAATTCCAGCAGTATGCCTTCCTTCAAATTGATTACCGTTCCAAAATCAATCTGCTCGCAGAGCTGATAATTTCCGGCATACTCCCCGTTAAGGATCAGGTCGACCCAGAAACTCTCCGGAGCGTCAAGTTCCATGTCCGCCGCCAAATCATAAAACAGTTTGTTCCGCATTAGAGAAGAATTGTTATAATTCGCCAGAAGAACCCAATTTTTGCTCATATCCATACCCAGCAGACCATCTCTTACGGCGAGCTTTAATTTATAGGGTTTTTTTGCCTCCTCCCAAGAAGTATTTCCCCGTCCTCTCACCTCGGCCGTTCCTTCATAATAATATGCCGCCGTCTCGCCAGCTCCCTGCAACACGACCTCCGCAGCTTTGCTTATTTCCCTGGAGTCGATGGCCTCGCCGTTCTCCGTATTCAGATACAGCACCGGCAGACGGCTGCAATAAACTCTGGCAGTCTGGTCTTCATGGAAATCTGACGATACCGTCACAGTGATAAACTGCTCCAGATCCCCCTCATCAGGAATGTAGCAGTCCTCTGTCGTTTCCAGCTCCTTAGAATCCGTTTTCCAGCGATATGTAAATTTCTCTCCCAGCATATATCCGCAGGTTTCTACTTTTAACGGCCTTCCCGGTTCTGCCAGATGATGTTCAAAATATACGACGGGTTCAACCTCCGGCATATTCATCGTATAACCCGATCCGTTATCACTCAGACATATGATAAGCAGGACTGTTAATAAAAATACAAACAAAATCTGTCGTTTAAAATAACCCGTTCGTTGTCTCACAGTATTTTCAGCTCCAAATTCAGCTATTCTCTGTTATATATCAATCAAAATCCTCCGGGTCATAGCCAGCCTCTTCTATGGCCTCCCGCCGTTCCTCCTGATCCATCCAGTCCCAGACGCCGACATCCCTAGAAGATTTCGCAGACCGTCTTCCCGGCCTGATCGCTCGTTCCTCATATTCGTCCTCATCAGAATCCTCCTCCTGAAACTGACGCATCATTTCCGTAACATCTTCACCCCTAAGCGCTTTCTCGAATAACTGATAACGTTTATCGGTTTCAAAATCAAATCCGTCCATCAGCAGTCCTCCTCCACATAAGCGGTCAGCACTACATCCTCCTGCATCTGCGTCCCAATATAGAATTTTTCTGTTTCTTCTACCTCGATCCTCGGAACGCCCTTGATTCCCCGTTTCTTCGCCTCCTGTTCGGCCAGCTCTATGATCTTTTTTCTGCCTGTTGCCAACGCCTTCTCAAACGCTGGTACCGGATACCTGCGGCTCGCCCCGGTATAAAACAGTGTATAATAATCCTTTCCCCCGGCTTTATAATGAGGTGTTACCGATACACTGACAGTAAAAGCAATCTTACCCACCACGGCGCCCACCGCGTTCGCCACCTCCGCATGGTCAGGAATCACTGCCTTTGCCCCGAAAACCTCCGCCACTTCCGGAAGGAAAATGCCGGTGGGTGCGCCCACGCCCACAAACACACCGGGCACATGGAAATCCACATCCACAAAGCTCGCATTGCGACCGAAAACCTTTCCTCCGGTTTTAAACGCAGTCCAGCGGGCTTCAATAATCTCCTTCATCTGGCTGCCAACCCGCTCCTTTGCAATCCCTGGGTACTGGCGCTCGATCAAGATTCTGGCTAGATTCGTGTACAGTTTATGCTTTACCTCATCATAAACCATTTCCTCCAACTGCTCCTGCTCCACAAACAGGCACCTGGCCACAAACCGGGCCGCATAGACCGACGCCTCTTTGCAGTAGCTGGTATAATCTCCCCGGATATGCATAATATCCGTAGGCGTCAATCCGCTGCGCAGCACCACGCCTTCCTTTTCCAGCCGCTTCGTGTTCAGATGATAGGGCTGGGTATTCAGAAGCTTTGCAGCCTGCTCCAAGGACAGCGGCCTCTCCTTGAGTGCCTCACACAGCTTTTGCTCATCCCCGTCATAATCCTTTTTTCCGCTAATATCCTTCTGCAGCACAAAATATTCATGAATCCATCTGGTATGGGTCCGTTCCGAATCTGCCAGTACTCTCAATTCTTCGGTAATCACCGGATATTCCGCCGCCAGCGTACACAACGGGATCACCCGTTCCTCGTCCAGATACATTTTATCGTCGGCAAATCGAACCGCGCTGTCGCCGCCCAGTCCGAAGGTATCCACATAAACGCCTTTCACAAAGGTTTCCCACTCTCCTACCCGAACGCCTTCTGTCGCCTGTAAGGGAATGCCTTTCCTGAGAAAAGCGATATCCGTTGTAGTACCGCCCATATCCACCACAACGGCATTTTCATGCTCCGCCAATTCTCTGGCGCCCATCACTGACGCTACCGGGCCGCAGAGCAGGGTCTCAATCGGATGATATCTGGTAAACTCCCGGGACATCAGCGTTCCGTCACTGCGGACGATCACAATGGGACAATCCATTCCTTTATCTTCCATCGCCTTCCCCACAGCCTTTAAAAACTGGCTGATCAACGGTACAAGCTGAGCGTTCAGCAAGGCGCTGGCTCCCCGTTTCAGGAAATTCATGTCATGGAACAGCTCATAGCCGCACACCATCGGAACATCCAGCTCCCGAAGGATGATCTCCTCCGCCTTTTTCTCCAAAACCGAGCCGGTCTGCTTGGCATAAACCTCCGCTGCCGCCATGGCATCGCAATCCTCACACCGCTCATGAAGTGTGCGGGCAAATTTCTCCCAGTTTGGCTCTTTGCCTATCGTACCGGTATAAGAGGTCTCCGTCTCATAACAAATCAGATCTTCTTTACTGTAGGTGCCAAAATCCTTTCCGGCCCGCATCACAAATTCTGCATCTCCGCCAAACAGCACCAGCTTTGCTTTTCCGCCCTTTCCCTCCACACAGGCATTGGTCGCCAGCGTAGTGGACAGCGCCACAACCTCTGCTTTCCGTAACAACTCCTCCGGCAGCTTATTCAGGGAATTCTCGATTCCCACTGCCAGGTCCTGCTTCGTCGTCAGAGATTTTGCCGAAGCCAGCACTTTCTTTTCCGCAAAATCATAAACCACCGCATCTGTACAAGTACCTCCAGTATCGATACCGATTCCGATTTTCATCCGTCGTTATCCTCCTCCAATTACTGCTTTCTTCCGCCAGGTTCTCTGTTTCCATGCCTCGCATATATCACGCACGGCGATATATGAAGCATGCTTACTGTTATGTACACAATTCTGTATAATCCTCTCATCTGTATATGCGCCTTTGCATCATTTTTTATTTACACACATGACTTTGTATATTTTTCCTATTTGTACGCAAAGATTTACATATTTTTATATCTCTCCGCTTTCAGCCTTCCTTCTTCTTTGCATTCCTTTTTTTCATTCGCTGCAGATACCAGATACACAAAATAACGGAGATCAGCGTCGACCCCGGTACTGCCAGCCCCATCTCAAACAACGTTACGCCCGACATCCTGCTGAACAGAAAGGTAAGGGGCACCCTTCCTAAGAAGGTTGCGGCCAGACTGTGAGCCATTGTAAAAAAGGTCTGGCCAAAGCCATTAAAATAACCATTCATATTAAAAATAATCGCAACCAGCACACAGTCTAAGGAATAGGTTTTCAAATACAGCGTCGCCTGACTGACCACCTCCGGATCGCTGGTAAACAGACTCGTCATCGACGTACCGAACAGCCAGCTGCACACGACGGCTACGGCTCCGAGGGCAAAAGAAAAGAAAATACCACCCTTCATACATTCTCTGGCCCTGTCAAACTTACCGGCGCCATAGTTCTGCGCGCACATAGCCGACACGGCCATGGACATGCCGATGGTAGGGATAAACAAAAAGCCTACCAGCTTGCCTACCACGCCTACGGCGGCGGACACCACCAGCCCCATACCATTGATGATCATGGTGATCAGCAGAAAAGACATTTCCGTTAAGGAATTCTGTACCACGATCGGCGTTCCGATTTTTATGATATTCCAGATCTGATCCCAGTGCAGACCGATATCCCTGACGGAAAAGGGGAAGCCAAGGCCCCGTTTTCTCAAATAGATGAGGGAGAATAAAAAACTGATTCCCTGGGCGAAGGAGGTAGCAAGCGCCGCTCCGCCCGCTCCCATATGGAAGTTCCGCACAAGCACAATATCCAGCACGATATTGAACACACAGGCAATCGCCACAAACAACAACGGCGTTTTGGAATCTCCCAGCGCCCTTAAGATACCACAGACCACATTATAGCCGCCCACAAAGGAAAGGCCGATGCTGCAGATCAGTATGTAATCAAGGGCCGGTTCCACTGCCTCTGCAGGCGTATTCATAAATGCTACAATCGGCCTGCGGAAACAAGCTACCAGCACGGACAGCAGCACACTGATAAAAATAAAAAAGACAATGGCGGCGCCCATCAGCTTAGCCAGACGCTTTTCCTGGCCTGCGCCGAAATACTGTCCCATCAGCACTGTCACCGCAGATGCAAAGCCTAAAACGACAAAAGACGCCAGATACATATTCTGGCGGCCCACCGATCCCGCCGACACATCCGCTGTGGCGGCAAACTGCCCCACCACCATCAGGTCCACCGCCCCATACAGCGCCTGCAAAAGCTGGGCCAGCATAAAAGGGACCGCAAATGTCAGCAACGTTTTGTAAACATTTCCCTCTGTCAGGGACATTTTCTCTTTCATTCACTTCATCCTTCCCTGAATCAAGCTTAATATGAATAGAATCATAGCATATTTTCTATGGCATGACAAGAAAATACGCTATTTCCACATAGATTAATATCGCTTCTGTGTATCACGAAGCGTATTACTGGTCACAAAGCAACAGTAACTCCAGTTATGTACCACAAACTGCACTATGATTTACTAATGGCTGAAGACTGTCTGCCATACCTGAGCGAATCCCCGTTCTCCTTCAGCCATTGCTCCTGGCGGCGATAATCTGGCATGATAGCTTCAATCGTCTGATAAAAAGCCGCAGAATGATTCATATGAATCCGGTGGGCCAGCTCATGAATCACCACATAATCCGTAACCGGCTCCGGCGCCAGTACGATACGCCAGTTAAAGTTCAGGTTCCCTTTCGCGCTGCAGCTTCCCCACCGGGTTTTCTGATCCTTTACCATAAGCTTTTCATAAGTAACACCCATCCTTTTCGCATAAACGTCCGCTTTTTGCGTCAGAATTGCCTTTGCCTGACGGCGGTATGCCTGTTCTTCGGCCTCCGTGATCTCAGGGCAGGCCGCCTGCGCTTCCTTACGTTTTTTCTGACGCTGATTCACCTTTTCCACTGCCTGGAACAGCCATGGTCGCTTCCGTTCCAGAAATTCCAGCGCCATCTTTTCAGGATATTGATAAGGAATACGCAGCCTGACCACACCGTCCCGGCTCACCTCAAGGGCCACGGTTTTGCGTCCGCTTCGCACAAGCTCACAGGAAATCTGTGTTCCTTCTCCTGCTCCCTCTATCATAATGCTCTTCCCACCCTTTTGTTTTCCGCGGCTCATTTTTTCCCTTAGCATTATCTGACTGTCCTTTCTGCCATTATCTATACTCCGCGTTCTTTCGACCTGTTATGACAAATCATATTCAGTATAGTATATCCGCCGGGAAAATGCAATTTCCACCAATCCTTCCGCTTCCTTTTTTCTGCTATTATCTCAATATAATCTTGTCTGCTTTCTCAGCTTCTGTTATGATTATACGAAAGAATATACTTATTATGAAATAATTGGTAAAACGCAGCGCACTGAAAACATACTTTAAGCAGCCATGTATTTTGTCGGAACCGGCTCACAGGTATAACACCAGGAGGAAATAGTTATGAGCGAATCAACCAACCGCCTCCGGCTGGCCATGATCCAGATGGAGGTTACTGAGAATAAAAGAAAAAATATAAGCACAGCGCAGGAGATGCTGCGCCAGGCCACCGAAAAGGGCGCGCAGATGGCCGTGCTGCCGGAAATGTTCTGCTGCCCTTACAACACAAAATCATTTCCGGTCTATGGGGAACCGGAGGGCGGCCCCTGCTGGCAGGCCATGTCGGAAGCTGCCAGGGAAAACAAGCTTTACCTGGTGGCCGGAAGCATGCCGGAATTTGAAGAGGGCCGCTGCTATAACACTTCCTACATTTTCGGCCCGGACGGACAGCAGATCGGCAAACACCGGAAGATGCACCTGTTCGATATCGATATAGAGGGCGGCCAGCATTTCCAGGAATCCGACACCCTGTCCGCCGGGGATCAGGCCACGGTATTTGACACCGCATTCGGCAAAATCGGCGTGGCTATCTGCTATGACTTCCGCTTTCCGGAGCTGGCCCGGCTGATGGTTCTCGACGGAGCGCGGATTCTGATTGTTCCCGCAGCCTTTAATATGACCACAGGCCCCCGCCACTGGCAGCTGATGTTCCGCAGCCGAGCGGTGGATAACCAGGCTTTTACCATCGGCGTCGCACCTGCCCGCAATCCAAGGGCCTCTTACGTTTCCTATGCCCACTCCATCGCCGTTTCTCCCTGGGGCCATGTGATCAAACAGATGGGCATCGATCCGGGCATCGAAATCGTTGAGCTGGATTTAAGGGAAGTCATAGAGATCCGGGCCCAGCTGCCCCTTCTGAAACACCGGCGGACAGACCTGTACCATCTGAAATGCAAGGCAAATGTCAGGGGCAAAACGAAAAAAGAATAGGCTTTACACCACCTTTTCTTTTTAGTATACTTACTGCGTAACATAAGCCTGCATTCTGAGAGATTATATACAATTAATCTGACAGAACTCGACATAATCAAAGAATGACCCGAAACTGAAAGGAGATACTATGGGATATTTTACAGGAAAAACCGTAATTATTACAGGCGGCGGACGGTCTGTCTTAAGTGACGGCAGATGCGGCTCCATCGGCTACGGCATTGCCACCGCTTACGCGAAGGAAGGAGCCAATCTGGTGATCACCGGCCGTAATGTAAAAAAGCTGGAGGACGCCAAGGAAGAGCTGGAGCGCCTTTACGGCATCAAAGTGCTGCCGGTTCAGGCAGACGTCAGCGCAGGCTCGGACAATGAAGCCGTGGTGCAGAACGTGGTAAAGCAGACCATCGACGCATTCGGAAGAATCGACGTGCTGATCAACAATGCCCAGGCTTCCGCTTCCGGCGTGACCTTAACCGACCACACCACCGAGCAGTTTGATCTGGCACTCTATTCCGGTTTATACGCCGCGTTCTATTATATGAAGGCCTGCCATCCTTATTTAAAGGAAGCAAAAGGCTCCGTGATCAACTTTGCCTCCGGCGCGGGCCTGTTCGGCAACTTCGGCCAGTGCGCTTATGCCGCCGCCAAGGAGGGCATCCGGGGACTGACCCGTGTGGCCGCCACCGAGTGGGGCCCGGACGGCATCAACGTAAACATCGTCTGCCCGCTGGCCTGGACCGCGCAGCTGGAGAACTTTGAAAAGGCTTATCCCGAAGCCTTCAAGCAGAACGTAAAAATGCCCCCCGCAGGGCATTACGGCGACGCCGAACTGGAGATCGGCCGGGTATGCGTACAGCTGGCCTCCCCTGACTTTAAGTATATGAGCGGCGAGACCATTACGCTGGAAGGCGGCATGGGGCTGAGGCCGTAAAAGAGACTGGTTATATGAATGCTAAAAAAATATTTGTAATCGGCTGCGGGCGATGGGGAACCTTTATCGCCTGGTATCTGGATAAGATCGGCCACGAAGTATCCCTGTACGGCAGAGAACAGTCCGCCAATATGAAGCAGCTGCTGGAAACGGGAAAAAACCAGTATTTATCCCTGAGCAAAACCGTGCGACTCACAACCTCCTATGAGGAAATCGGATTAACCGACTATATCGTCATATCCGTAGGCTCGCAGCAGCTGCAGAGTGTGGTTTCCGATATTGCCGCCAGGGCAGTTCAGGGAAAAAACGTTATACTATGCATGAAGGGAATCGAAATCGAAACCGGGCGCAGGCTGTCCCAGATCGCTTCGGGCACGCTGGATGAAAGCAACCGGATCGCCGTATGGTTAGGCCCCGGCCATGTCCAGGAATTTTTAAAAGGCGTTCCGAACTGTATGGTGATCGACAGTGCCGACGAAGCGGTTAAGGATGACCTGATCCGTAGCTTTACAAGCGACCTGATCCGCTTCTACTATGGCACGGATTTAATCGGAAATGAGATCGGCGCCGCCGCCAAAAATGTGGTGGGCCTTGCGGCAGGCATGCTGGACGGCCTGGAGCTTTCCTCCTTAAAAGGCGCTTTGATGTCCCGGGGAACCAATGAGATCGGCAGGCTGATCGCCGCCATGGGCGGAAACTGGGATACCGTTTACGGCCTGTGCCACTTAGGCGACTATGAAGCCACCCTGTTCTCCGAACACAGCCACAACCGCGCCTTCGGCCAAAGCTTCGTTAAGGGCGTCAAATTTGACAAGCTGGCGGAAGGCTGCCATACGGTAAAGGCTATCTGCCGGCTGGGCAAAAAATATGGCGTAGAGCTGCCCATCTGCGAAGCGGTTTACCAGATTATGTATGAAGGACAGGACGCCAGAAGCATCCTGAAAAATCTTTTTGACAGAAGCCTGAAAAATGAGTTTGTGATAAGGCCCGCAAAATAAAGACCTTAGCTCTGTTATACCAGAAACCGAATCTGACTCATGTCCATCTGTGTCAGCAGCATTTCCACTTTGTCCACATTTTCTGCGATAATCTCTTCGCTGATACCGGCCAGCCTGAGGGCGATCGTTCCGCTGAAATAGTGGAGCGGCCGGTTCGTGGGCAAATCATACTCTCTCAGATAAACCCTTATCAGCTCCCGGTAAGCGCCGTACTGCGCCACAATATACTGCTGCCACACTTCCTCAGGCAGATCAATCCCAAACTCTTTGATGCATTCCAGCAGATAAGTGTCCACGATCTCCGTGATTATGGGCGACAGCAGCCTGTTGTCCACCATATGCTGATAAATCGCATGGTTGCGTTCGTCGCTGTAAATCCCCTGGTACTGGAGCTGCTGCAGCAGCAGATGCCGCTGCAGCACATTGTCCAGTTTATCGCCCACCTGCCGGTCGATCGCGCTGAGGATACCCAGTATGTATTCCTCATGAATCTGTGTCAGAAGCTGATTCTTCTTATAATAATAGGCCACCAGGCTGTGAGGCATATTTACCATCTCCGCAATCATGGCTATGGTAGTGCCTTTGTAGCCATTCTCATAGAAACATTGCTTTGCCGCCCGTATAATCTTTTCTTTTCGTTCAAGCCCTGACTTATAATGATTCAAGCGGACGCACCTCCGGTATTTTGATGGTATAAGTCTACTATAAATCCCGTCAGATGACAATCAATTTTCATGTTTCTCAGCCAATATCCTTCTGATTTCCTCCATCCTTTTGTCACTCAGATTATACAGAAGGAGCAGCAAGACAGAAGCGGCGCACAAAGCGATCGGCAGCGCCAGGCAGATAAAGTTGATACCGCTGATCACCCGGGGGGTAGGTTCCATGCCGGCCTGATAACCAATAAAGGCCAAGCCAAAGCCCGCGATACCCGTACTGCAGATAGCTGCAATCTTGATGGACATCTGATACATGGAAAAATAAATGGCTCTTGCGTTAACGCCGTATTTCACTTCACCGTAATCAACTACGTCCGTATACATGGCCGTGGAAAGCGTATTGCTGAAAGAATAGCCCACATAGCCGATCACCAGAACGCTGACCATCGCAAACGTATTGTCCTTCAAAACGGTAGCTCCCGCAAAACCGGCTCCCAGCATCACAAGCCCGACGATATACGCCGCCTTCTTAGACAGAAACCTGGAGATCACAGGAACAAGGGCGGCGCCCACCAAAGAAGCCACGGCTGTGCTGCCGAAAAACATGGGAGCCGCTTTCAGGTCTTTTGCCACATAAATAAAGAAATAAGGGAAGATGCTCAGCGTAACCAGATTTGTTAAAATACGCAGAATATCAGCGCAGAACAGGCAGAGCAGCGGCCGGTTTGTCAGGATCAGGCCCATAACATTTTTTCCCGAAACGCCGTTGTCCTTCGCTTTTGCCCCGCTGCCGGCCGCTGTCCCGTTACTGTCGCGGCTGCCCACGGCTTTATACAGATTTATATAGCCCAGCACCAGAATCATGCTGGTGACCAAAGCCGTGATAAAATAGCCTTTTACGTTCTGGCTGCCGCCATTAAAGCTGAAAAGGGCAATCATCGGCAGCAGCAGATAGCCGGACAGAACACGGCCGACACCGCTGCCCAGCCCGCGGAAGCTGGCCAGGGCCACACGCTCCTTCGGGTCAGAAGTCAAAAGGGAATTTAAGGATGTAAATCCGGTATATGCCAGATTCGTAGATGCGCAGAACAGCGCGTAAATCAGGCAGCAGGCCACGGCCTTCGGCAAAACGGCGCCCGAAGAGCCATTCCAGTTTATAAAAATTAATACGTTAAAAATCATCGTCAGCACTGCGCCGATT
>Ga0137306_103306_pt1 | contig 12183 bp, 9 predicted proteins | sample Inofroosms_March_FD_97187 | JGI IMG/M metagenome (GOLD analysis project Ga0137306, IMG submission 97187) | Mouse cecal microbial communities from Vienna, Austria - N-Acetylneuraminic and N-Acetylglucosamine D2O microcosms_March | ecosystem: Host-associated > Mammals > Digestive system > Large... | reverse complement strand
ACGGCTATCATCTTGTGGTTATTGAAAAGGAAAAAGACGAAGACAGGGAAATCAGCAGCACCTACATCCGCGAGGAGTTGGATAAGGGCGATATCGAAAAAGCCAATGAACTCTTAGGCGAACCCTATTATATTCATGGAACCGTCGTTCACGGAAACCATATCGGTGAGCCGCTTTTGGGATTTCCCACGGCAAACCTTCTTCCGCCGCCCGAAAAACACCTGCCGCCCTTTGGCGTCTATGTGGCTCAGGTGCTTATTGACAGGAAGCTTTACGGCGGTGTGACCAATATCGGAAAGAAACCCACGATTAAGGGAAAAGACGGCGAAGATTACCGCCCGACAGGGGTGGAAACCTTTGTGTTTGATTATGACGGAGATTTATATGGACAGGAAATCGAAGTAGGGCTTTTACACTTTATCCGCCCGGAGAGAAAGATGAGCGGGCTGGAGGAATTAAAAGCGCAGATTACGAAGGATAAGGATTTTGGGAGGGCGTTTTTGGCGGAGAGGAGATGGGATAATGCATAGGCTGATTATTCATCAACTTGGGCCAATAAAACATTGTGAACTGGAATGTTCTTCTTTTATGACTTTAACAGGTTTTCAGGCATCCGGAAAAAGTACAATTGCAAAAGCTGTTTATTACTTCCGGACAATCAAAGAAGATATTATAGAATTAGCCGTGAGACAGACACTGAATAAAAACTGGATAGTTGGCTTAGAAGACAGTGATTACCCTGAAACAGTAAAGGATCTGGAAGATGGGCTAAAAAGATATCTGGTAAAAAAATATAGGAACACCTTTGGCCTGGTCAAGGGAAGAGAACATGGAACCTATCTGGAATATTATTTTACTGAAACCTGTTTTGTGAAATTTATTTTGTCCCCGGACATGGAAGTCCCTGTTCCCAATGAATGTCAAATTATTTTTAGTGATGAATTAAGCGATTTTCTTCAGAAAAAAAACGACTGCTTTTCCATCACTCCATTAGGTGTGCCGGAGAAGGAAAAAAAACAGCTGTACGCAGAATTGTATCAGCTGTTTGATGATTCCTGTATGGTTGTCTATATTCCGGCAGGGCGCAGTATGATAACTTTATTGTCCCAGCAGTTTAACTATATCTATGCAACAATGGATGACAGTCAAAGGCGTTCATTAGACAGCTGTACAAGAGATTATATTGAACGTACACTGCGTCTTAAAGGAGAATTTTCTGATGGTCTTTATGGATTAACTCCGGTCTTTCCTGAAAAATATGATCTTCCTTCTGAATCTGTTAGACAGGCAGTAAATCTGATAAAAGCAGTGCTGCGTGGGGACTATCGCTGCAGTAATGGTGAAGAACAGATAATTCTTACTGATGGGAAATATGTAAAGCTTAATTATGCTTCTTCCGGTCAGCAGGAATGTGTTTGGATATTAAATTTATTATATTATTATCTTTTGCAGCAGAAACAGGTTTTGTTTATTATTGAGGAACCAGAAGCCCATTTATTTCCTGAGTCACAAAAATATATTACCGAACTGATTGCGCTGGTTAATCGCTGCGGACATTCGATAATTCTGACCACACACAGCCCGTATGTCCTGGGAACATTAAATAATTTATTATATGCCTGTACAATTCCAAAGCAGTATCAAAAGAAAGCATCGGAAATAATTCATAAATCCTTATGGATCGATTTTCATTGTTTTGCGTCCTGGTTTGTGAAAAATGGAACGATTGAAAACTGTATGGATGAAGAAATCCATATGATACAGAATGAAAAAATCGATGAAATTTCAAAAGTCATTAACGATGATTTTGAACGGTTGTTGGATTTGCAGATAACAAATGAGGATGGTGCAAACGTATAATGCCATTAAAAGATTTTCCGTCTTTGTGCAGTAAAAATGCTGTACAGATAGTATCAAAAGATAAGAAAAATCCGCAGTATCACAAGGGGCTTAATCCCAGGAAAGCTTACGTGACACAGTATCAGATTGATGGAGTAGTGATAAAAACAGGAAGTCGATGTGATTACCTGCTTATGAATGAAGAATCACAAACAGCGTATTTGATTGAATTAAAAGGTTCAGATTTAGTAAAAGCTGCAGAACAATTAGAAGCAACCGAACGTATTCTGGAGAAAGAACTTGCAGCGTACCGTAAATTATATCGTATTGTTGCCAAGAAATGCAAGACACAGGAGATACATTCATCGTCATACAGGAAATATCAGCTTCGCTGGAAAGGGAGGCTTATGCAGAAGACAGGATGTATTGAAGAAATAATCGAATAAAATAATCGAGAAACCACACTTCTTTCATGTGATGATTGTTGTGTGGTTTTTTGCTTTTGGGGAAATTTTGTTTTTTAAATATTAAAAAAAGTACTTGCAAAATACCCTATGGGGGTATATACTGAATAAAGAAAGAAAAAAAGGAGATAGATAATGGGAGAAGCACAGGTATTGCATGGATGCTGTCATAAGACGAAAGAAAGACCGGAAAAAGAATACCGGGATTTAATTAACCGCTTAAACCGGATAGAAGGCCAGATCCGGGGAATCCGCGGGATGGTTGAGCGGGATGTCTATTGCCCGGAGATTTTGGTTCAGGTAGCTGCGGCGAACGCTGCCCTGAATAGTTTTAATAAAGTTCTTCTTGCCAACCATATCCGCACCTGTGTTGCGCGGGATATTCGGGAGGGGAAGGAAGAAACAATGGATGAATTGGTGGCTGTTCTGCAAAAATTGATGAAATGATATTGCTTTGAGGATTAAAGAAAGGGGCGTGACGGATTATGGATCAATACAATGTAACCGGGATGACTTGTGCGGCCTGCAGTGCCCGGGTGGAAAAGGCCGTTTCTAAGGTGGAAGGGGTAACTTCCTGCTCGGTCAATCTGCTGACGAATTCCATGGGCGTGGAAGGGACGGCTTCCGCAGCAAGTATTATCGCTGCCGTGGAGCAGGCAGGCTATGAGGCGGCGAAAAAAGGGGATAAAAAAGAAACGGCTGCCGGGCCGGATGAGGATTTATTAAAGGATACCGTAACTCCGGTGCTTAGGCAGAGGCTTATCTGGTCGGTGGGATTCCTTGTGGTTCTGATGTATTTTTCTATGGGGGCGATGATGTGGAACTGGCCTCTTCCTGCATTTATGGAAGGCAATCACGTTTTGATGGGAATAATCCAGTCGACGCTGACCGTTATCATTATGATTTTAAATAAGCAGTTTTTTATCAGCGGCTTTAAGAGCCTCAGGCACGGTGCACCCAATATGGATACACTGGTTGCCCTGGGTGCCGGTGCATCCTTTGTCTACAGCTATTTTGCCCTGTGCACCATGACGCTTGCGATGGACAGGGGGGATATGGCGTCTGTGATGGGCTGGATGCATGAGTTTTATTTTGAGTCGGCGGCAATGATTCTTACCTTAATTACCGTAGGGAAGATGCTGGAGGCCCGTTCTAAAGGAAAGACGACCGATGCCTTAAAGAGCCTGATGAAGCTTGCACCCAAAACGGCCGTTGTCGTTAAGGAAGGAATCGAGCAGGAAGTTCCGATTGAACAGGTGCTTGCGGGGGATATTTTTGTGGTGCGTCCCGGGGAGAATATTCCGGTGGACGGTGTTGTCGTGGAGGGAAGCAGTGCGGTCAATGAGTCGGCATTAACCGGAGAGAGCATCCCTGTAGATAAGGCTGTGGGCGATCCGGTATCGGCGGCTACCGTGAATCAGTCCGGGTTTATCCGTTGTCAGGCGACCCGGGTAGGAGAGGATACCACGCTTTCGCAGATTATTCAGATGGTCAGCGATGCAGCGGCGACCAAAGCGCCGATTGCCAAGGTTGCCGATCGGGTGTCCGGAGTTTTTGTTCCGGCAGTGATTGCGATTTCGGTTATTACCATGGCTGTCTGGCTTTTGGCTGGGGAAACGGTAGGGTTTGCGCTCGCCCGGGGAATTTCTGTCCTGGTGATTAGCTGTCCGTGTGCATTAGGTCTTGCGACGCCGGTGGCGATTATGGTGGGCAACGGCATGGGTGCAAAGCATGGAATTATGTTTAAGACAGCGGTTTCCCTGGAAGAAACCGGAAAGATGGATATTGTCGCCCTGGATAAGACAGGGACGATTACCAGCGGCGAGCCAAAGGTTACGGATATTTTTGCGGCAGAAGGGATGCGTGAAGAAGAACTTTTACAGCTTGCCTGTTCCTTAGAGGCAAAGAGTGAACATCCTCTGGCAAGGGCGGTGATGGAAAGAGCCAGGGAGGAATCCATTGCTGCACAGGAGGTTACGGAGTTTCGGGCACTTCCGGGCAACGGGCTTTCGGCAGTGCTTGACGGGGATGTTTTGCAGGGCGGGAGCATGAAGTTTATTGCCGGTGCCGCAAAAGTGCCGAAGGTCATGCTTTCCCGGGCGGAGAAGCTGGCCGAAGAAGGAAAGACCCCTTTGCTTTTTGCCCGCGGGGACGACGCGCTGGGGATTATCGCCGTGGCAGACGTGATAAAAGAAGACAGTCCCCAGGCTGTCCGTGAACTGCAGAACATGGGTATCCGCGTGGTTATGCTGACCGGAGATAATGAGCGTACAGCCAGGGCTATCGGCAGGCAGGCGGGCGTGGATGAAGTGATTGCCGGAGTACTTCCGGAAGGAAAGGAAAGCGTGATCCGCTCTCTGAAAGAAAAAGGAAAGGTAGCTATGGTAGGGGACGGGATTAACGATGCCCCGGCACTGACCAGAGCCGATATGGGAATTGCCATCGGCGCAGGGACGGATATTGCCATTGATGCCGCGGATGTGGTATTGATGAAGAGCCAGTTAAAAGATGTACCGGCAGCCATCCGTTTAAGCCGGGCTACGTTAAAAAATATTCATGAAAATTTATTCTGGGCCTTTTTCTATAATGCCGTGGGGATACCGCTGGCGGCAGGGCTGTGGTATCCGATTTTCGGATGGAAGCTTAATCCGATGTTTGGGGCGGCAGCGATGAGCCTTTCGAGTTTCTGTGTAGTAACCAATGCCCTGCGGCTGAATTTCTTTAAGCTTTATGATACGTCAAGGGACGGACATTCCAAAAAGAAAAGAAGTGATCAGCATGTTTATGATCAAATAAATCAAGAACCAATAAATCATCAGGAGGAAAAAGCGATGACAAAAACCATGAAAATTGAAGGTATGATGTGCGGGCACTGTGAGGCCAGAGTAAAGAAGTGCTTAGAAGCACTTGAGGGTGTAGTTCAGGCGGAAGTAAGCCATGAGGCAGGAACGGCTGTCGTTACCTTAAATGGAGATGTAGCCGATGAAGTTCTGAAAAAAACTGTGGAAGCTCAGGATTACAAGGTGATTTCCGTAGAAGGATAATCGTTACTGTTCCCATCGGTCTGTGCACCTGCGAACAGTAACAGATAATCGGCAGAGGGTTAAAAAAGACAGGGCTTTAGGATGGAAAATCATTATCAAGTCCTGTCTTTTGAAGTCTTTTGAATCTGTAAAAGGATAGAAGCTTTTTATACAAGGATATCCATCCCGCCATCAAAGCCTGACATCGATAAATCGATGCCGCCCATATCGCCAAGTGCTGCGTCAAGAGAAGAAGATGTGACCGGATCGGAAGCACCTGTAGAAGCAAGGAGATTTGCCGTTTCGTTTTTCATATCTTCAGCAATTTCCTTCTGTGCATATTTGCGGTCTTCCCTGCGGCGTTTGGTGCGCCGTTTTTCCAGTTCTTTGTGAAGTTCCTGGGCTTTTTCCATCTCCATCTTCTTAATGGCACGTTCTTTGCGCAGTTCAAGCTGTTCTTCCTTGGAGAGATTTTTCAGTTTTTTCTGGATTTGCTTCGTCAGTTTTTCCAGCCGCCGGATCTGTTTAGCAAGCTTTTTTGCCTCTTCGCCTTCGCTTCCTACGGATGCCATTTTTAACTCTGCAAGCGTCCGTGTAACCTTGGAAGAAACTTCCATAACCTCCATCTTCGTTTCAGCTTTGGCTAAAAGGGCGGCATAAGAACCTACGGATTCACCGGAAGAGGAACTTTTCAGAAACTTGGAGTTGCTGTTTTTCTTTGCCTCTTTGGCGGCTTCTGTGCGCTCTTTGAAAGAGGCAAGAATCTCTTTATCTTTTTCCATCTTGTCTTCCCAGTAGGTTTTCTTTTCCAAAGATTTATCGGCTGCTTCTTCTTTGCGGTTTGTTTTATCCGATTTGCTGCTCTCTGCGTTTTTTTTCGTTTGCTCTGTGCTTTTTGCACTTCGGGAGGAAGTGTAATAGCTGCTGCTTGTTTTTGCTGTGGTCGTTTGTCCGCTGACTTTCATAAAATAGCCCCCATTCTCTTTTTAAGACACTTTTTCACGCTCTTTTCCAGATGATCCTGCATTGCATAAATAAGGGTGCACATTCACCGGAATTTATGCAGGGCAGTACAGGTTATTCGCTGTATTCTTATGGTATATATCGACTGAAGCAGAGAAAAGAAAAGCAGAATACCGGCAATTTATTGACAAATCGATAATGCTTTGTTATAGTTGACGAAACATAATCCTGTCAGGTCGCCTCTGTTCGGAAACTGCGGCAGAGGGTGAAAAGGGAATCAGGTGCAAATCCTGAGCGAACCGGTCACTGTAATTGTGGAGAAACCTCTAAATGAATAAGCCATTGCCTGTTTAGCGCGGGTGAGAAGGCTGAGGAATCGAAGAAGCATGAGCCAGGAGAACTGCCTGATAGGGAAAACGGCAGGGCTCCAGGGTAAGCCGATGCCGTGCGGAGGAATTTTCTATAAAATTCGTTACTTTTCACACGTTTAGAGTAACTAAAATTCTTCTTTTTATGTTGCCATCCGCCCTGAATAGGGCATTTTTTTATGCACAGGCCCGCATATGGAAGTTTGCTGCTGACGCAGTATGCGGGCCGCACGGCGAGTAGGGGAAGATGAATCTTTCCTACTCAATGTAAAGAGGAAAATTGATGAAGATGCAGCTTTGCTCTTTCTTTATGCCGCTTTCAGGACGGATAAAATCTACCCCAATAATTCTGAAAAGGAGAAATGGGAATGAAGAAAAGGAAAATGAAAATGACAGCGGCTCTTCTTGCAGCGGCAGCTCTGCTGGTATCCGGGTGCGGCGCAGGACAGACGAAGACGGATGCAGATGTAGACAGGCAGGTAGAAGCGAGTTTATCGGCGTATGGGCAGGAAGCAGCAAACGTACCAGAAGACGAACAGCAAGCAGCAAATGGGCAGGAAGCAGCAGGGCAGTCAGAAGTACATGCAGAAGCAGGCGGTCAGGAAGCCGCGCAGGAGGATGTGCTGGTTTTAGCCTACCCCAAGGATTTAGGGGATATGAACCCTCACATCATGGCTTCCCCGATGTATGCTCAGGACTGGGTGTATGACGGTCTGACCGCGCTGGTAAATGGGGAGATTGTACCGGAACTGGCAGAAAGCTGGGAGATTTCCGGGGATGGGAAGCAGTATAGCTTTCATCTGCGGGAAGGGGTGAAGTTCAGTGACGGATCGGATTTAACGGCAGATTTGGTCAGGAAAAATATCCAGGACGTTATTGACAATAAGGACGGCTATACCTTCCTTCAATGTCTGGAAGAAATCGAAAGCATGGATGTACCAGATAAAACTACTCTGGTAATGCATCTTGCCCATCCCTGCAACTCCCTGCTGTCCGATTTAAGCTTTAACCGCCCGCTGGTGATTGCAGGTGAAGCGGCATTTCCTGAATCTGGAAATATTTACCAGGATGGCGTGAAAAAACCCATTGGAACCGGGATGTGGACGGTGGAAGAGTATGTGCAGGATCAGTATACATTATTTGCCCGCAATCCCTATTATTGGGGAGAAAAGCCAGCATTTTCTTATGTAAGGGTCGAGGTTATTCCGGAGATAGAAACGGTTGTCAATGCCTTAAAAGCCGGGGAAATTGATATGTACATTGATGTCAATGACGGGCTTTCCGCAGATGTTTACCGCGAACTGGAAGGTCTGGGTTTTTCTGTCGATATGGCTGAAGGGACACAGGTGACAAGCCTTAGTTTAAATACGGCAGGAGAGATTCTCGGCGATGTTTCCGTGCGCCAGGCGCTTTCCTGGGCAACGGATAATACCGTAATTTCCGAGATGGTCTACGGCGGTCTGCAAAAGCCTGCATCCTCTTATTTTGCGGACAGCATCAGCCTTGCGCAGACCGGCGCGGGCCGTTATAATTACCAGCCGGAAAAAGCAGTTTGGCTTTTGGAGGAGGCAGGCTGGAAACTGGAAGAGGGAAGGGATTACCGGACAAAGAATGGGGCCGAACTGGAAGTTGATATGCTCTATGACACGGTATTTAAAAACGGAAAAACGATTGGTCTGGTTCTCCAGGAACAGTATAAAAACGTCGGTGTAAAGCTAAATATTTGTGAAGAAGATTCGCAGATATTCCGCAAAAAGTGGAAGGAGGGTGACTTTGGCATGATTCTCTACAGTTCCTGGGGAGGCTCTTACGAACCCTTTGCCACACTTGCGGCCATGCGGACGAACGGCGATAAGTTCAGCACCGTGCAGAAGGGAATGGAGAATAAAGAAGAACTGGATCAGGTGATGAATCATGCATTAAGGGAAACCGATGAAGAGAAATTAAGGGAAGATTTTGCTTATATTATGGATTCCTTCTTTGAACAGGCAGTGTACATTCCTCTGACCGTATCCTCAACATTAGCGGTATATAACAGCAGCCTTGAGGGGCTTGATCTGGAAGGCGGAAAGGATGTAATGCCGGTGGGCAGTGTGAAGAGGAAGCAGTGAAGCTGTTATGCCGGTGGGCAGTGTGAAGAGGAAGTCGTGAGGATGTTGTGCTGGTAGAGAATACCGTGGGAAAATAGTGAGGAAACAGAGCGAATGAAAAATTATCTGCAAAGGAAACTGCTGGGGATGCTGCCGCTTTTATTTCTGGTTTCCGCGGCGGCTTTCGCGCTGGTGCGGCTGATGCCCGGAGATGCAGCGACCGCGTATCTGAATGCCATGAATGCCCCGATAACCGAAGCAGCATTGCATAAGGTGCAAAAAGATTTGGGGCTGGATAAGCCGGTGGTGGTACAGTATGGAATCTGGCTTAAACAGGCACTTAGCCTGGATTTTGGGCTATCCTACATGACCAAAAGACCAGTGATTGACGAACTGATGCTTGGGTTTTACTATACGGCGGTATTGACTGGTTCTGCCGTAGTCTGGATTATTGTTTTTTCCCTTCCCCTTGGCATTATGGCAGGGAGGCGTCCGGGAAGTTTTATGGATCAGTTCATCCGGGCAATGACCTTTCTTGGCAGTTCGATTCCTTCTTTTTGGCTGGGATTTCTGCTGGTGGAGTTCTTTTCCCTTCGCTTAAAGCTGCTTCCGGTACAGGGCGCAGGAACCTTAAAGAACATCCTTCTTCCTTCAATAACCCTGGCCTGTTCCTATCTTGCCATGTATACAAAAATGCTTCGCGGCGGGATTGTGGAACATTCAGGCGGAACTTACGTTCTTTATGCCAGGGCAAGGGGCTTAAAGAGGAGAACGATTTTGTGGAGGCACATCCTTCCCAATGCTTTAAATCCTGTTCTTACTTCGCTTGGTTTAAGCCTTGGAAGTATGCTTTCCGGAGCGGTAATTGTGGAAAATGTATTTGCCTGGCCGGGGATGGGAAGGGTGATTGTCCGTGCGGTGGCAGGCAGAGATTATCCGGTGATTCAGGGCTATATCTTAGTGATTGCCGCAGTGTATATTGTGTTGAATCTTGGGGTGGATATTCTCTGTGCCATGTTGAATCAGAGGATTTTTACGGAGGAAGAAACATAAAAGGTTTTAGGAAAAGAGAAAGGCAAACGAAGGAAATTTTAAGGAAAAGGGAAAGACAAACGCAGGAGATGATAGAGAAAAGAAGGGAAAAAAGTGATGATTCATAGGATATTAGAGGATAAAATCTGCCGGTTTTGTCTGGTTTTCCTCCTTATTTTTACATGTGCCGCTCTGTTTGCGCCGTGGATTGCTCCTAATGATCCGAATGAAATTCATTACACTGCCCGGTTTGCGAAAATATCATGGAAATTTCCTTTAGGAGCAGATTACATGGGGCGTTGTATTCTGTCACGCCTTCTGTATGGTGCCAGATTATCGTTAGGAAGTGCGGCGGGAATTACAATTGCTTCCTCGGTGTCGGGAACGATTTTAGGCATGATTTCCGGCTATCTGGGAGGAAGGTTTGACAGAATATTCATGGGTGTTTGTGATGCTGTGCGGGCATTTCCAGGCATGGTGATTGTTCTAGTATTCGTGGGTATTTTAGGGACAGGGCTTCTTTCTCTTTGCCTAGGGATGATGGCGACCCGATGGGTCTGGTATACAAAGGTTGCCCGGAATCTGACCAGGGCAGAGAGGAAAAAAGAGGCCGTTTTGGCGTCGGTAATGGCGGGGAGTCGTATGGCGGGCATTCTATCTCATCTGATTTTTCCTGCAATTCGTATGCCAATCTTAGCGATTGCTACGCTGCAGTTTGGCACGGCTCTTACGGCGCTGGCGGGATATTCGTTTCTTGGTTTTGGTGCCGCCCCGCCCAGTCCGGAGTGGGGAATGATGATTCAGGATGGACGATCGTTTATCAGCACTAATCCGTCCATGCTGTTTTGGCCCGGGCTTTGTATTTTGATGGTGGTTATTGCAGCGAATATTTTGGGCGACAGGATACAGGAAATTTCTGAGCAGGTGCGAAAATAGGATAAGGCAGGGCGGGAAGGGTAGAAGATAGAAAATTGAGAGGAAAAGAACAGGATTTACAGCAGCAAAAGATAAAAGAACAGACAGCAAAAGCACAAGCAGTAATAGAACGGACAGCAAAAGCACAGGCAGCAAAAGAACAGACAGCAAAAGAACAGGATTCCGAAGAAATCGTATGTCTGGACAAAATAAAGATCAGCTTAAAAGAGCGGGAAAAACGTTTTTGTGCTGTGCACGGTGTTTCTTTTTCTTTGTTTCGGGGAAGGACATTGGGGATTATCGGAGAAAGCGGCTGCGGTAAGACGCTTTTGTGTCATGCTCTTCTTGATCTTCTGGAAAAAGATAAATGGGAAGTAGAGGGGCGTGTCTGCTGGAATCCGGGGTTCTCGGTTCGGGATGTGGGGATGATTGTACAGAACCCGGCCTCTGCTTTTGATCCCAGGATGAAGCTTTCCGGACATTTTCGGGAAATGGCAGGGGTGCTTGGCTTAAGCCGCAGAAAAATCACTGAAGAGGCATTATCTCTTCTTTACCGGACAGGAATCCGTGACCCAAAACGTGTATTGGACAGCTATGCATTTGCATTAAGCGGAGGTATGCTGCAGCGGGTAATGATTTCCCTAGCCCTTTTAGGGAAGCCAAAGCTGCTTATTGCCGATGAACCTACCACAGCTCTTGATATTACCACACAATGGGAAATATTGGAACTTTTAGGCGAATTAAAACAGGAATACGGAATCAGTATTCTACTAGTTTCTCATGATTTGAAGGTAATACAGAGCATGGCGGAAGATATTTGCGTAATGTATGCAGGCTATGTAGTGGAGCAGGGACCGGCAGAAGAAGTATTAACAGCACCGCTGCATCCTTATACCCGCGGACTTTTAGCTTCAAGACCGTCTTACAGCAAAACACAGATTCAGGCAATGGAAGGCTGTCCGCCGGGAATCCGTGACTGGATTTTGGGCTGTCCGTTTGCCCCGCGCTGCGGGTACACCCGGGAAACTTGTCATAAGGATTGCCCTCCTCTTTGTAACTGGGGAAAAGAGAATACGGGAAAGGTTCATAGAGTGCGGTGTTTTTTGGCAGGCAAAGGAGAAAGAACATAATGTCGGAACGTTTTCATGATATTATTCTTCAGGCGGAAGAGATTAGCAAGAGTTATCGGACAGCAGGGAAGGCAGAGAAAGAAGAAAAGGCTGGGAAAGCAGGAAAAGCAGAAAAGGCCGAGAAAGCAGGGAAGGCAGAGAAGGCAGGAAAGGCAAAGAAAAGAATATTTGCAGTTCAGGATTTGACCTTGCGGATTAAGGAGGGGGAGTGTCGGGGAATCGTGGGAGAGAGCGGCTGTGGGAAGAGCACGCTGCTGCGGATGCTGTCTGGTTTGGAAAAGCCGGACTGCGGGTCTGTGATGTATGAAAATGCGTCCGTATTTGCACAGATGAAAACCAGGAGAAATGAGATTCAGTTG
>Ga0137306_103304_pt1 | contig 12187 bp, 10 predicted proteins | sample Inofroosms_March_FD_97187 | JGI IMG/M metagenome (GOLD analysis project Ga0137306, IMG submission 97187) | Mouse cecal microbial communities from Vienna, Austria - N-Acetylneuraminic and N-Acetylglucosamine D2O microcosms_March | ecosystem: Host-associated > Mammals > Digestive system > Large... | reverse complement strand
CGAAGTGCAGGTGTTCGGTTGTGGCACGTCCGGTGCGTCCGGTCAGGGCAATGGCTTGTCCGGCACGGACAGTATCGCCGCTATGGACCAAGTTCTTGACGTTGTGGCTGTAGACGGTTTCCAGCCCGAATCCGTGGCGTACGACGATGACATTGCCGTAGGCGCTGTAGTGTTTTGCCATCCGCACGACACCATCGAAGGCACAACGTATCGTATCTCGGGCACGTGTTTTGATGTCGATGCCGCTGTGTCCTCGCCTGCCACGTTGTCCGTAGGGCGAGATGATTTTGCCGCCGGGTAGGGGGAAAGCGTATGCCGTGTCCGATATCTCGTGCAGGGGCAGTATGATTGAGTTGTCTGTTTGGAAGAGCCCTGGAGTGGTTACACGTACATGGTTTGTTTCCATGACAGAGAAAGCGGTCCTCTTTTTCTGTGCTGTGATGTCCAAGGCGATAAATAGTAAGAAGATAAATGTAAGATGGGCTTTCATTTATTTACAGTATCGTTTCATTTTACCAGCAGGTATTGTTTCCTGTTTACCAGCAGGTATTGTTTCATTTTATTATTCAAAGTATTGTATCGTTCCACCGATGGCGGAAGCATATTTCACCAATAGTTCCAGAATCATCTCGGCAGCCTCTTTCAGTCCTTCCTGTCCGTTATATCCATTGACAATAGCAAGGATGTGGCGGGTATGGAGATCCATCTTGGTACGCTCATTGTCGCTGGTAGGGGTACCGATACCTCCGATGCGGTCGCGGTAGACGGGGAGTCCCTCAATATTGAGTACACCGCGTCCGATGCCTTCAAAAGGTTCGTCGGTGCGTCCGATACCGAGTTCAAGGCTGGTTCCTTCTATCTTGTCTGCATCGAAGCCACCGATGGAGTGTCCGGTGCGGAGGGAGACGAGGTTGATAAGGTCCACCAATGTGTCTATCTGATAAAGCTCCAGTCCACGTAGCAGGCGTCGGCGAAGGGCTTCGGCAGAGGGACGATAACGGCTGGGGTCTTTGCCGCAACGTTTGTAGGCTTCACGTGTGGCAGCAATGACGGGCTGGTTTTTGATGCTGTCCGTGGTGTCGTGGGCTTTTAAATCTTGGGTGAATGCGGCAATCTCCTGCCATAAGCCTTCGTTGTAAGTGCTGTTTGTCACTTCTGCAAATACGGCGGCACCACGGTATTCGGGGCAATGTCGTTTGATTTCTTCGGAAAGGGTGATGTTATACATTTGGAGTTTATGGAGTTTTTAAATTCTTGAGTTTGATGGTTTGATTAACATATAAATAGATGTCCTTATGTGATTAATTCTTGTCTTGCTGTTCGGACAACACCTTTTGAATGAGTTGTTTGACATCTTCTTTGCTTTTGAAAGCAGCCGGGTAAGTGTGGAATATGTTATACTCATTTATGAACACATCGAATGGTATCGTTTCCTCTTTCGGGTTAGCGACTTTCCAGTACAATTCTGTACGACGCTTGATTTCTGGTTCAAATTCTTTGGGTATAAGTCCGTCAATTCCCCATGCTGCTACATGATTGTATAAAGGAGCATCGTAGATAAGTCCATCGGCTACATCCTGCCATTTCCGGTTTTTGATAAATAGGGCACTACCTCCGGCTACACCGTTGAAGGCCGTTTCTCCATAAGGATTGTTCTGCAAGTCGATGCCGAACGGACGGCAGTTCATCAATTCGAATGCTGCGTCCCAAGTACCTTTTCCCGTCATCGGAAAGTTTTGTCCGTCAAATAGCCTATAGTCAAACCAATTCATCAGGACTATCTTGACACGTTCTTCTCCGAAAGTTTGTTTCATCCACCATCCTTGAGTTCTGTAATCTCTGTTCCATCTCCTGAAGAACTGTGAGTGGTTGATGGCATGTGGCTGGCTGGTTATGACCAAAGCTTTTCGTTTTCCGTTCAGTGGTGTCTGGCGGGCGTACATCTCGGCGAAGTGGGTGCACATCAAGCTGTCGCGATCGTTTACTTCGGGTGAGTGCCAAAACTTCTTGTAATCTTCCGTTGTGCGGATTTCTTCCCATGAGAATTTGCAATCAGTCAGTCCGAGGCGGATTTTATTGGAAGATGTCCGATTGATGTCATAGAGACCTTTGAGGAACTTGATGCGATTGTACTTTTCCCATAGCGGGTAGAAAGTCTCGCTTTTCCGGTAATAGGTGTACAGGCTCTCTATGAAATCTTTTTCCGTAGGGTAAGTTCCTTGTAACAGTTGGTTTACTTCTTCGGTCATGTTGTTGGAGCCTACTTCGGTATAGATGTACCCTATGCGTTCGGCAAAGCGGGGATCGGCGAGTACGTCCAAATAAAAGTCGTATTGTACGGTGTCACGATGGTCGCGTTCGCCCAGCACAATGATGTCCGATTGCTCAAAAAGTTTGAATATGTATTCTTTGGGTGATATACCGTTTTTTGTTGCGTATGCATGCAATGCCTTTATAGAAGGTGTGGATGGTTCTTGTGCTTTCAATGTAAAAGTACATAAAGCAAAAGAAATAAGCAGGAATAAGATTCTTATAATAGACATATTGCTTATGGTTTAAATGATTTATGCTTTCGTTTGGAATGTTGCAAAATAATAAGATTATCTTTCATAATCAAGGATGAGCGATCTTTTCTTTCATCATGATTCCGCTCAGTATTCTCCCCGACCGTATCCCCATTCTGCGTGCCGAAAAGAAATCCTCGTACTGGTTGTAAGTGCAGATGCCCGCTGTCTCCACTTGCTCCGAAGGTACGCCGAAGTCTTGTAGTTGCATACGGTTGGCGGCCCAGAGGTCGATGTGGTGTTTGTGGGTAGCGGGATTCCATTCGGAAATGTATTCCATAGGGAAGCCCTGCTCGCGGAAGGCTTCATAGACTTCTTCGCCCACTTCGAAAGCTGGTAGGGAGATGCCGGGACCAATGACGGCAGTCACGTTCCTTCCGTCCGTACCGTAGAGGGCGCGCATATGTTCCAGCGTGTGCAGGACGATGCGACTGACGGTACCGCGCCAACCGGCATGGATGGCGGCAACGGTGCGGTGTTGCTTATCATATAATAATATAGGTATACAGTCGGCAGTGGAGATGCAGAGGCAGATATCTGGTTCGCAGGTTATCAGGGCGTCGATGCCTTGCAACATTATCTGGCGTTCTTCTTCAGAGGCTTGGAGGTAGGTGATGTCGATGATGAGGGCATCTGTACCGTGGGTTTGGTAGGGGATGACGAGCTCGCGGGGATGCTGAGGCAGGGCACCGCAAAGTATCTTCTGATTGCGGCGTACATGCTCAGTGATATCCCCAGTATAGGACGTACAGTTCAGCGAGGCATAGGCCCCTTGGCTGCACCCGCCGTGGCGGGTGGTGCTGAAGGCTGTAACGTCGGCAGGCAGGCTGGTGTATAGAAGGATAGGGTTGGTATTCATGATATTATTTCTCTTCCCAATCCTCCTCTTCGTATTCGAAGTCTTCCAGGTCTTCCACGTCGTCCTCTTCCACGTATTCGTAGCTGAGGTCTTCGTCTTCGCCCATCTCTTTCAGTTCCTCTTGAAGCCTGCTCACGTCTTTCGGGCGATGGACGATTGCTTCTATCTTGTTGCTCTCCTTATTCAACTCTTCCCACAGTATGTCTTTCAGCGCAGAAAGTCCCATGCCGGTGATGGAAGAAATGAAGATGTGCGGAATACCTTGAGGCAATGTCGGCTCAATCTCATCCATCAGTTCTTGGTCCAGCATGTCGCTCTTGGTGATGGCGAGTACCCGTTGCTTGTCCAGCATTTCGGGGTTGAACGTGCTTAGCTCGTTCAGCAGGATTTCGTATTCCTTGCGGATGTCGTCGCTGTCGGCGGGCACCATGAAGAGCAACAAAGAGTTACGCTCGATGTGGCGCAGGAAGCGCAATCCGAGACCTTTGCCGGCACTGGCACCCTCGATGATACCGGGGATGTCTGCCATGACGAATGATTTCCCTTCCCGATAGGAGACAATGCCCAGATTGGGCTCCAGCGTGGTGAAAGGGTAGTTGGCGATTTTGGGCTTGGCAGCAGATACGGAAGCCAGCAGGGTTGATTTCCCTGCATTGGGGAAACCTACCAGTCCGACGTCGGCAAGCAGTTTCAGTTCCATGATGACGGTCATCTCCTGCATCGGTTCGCCCGGCTGTGCGAAGCGGGGAGCCTGTCGGGTGGCGGTCTTGAAGTGCCAGTTGCCCAGTCCGCCGCGCCCGCCTTTCAGGAGGATGACTTCCTGTTCGTGTTCGGTGACGTCACAGAGGTATTCGCCTGTTTCGGCGTTATAAACCACTGTGCCGCAGGGCACCTCGATCACTTTGTCCGCTCCGTCCTTGCCGAAGCTACGGTTCTTTGAACCTGATTCACCATGTCCAGCCAGTGCGTGACGGTCATACTTCAGGTGGAGCAGTGTCCAGTAATTGCGGTTACCGCGCAGGATGATGTGTCCTCCACGTCCTCCGTCGCCGCCGTCAGGACCTCCGTTGGGCATGTACTTCTCGCGACGCATGTGTGTGGAACCTCGTCCGCCCTTACCGGAGCGGCAGTATATCTTTACGTAGTCTACAAAATTAGATTCGGCCATATATGTGATTTATAATTTATGATTTATGATTAGTGAATTCCATTATACTACTTTCCATTCGCCTATCGTACGGGTAGTGCTCTCTATCTTATCCACGTACACGCAATCCAGCGTACGTATCTGTTCGAAATTCTGTAACCTTATCGGGTATCGTATGCAGTCTTCTAACATCGTCGAAAAGCGGTTCAATGGTTAAGTAGGCAAATTTACGTATAAATCCCGATTTATAGGCTGTTGTCGGCAAGAAAATCTTAAAATCACCCTTGTCTTTATGTGAATGGGCAGAGATATTACCTTGTCGTGCTTACATATGTGGATAGGCTATGTTATCTTTGCGGAAGATGATAGAATCAATCTATAGGATATTTATATAATGAGCTGGACGGGCTGGGAACGTTCTACCTCGTGGGCGGAGCAAACGGGCAGGGGTGGATACCCCAGAGGAGGTGTCGGCGCGGCAGTTTACGGAGGTACGTGTGCGCTTCATACCCGAATACAGGTGTGCGCAGAACCGGAAGGTGACGGGACGCACCCTCGTTTCTAAGGACATAAATTGGGTGGAGATGAAGCCGAAGGAGGGAGGGGATGGTACACGGACGACACTGATGAAGCGGATGACCACAGATTTTTCTCCGTAAACCGATGGAAATAAATCTGTGGTCATCTATTAAATCAGTGGCATCCGTGTGCCGTAGTTTATTTCACTTTGTCAATCGCCGTGCAGATCTCTCCGGTGATGGTTTCCAGGTCTCCCAAGCCGTTGATGTGGGCGTAGAGGCCTTCGCTCTTGTACCAGTCGATGAGCGGTGCGGTCTGTGAATGATAAACGACGAGACGTTTCTTGATGGTCTCTTCGTTGTCGTCGGCACGGCCGGACTGTTGTCCGCGCTTGATGAGGCGTGTCATCAGTTCCTCTTCGGGCACCTCGAGGTCGAGCATCACGCTTACTGCCTGATTACGTTCGGCAAGCATCTTTTTCAGGGCTTCTGCTTGGGCGATGGTACGGGGGAAACCGTCGAAGATGACGCCTTTGCTGTCCTTAAAGCTGTCGAATACGCTGGCCAGGATGTCGATCATCAGTTCGTCGGGGATCAGTTGGCCTTGGTCGATGTAGCCTTTGGCGGTCTTGCCCAGTTCGGTACCGTTCTTGATTTCTGCACGGAGCACATCGCCGGTAGAGATGTGGTTGAGACCGTACTTTTCTACTATTCTATCACTTTGTGTTCCCTTGCCTGAGCCGGGAGCACCGAAAATTACAATGTTCAGCATTTTTAAGATTTATGATTTATAAATATATGATTTTATTCCACTACTGTATAGATGTCCGGATAGTTCCTTCCAAACCCGTCGTAGTCCAGTCCGTAGCCCACGATGAAGTCGTTGGGGATCTTCATGGCTACGTATTCGATGTTCAGGTCCACCTTCAGTTTGTCCGGTTTCACCAGCAGGGAGGCGATGTGTATCTCCTTCGGGTTACGTGTGCCGAGGGTTTCAATCAGGCGTTGCATGGTGAGACCCGTGTCCACGATGTCTTCCACGATGACTACCGTGCGGTCCGTCAGGTCCTCGTTGATGCCGATCACCTCTTTGATGACTCCTGTGGACGACACGCCCTGGTAGGACGCCAGCTTGACGAAAGAGATTTCACAAGGGATGGTGATGCGTTTCATCAGGTCGGCGGTGAACATGAACGAACCGTTCAGCACGCTGAGGAAGAGAGGGTTCTTTCCTGCCAAGTCACGATTGATTTCATTGGCCACGCGGGTCACTTCTTTCAGAATGTCCTGCTCGCAGATGGAGACAGTGAACGTCTTGTCTTTTATCTGTATGGTATCCATAGATGGAATGTTTTTATTAGAAAATTGAGGCAAAAATACGATTTTTATTCCACTCCGTGCATCATCTGCTGCAATTTCTTTGAGAGCAGGAAGAGGATGAGCGAGGCGGCGCCGGACATGATGACGAATACCATAAAGAAGTCGAACATGTCCTCAATGGGGTATCCGAGCAGGGTCTTCGTTTTTCCGGCTTCGGGATAAAGGCCGCCCAGGATGCCTGCAAACTTATTGGCCGTAGAGGTAGACAGATACCAGATGCCCATCATCAGTGAGGCGAAGCGCACGGGGGTGAGTTTGTTCACCATCGAGAGTCCGATAGGCGAGAGGGCTATCTCTCCCATCGTATGGATGAAGTAGAGTCCCGTCAGCCAGAGCAGGCTAACTTTGACGCCCGGCTGCACATCTTTCACGCCGAAGCAGATGACCAGATAGCCCAGCGAGAGCAACAGCAGTCCGATGGCTTGCTTGGTAGGCGAGGAGGGTTCCATGCCGCGCTTGTTCAGGGCACCCCACACGCCGGGCATGATGGCGGCGAGGGTAACGACGAAGAAGGGGTTGAAGGACTGTATCCACGATGCAGGCATCTCCCAGCCGAACAGCACACGGTCGGTCTGTTCGGAGGCGAAGAGGGTGAGCGAGGCGCCCGCCTGTTCGTATGCCGCCCAGAAGAAGATGACGAAGAAAGCGATGATGTAGATGACGAAGATACGGTCGCGTTCTATCTTGCTCAGCGAACCATCCAGCAGGATGCTGGCGGGGAACACGATGCAGGCGGTGAAGATGCCGATGCTGACCCAGTCGTTGCCGAAGCACGAGTAGAAGAATGCGGCAAGGGCGATGGTCAGTGCGCCGAGGAGCAGGTTGTTGCGCAGTCTTTTCTCTTTGCCGGTGGTGGTCTTCGGGGATGTCCGGTCTGCTTGGGGCTGGCAGCGCTTGGCGTCGGGGATGATGCCTAACTGCTGTCCGTCGGGACCGATCAGATACTTGTTTTTCTGTGTCTCAAATAGGATGACTGTGAATACGGTGACGATTGCCGCAATCAGGAATCCCCACTTGAAGTCACTCGGATTGCCCGTTTCGCCGAAGTAGCCGCAGACCAGCGGGGCGAAGAAGGAGCCGACGTTGACGCCCATATAGAATATGGTATAGGCAGAGTCCAGACGCTTGTCTCCCGGTTCGTAGAGTTGTCCGACCAGTGAGGAGACCGTCGGCTTGAAGCATCCGTTGCCTAAGATCAGAAAGGTGAGTCCACCGTACATCAACCCGTGGGATAGCTCGGTGCTGTCGAGCATGGAGGCGCTGAAGAACATCAGGAATTGCCCTACCGCCATCATCATGGCGCCCCAGAAGACCGAACGCCGGATGCCCCAGTACTTGTCGGCGATGTATCCGCCGATGAGTGGTGTCAGATAGACCAGGCCGGTGTAGCTGCCGTAGATGGAGGCGGCATGTTCCTTGTCGAACAGGAGTGCCTGGGTGAGGAAGAGGATGAAGATGGCACGCATGCCGTAGTAGCTGAAACGTTCGGCGGTGCTGGTGGCGAAGATGAGGTAAAGACCTTTGGGATGTCGGGATGTGCTCATAAGAAAATGCGTTATGTTAATGATTTAAGTTCCGCAAGCCCGACTCCTTAGCTTGTAAGGGCTCAGCTGACAAGTTTGCAAGGAGGAAAGTGCAGGTTATAACTTTTCTCTTTATGACAGACAAGCTTTTTTCTCTTGTTGCTTAAGCTTAAGCTTTTTTCCTTTATTATTTAAGCTTTTTTCTCTTGTCATTTAAGCCTTTTTCCCCTGTCATTTTCCTTTTCCCCTTTTTCCCTTGTCGTTTCGTCTCCTCGTTCCTTCGTATCCTGCGAAAGTTGAGCTTGCGAAACTTGAGTTAATGATGACTTTTTGTTCCCGCCGTCCGCAGTGGGCCGTCGGCCTGTGGCGGCGGTGCAATGCGGTGCAAAAATAGGGATTATTTTTGAGAAACGGGCCGGACAGGCTTGGGAAAATGGCTCCCGGCGGCGGAGGCGCATGCCTTCCACGGGAGGGATGCGTGCTTCCGGAAAGAGAAATGCGTGCTTCCGGCAGCGGAGGCGCATGCTCCTCGCAGCGTACGGGCGTGGCATTCCTTGCCATCTATAACGCGCCCCGGAAAACGCTTTTTAACATCCGTTGACATTACGGGGCCACTCTGCCTTCGCTCTGCAGCCATTGTGCCGCCATTGTGTCGCCACTCCTTAGGAACGGAGTCACACTGGAGGCAGAGCGAAGACAGAGCGGTCGGAAAATGGCAAAAAAAATAATTTTTCCGTTAGCGTTTTTTAACCGGTTCTCGTGAACCCGTTTTTCGCGGTTCCGTATTCCGTGGTGCCTTTCTCTCGTTTCCCGTCCCCGTTGCAGGGTGTCACCGTGGGCTTACTTTTACGTTCTTCCACTCGAAGCCCGCTACGGTCGTCTTGTCGCACTTGGTGTCTTTCGCGCGTACATCCAGGTTCTCGAAGGTGAAGTCCTTCAGCTGATACTGCTCGGAGGGGTTGACGTCGTAGAAGACGTCGCAGTCGAACTTAATGTTCCGCATGGTCACATTGTTAGAATAAGACATCGGGATATCCGTGCGCCCCTTCAGGTCGAAGAACTGCGTCCAGGGCTTGACGTAGAGCAGGCTTCGCGCATCTCCCGTGATGTCTTCCACGAGGATGTATTCATAATGCTGCGGCGTGTCCGGTCTCATCTTCAGCCACAGCAGGCGGCTGGCGTTGCTGATTTTGCAGCGGCGCAGGATGATGTTGCGGTTGTGTATGGACTCGCTTCCGCACGTCAGGCCGCTGTGGCAGAAACCATACGTGCAGTCCTCGATGATGATATTGGTGTTGCTGCCGTTGCCTGGGTCTTTGTCGGCCCACGGACCCTTGCCCCCTTTCAGGGCGACGGCATCATCGTTGACGGACATGTAGCAGTCCTTTATCAACACGTTGTTGCAGACGTCCACGTCGACGGCATCGCTGCTCGGCGCCTTCACCGGGGCGGAAGGAGCAAAGATGTGAAGCCCTAACAGCTTGACGTTGTTACAGCGGTAGAGGTGCGTGGTCCAGAAAGGCGAGTTGATGAGGTGGACGCCCGAAAGCTGCACGTCGTTACTGTTGGAGATAAAGACAAGGCGCGGGCGAAGCTCGTCCATATTGGTGCATTTGGGGATGACCTTGCGGCGCAGCCAGAACGACTTCCAGTAGCGCAGGCCGTTGCCGTTGATGGTTCCCTTGCCGGAGAGGGTGAAACCGTCCACCTTGTCGGCATTGATGAGCGCAGCGAAGTACTTCAGGTTTTGCCCCTCGATGCGGGTGTCGAGAATCGGGAAATTGCTGATGTCGTCGCTTCCCTTCAGCACGGCACCCTCCAGCAAGTGCAGGTGAGTCTTCGGCTTGAAGAAAAGTGCGCCTGTCAGATAGGTGCCTTTCGGAACGAGGATGACACCGCCGCCGTCCCGTGCGGCCCGGTCGATGACAGCCTGTATCTTCTCCGTTTGCAGGATGGTGCTGTCGTTCACTACGCCATAGTCGGCAAGGTTGTACTTGTTCCCTAATGCCTCAATGGAAACAATCTTAGTGTCTCTGAACCATTCCGGAATAGGAGTTCCGTCGGGAAATTTCTCTTGTCCGAAAGCGGACAGGCTGAACAGTGCGGTAAGCAGGATAGCAATGAATTTCATAGCTTAAAAAATAAATTAAAATAATCAAACATTGAACAAAGTGCAAACATAAGCAATTTAGAGGAATGACGGATCGATAAGTATGATTTTTCCTCTATTGAAAATGATTTTTTATCAGGAATCGAAGATTTATCCCAACCGCTTCCACTCTGTAACTTTTCCTGTCCTTTCTTGCGTATTTCTGCAAAACAATCTACTTTTGTTACGAGAATCCTCCGTACGTGCCGTTCGCCGCAAGGTATGCCGATAGAAGACCAGGAGGAAGAGCATTTAAATATATAATATTGAAGATTCAGACATGAAAATATTCCCTACCTCAAGCATCAAAGAACTGGATGCTTATACCATAGAGAATGAAACGATTGACTCCATCGACCTGATGGAACGTGCCTCACAAGCCCTGGCGGACGCCATTGCCGAACGTTGGGAGGAGGAAACCCCGTTCACCGTGTTTGCCGGACCGGGAAACAACGGTGGAGACGCGTTGGCCCTCTCACGCCTGCTGGCGGAACGCGGCTACCGGCTGGCCGTCTATCTGTTCAACATCAAAGGAGAACTCTCCCCCGATTGTGCAACGAACAAAGACCGTCTTCTCGAACAAGGAAAAGTGGACTTCCACGAAGTGACCTCGCAATTCGTCCCGCCTGTGCTGACGGAAGAGTCGGTAGTAGTGGACGGACTCTTCGGCAGCGGGCTCAACAAGCCGTTGAGCGGTGGTTTTGCCGCAGTAGTGAAGTACATTAATGCCTCGCCCGCGCAGGTAGTCTCCATCGACATCCCTTCGGGACTGATGGGCGAAGAGAATACATATAATATACGGGCACACATCGTCCGCGCCGATGTAACGCTCAGCCTGCAACTGCCCAAGCTGGCTTTCTTCTTTGCCGAGAACCAGGAGTTCGTGGGCGAGTGGGACTTGCTGGACATCGGCCTGAGCGAAGAGGCCATAGAAGAAGTCGGTACGGACTATCAGCTGCTGGAGCGTGAAGACATGCACTATCTGCTGAAGACGCGCAAGAAGTTTGCACATAAGGGAGACTTCGGCCGCGCCCTGCTCGTTGCCGGTTCGCAAGGAATGGCGGGAGCCTCCATCCTGGCGGCAAGGGCCTGCCTGCGTTCCGGAGTGGGGCTGCTGACGGTGCATGTGCCCTATTGCAACAATCCGATTATGCAGACCGCCGTTCCGGAAGCAATGACGGACATAGACCCCAGCGATACCTGCTTTGCCTGTTCGGTGGATGCCGATGATTATCAGGCTGTAGGCATCGGTCCTGGTTTGGGCAGGGCAGGAGAGACCGAGACTGCCGTGCTGGAACAGATAGACATCTGCCAGACGCCCATGGTGCTGGATGCCGATGCACTGAACGCACTGGCGGAACATCGCAACTACATCAGCCGCCTGCCTGAAGGAAGCATACTGACGCCCCATCCCAAAGAGCTGGAACGCCTCGTAGGCAAATGCCATGACTCATACGAACGTCTCGTGAAAGCCTGCGAACTGGCACGGACGGCAGGAGTGTATATCGTTCTGAAAGGTGCCTATTCTGCCATTGTCACCCCGCAGGGTAAATGTCACTTCAATACCACAGGCAATCCCGGCATGGCGACGGGAGGCAGTGGTGATGTGCTGACGGGCGTCCTTCTTGCCTTGCTGGCACAGGGATATACGCCGGAAGATGCAGCCTGTCTCGGCACCTATGTGCATGGGCTTGCCGGAGATATCGCCGCCAAGAAACAGGGTATGGTCGGAATGACGGCAGGAGACATCGTGAACTGCCTGCCGCTGGCATGGAGGATGATGGAGGAGTAACGCGCAGTTCCCGCGTTGCTTTTTCCTTAGTTTTCTCTTGTTGTGATGTGGAAACAACCTTGTTTCAGTTCATACTTGATGTAGCACTTCTCGGTTTTCCGCAGGTCGCGCAGCACTTCCGAGAGCACCAGTTTCAGTGTGTCGGCACTGACGTCCTGTAGCGGTCTTCCGTCTTCATCTTCCACTTTCTGGAAACGTTTCCAGCTGACATCGAATGTCGTCCCGTAGAAATGCGCGGAGTTTTCTGAAGCGTTC